>ERZ772974.407-NODE-407-length-33419-cov-3.581165_pt1 | contig 33419 bp, 16 predicted proteins | sample MGYA00580671_ERZ772974 | MGnify/ENA primary metagenome ERZ772974 (study PRJEB29015, sample SAMEA2738065) | human oral metagenome | biome: human oral; feature: human-associated habitat; material: saliva | place: China | collected 2218 ... | reverse complement strand
GAAGCAAGCTTTGGCTTCCTTATTGCGTTTGAAGATACAATAAGGATGTCAGCTCATAGCCTTATTGCGTCAGCTCACAGGCTTATTGTAATGGAAGCTATATTATAAGGAGTAGCGGAAAAGGTGAGAATCCATGTTTTTTTAGATACGGCTCTTGGTGGGTGTGCTAACAATTGGAGTTGGGGGCATAGAAAAAGCGCTGAAGTTGGAGGACTTCAGCGCTTTAGGTTAAGGATGGGATATGTGTTATTTTCGAATGAATTTCACGGAGCAGTAATTGCCGTCGTTGTCACTCAGGCGAGCCACATAGATACCAACTGGTAGGTTGTTCACAGATTCTTGTGAGAAGCCTTCGGGGAGTTGGACAGTCTTCGAGGAAATCTTTTGTCCAGAGGCATTGAATATCTCCAGACGGCAATGGGTATCGTATTCACTCTTGAGGGTCAAGGCCTGTCCGTCGAAGGCAATGCTTAAGCCTCCCATACGAGAGATGAGAGAAGGGAGGGACGTTACCAAACTATTCTTATCATCGGCATAAGGTTCAGCATACATAGTGTAAATATTTGCTGCACCAATGGTTGGTTTATCCATCAGATAGGCCTGAGTGCCTCCATCAGGATAAAGTCCGATAGATTGATCTCCATTGTGTAGTTTATAGGTGAGCGTATCGCTCCAAGTACGATCCGCAGAAGTTAGCATAACATAGCCTTTTTCAGCCGCCAGTTTGAAGTTGGCATGCAACTGTTTTTTCTGAATGCGCTTAGAAGCCCATACCACGAGATGGCCATGAGGCGGGATGACGGTGTTGATACTATCTCCGCCAGAGATGCGGAAGAGCTCGGGGTTGCGGAAGTCGTTGGTGAGATACATACCTTCTACATCGAGAGGTTCATCTGTAGTGTTGTACAATTCTATCCAATCGTCTTTTTTTCCGTACTCATTGACAAATATACTGTTTGAAGCACTGATTTCATTCACTTTCACTGGACGATTTTCAGTGTATGCCAAATCTTCAGCATTGAGAGGTTCGAAACTTGCCACCAGTTCATAGCTCCCCTCTGCCGGAAGCTCATATACGGGATTCGTACTCACATAATCATTGTCCGTTGCCGAAGATTTTAGTTCGAGTGATGCGTCCCAATAAATATCGGAAGAAGGAGCTGAGACGTTGTGTACTTCAACAGCAATTACATTTTTCCCAGCTTTGAAGAGTTCCGGACTGATGGTTATCGTAGCCCTATCGTACTCGTCAGCGAAGGTAGAAGCGAAGTCGGTGTATGTAGGCGTTCCGGGGTTCATGTTGTGTCGTCCCACTTCTACTCCATTGAGATAGATTACGCACCCGTCGTCCACATTGAAGTTAAAGTTAAAGACATCTGTCGGCATTGGTCGAGCAGGGAGTGTGATGGTCTTTCTGAAATAGTAAGTAGGGATTTTGTTGGCAGCATCCGCACCATAGCTAATTTGCGTATTGAAGCCCACCCCAGTTTTGGAGAAGCCCAACGGCGCGCGTCCTTGCTTCCATGAAGCACTATTATAGTTGGGCGATTTCCAGTTTTGATCGTCCAGTGAGCCTTTATCGTAGAAGTCCCACTCACTGGCTGTTTGAATGAGGTTGGAGGAATTGGGCTGTACATTCTTCCATCCCATGAAGCGATAGCCCGCAGGTGCTACGGCTTTGATCTGAATCGGCGAAAAGAGTGCACCTCTGAAGCTATTGGTTGGCACGGGTTGATCATTGATCAGCAGTCGAGCCTCTGGCAGATTGGTAGAAAGATTCAGTTGTTCAGCTTCGACGCCATTGAGTTCCATCAAAGGATGAGCTTTCAGTTTGGCAATCATAGCCGCCTGACGTTCTGCCGTTAGTTTGTTTTTGATGGTTCCAGCAGAGCCCAGAGGAGAGATTCCCTCTGCAAACATAGCTTCTTTGACATTGTTGAGCAGACTGTCCACAATGTGCGTACAGCGACTAGGTTCGAAGACGCTACCTGAGACAATACAGAACGCATCTATAAAATGCTTACGGAAAGTAGCATTCTTAAGCATATTGCGGAATATGATGGTTGGAGCAAGTTCTCTCACAACAACGCTTCCAGGGCGTTCCACTGCGGTGTAGTACCTTTCTACGGTATTAAGCATCTTGTTCATATCACCGTCAAAAGCACTATCAAGGTCAAACATGACGTGGTGCCATTTGCTTCCCTCAGCTTTGCCTCTGAATCCTTTGATATTATTATGTCCCCAGTCGAGCGGTTCGAGATAGAGTAGCGAAGCCCAATAGTTGCAATACTCATCGATATCGACCATTTTAGTGATACGCTCGTACACACTGTCTTCTGTGCAACGCTCGGCCAGCTGTCGCCAAAGTTTGAAGCTGTCGTCCGTTCCAGCCATCTGTTGATAGCCCAGCGAACCATCCATCTCGAATTGGTCTTGTTCGTCAGAAGACAAACCATAGTTAGCGAAAGAATAATGCTTATTATTCGGTTCACGAATATTCATCACACCGTTGTATTTCCCATTGACGTAGGTCAGAACGGGTTCGTAGGACTGTCCATCAATGTATAGTCCTGAAGAGAGGACAATAGTTTGCAGTGCAGGGTCCTTAAAACGTCCGAAACTATCATTACCGCCTGAACGCATCTGCAAGGTTTTGTTGCGGATGAAAGGTTTGGCAGAAAAGAACGGATAGTCAAGCGTGTTCTCACCATCATAGATATTGTTGGCTTTCAGCTTAAAGGAATGAGGCACATTACTCCTACTCCATCCTCCACAGATAGAAAGATTTGTTTCTTGCCTGAAGAGCGATTTGTTATCACGAGAGATGAACTCCATGCTCACAGGTCTGTCCCAATCCATGTTCCAGTTGCGCGGTTCTACCGAGCCATTACCGGGTTTGCCATTAACACCTGTCACGAAAACGCCGAGCGAATCGCCATAGAGATTTTCGGGAGCTGACACTACGGAAAGGATGGGAAGCAAGTTTTGCTTATTGTCCTTAAAGAAAGAACGTGTCACCACATGACTGGGAAGTTTACCTTCCTGAAAAAGACAAAAGCGGAACACAGCCGCATCGCTCACGGTGAAATGTCCGTCAGTAGATGTCTCACCATGCGTCCATGTTGGTGCTGAACCGTCCGTGGTGTAGCGCAGCGTAGTGTTTTGCGGAATCTTCACATCAAAGCTAATCGGGCCATTAATTCGCTGACTTGACACGCTCACTTCGGGCTTCTTCACACGTTTTTCGGCGAAGATACTTGTGGCATTCGTGCGGCCCGGCGTTGGCATAGCAGTTACAGCCCATTTGGTCCCGCCATCGGTTGTTCGTGCATAGGAAGTGCGACTCATAGCTTTGGGATATTTCTGCTGAGTGATAATAGTCCCATCGGCATCACTGATATACAGGGTTGCCCCTTTACTCTCCAACTCAAAGCCAATTTGCGACTCTGCATATTGACTATGATGGTCGAACCAGAGTGTGGCAAATCCTTTTGCAGGAATCATCCCCACAGACTTTTCAAGGGCCCATTTCTTCAAGTTCGTTGCATCGTCACTGATGAAACAACGGCTCAAATCGACGGGTGAAGACGTAGGGTTATAGAGTTCAATCCACCCTCCATAATTAAACGAAGGATCCACGAACATATCCACATTGGAGGCCTGGATCTCGTTTATGACAATGCCTGAAGTTTTCGGGCCTTCATCGACCCCTATTTTCTTCAGATTTTGTGCCGCAAAAGAGCACATGGACACTTGGAGCATCCATCCAAAAAGTAAAAATTTTCTCATACAAGATAGTCTTTGTGTTTAGTTATCCTAACACTTAAAAAGATTCATGTTTTAATATATACCGCTGCAAAGTTACAGCGAATAATCTAAAAAGTGAGAGTTTTATATTTATTTTATAGTAAAAACTTCTCTTTTGGGATATTCTCAACTGGGAATATTCTCTTGTCGGACGATGGCAGAAAGAAATAAAAACGCTCTAAAAAGACGAATCTTATTTATATACTTTTGGTGGGACGCTTCCCCCTTTTTAGGACTATATCAAATATAGTCCAGCACAGTTATATCAAGACACAAAAAAGGCTGGAGAAAGAGAAATCTCCAGCCTTTTTATTCATTTAGAATGCGAGTTCTGCGCCAGCTTTGAATTTAACAACTTTTTTGGCTGCAATCTGCATTTTCTCGCCAGTGGCCGGGTTACGACCTTCGCGAGCAGCACGCTCTGAAACAGAGAAAGTACCGAAACCAACGAGAGCTACTTTGTCACCTTCTTTCATTGCACCTGCGATTGCTTCAAGAGTAGCATCGAGCGCTTTCTTAGCATCTGCCTGGCTCAGCTGAGCGTTCTCGGCGATAGCTTTAACTAATTCACTTTTGTTCATTGCTATTGTATTTTAAAAAATAATACTTATAAATTCCGTTAAATACAGGGCAAATATAAAGTAACTTAAAGAGTTGCACAAATTTTTCGTATATTTTCTACTAAAAAACATACCAAAATACACTTTTCACGGGAGAAATCTTACTTTATCTCTTATTTGCGAAGTTTTTTGAGCTTTGTTGATAAAACTCTTGCGGAGTACTCGTCACCCAAACTTTGAGGCGACGCGCACTCCGCAAAAGATGTTATATGATGGTCACTTTGGCCACTATGCCACTGCCTGCATCGGCGGTGACCACAAGGATGTAGTAGACTCCCGTTGCCACTCGCTGTCCGTTTTGGTTGCAGGCGTCCCACACGAAAGAGCCACCAATCGATCGGCCACCGGCTACTACCTGCCCGCCTGTGGTCATCACTTTCACTTCAGCGTTTTCTGTCAGTCCGGTGATGGTGATATTCCCTTGATAGTCAGGATGGACGGGGTTGGGATATACTTTCACCTGTTGCTCGTCGAGCTTCTGGGATGGTCGCGTGGCTTTGCCCTGATAGGAACACAAGCCTACATCGGTGCCTATCATAACTTCGCCCGTCTCCGAATTGACCGCCAAGCTGTATATATTGTCGGAGAGTAGCGGCGTTTTAGCTGCTGTGAAATGCGCTAAGATTTTTGTTCCGTCGGGGCTTACGAGATACAAGCCACTGCCGTAGGTTCCGAGCCACTTACGATTCGCGCCATCCACCGCTATGGCCGAAACAGCGACATTGGCCAACAGATAGTCGGCATAATTAGTGCCATCGTTGCGCGGCACTTTCACTTGCGTGATGGTAAAGTCCTCTTTGAACCAATCTGCTGGTTTTTCCACAACAAAGACGCCGTTTGCCGTTCCCACCCAAAGCCAGCCACTGCGATCCTGCGCAAGGGCATAGACACTTTGGAGATCCACCTGCGTTCCGTCCTCGTTGAGAGCGGCCGAACGGTAGCGCTCGACATCGTCAGAAAGATTGGCGGGTGTGCCATTGAAATTCAAGCAGAGAAGTCCCGACACATGATTGCTCACCGTACGGCGTGAAGCCACCCACAGGTTGTTGTTGCCATCAATCAGCGTGCGCTCGAGCGTGGGAGCCATGCGCAACGAGGGGGAATAGACTTTTGCCCAAGAACCATCGGCCAAGAGCACGCGCAAAACGGTGTCCACCTGATTATTGACCATCCAGAGATTGCCCTGCTTATCATAGCTCAGGCCATCCAAACGAATGTAGCGTTTATTCCCATCGGGCACGGCCGACTGAAGGGCGGCATTGTCGTTGGAATAGTATTTAAGGAATTGCTGATTGCGGAACTCGTAAAGCCCTGTGGTGCTGGTGGCGAAATGGTGGGACGCATCGGCGGGGTCCTGAATGACGCTCGTTATATCGCGGTAGACCACGCCCGTTTTTGCCGCAACGCCGGTTTCTTGGAAGGAACTCCAACGATTGTTTTCATAGGCCATCAACGTGGCAGGATAGTGCACCCGATCGTAAGGGTCGAGGCGTCCGCCAGCCACCAGCAGGCGCGGGCCAGCATAATACATATAATAACAGAGGTCGCGCTTCGGACCGTAGCCACCTATGGGTGTCTCCATTGCCTGAAAGGCACTTCCGCTGAGTTTGTAAGCTTGGAGCTGTCCCTCCGAAGTAGTCACCCAAAACGTTCCATTATTGGCACGAGTGACTTGTTTCCACGACGCGTTGGCAGCATAACTCGAGAGTTGGTCGGGATGAGTGGCTTCGCAAACATCCACCTCGGAAGCGTTGGCAAAGACCGCCTTCTGAGCATCGGCATAAAAAGAGGTGAAGACAGATGCCGAAAGCTGACTGACTGCGAGGTTCCCATCAGCAGGCGACCCCTTCAAGGCATAGAGACCTGCAGCAGAGGAATAGAAAAGTCGGCCCGCAAACGGCATCAGCTGGAGAGCCGTTTCGCTGCGCGCCGTCCGCCAACGCATGGCATCGGCAGGATTGTCGGAGAGCAGGCAATAAGTCAGTGCGCCATTCCGCGCGGCAAAGATTGCCCCATTGAAGATCGCCGCCGCACGGCAGTTGGTCCTCAAAACATAAGAACCTTTCACCTCCCTCTTCTTGAGGTCGATGACGACAACGCCCGTACTGGTGGCCAACGCCGCCCAGTCGCCCGCCACATTGAGGGCGTTGAGCTGTGCTGTACCGTCGTTGCTCGTTTTGAGCTGCGGGATGTTGAGGATGCGGCCATTGTCGAAGAGCAGGTCGATATTTGCGTTAGCATAGACCAAGACGAGGCAACGCTGCGTGGTGGAATAGCCCATCAGACTTATGGACTTATCACTGAGCCCTGTTAGCTTCGTGAGTTGGCGCACCTCGGAGTCCGCTGGACTGTAAGAGAGCAAATTGCCATCATAGAGGGCGTAGATGCGGTCGGCCGCAGGCTGATTGAAGATGCAGTTATGATAGGCCGGAAAGAGTGTCCAACCATCGGTGGCCGTGGCCGAAGCCGTGACGAACACAAGCAGCAGCGTGGCCAGAAGGATTGAGAGTTTGCGCATTCGGATAAGGATTGTGGTGAACGGGGAGGGGGTGGCGTTTTATTTCTCTTTGTTGAGAAAGTCTACGAGCTTCGCAACGGCGCGGGCGCGGTGGCTGATGTGGTTTTTCACCTCAGTGCCCAACTCGGCAAAGGTCTTGCCCGTTTGCTCGGGAGAAAAGACGGGGTCGTAGCCAAAGCCCTGTGTGCCGCGCTTCTCTGGAGCAATCGTTCCCTCAACGATACCTTCGAAGAGGTGCTCCTCCCCTTTCTCTATTAACGCGATAACGGTGCGGAATCTTGCGCTGCGGTCCGATTTATTTTTCAGTTCTTCGAGCAGAAGGGCGGTGTTGGCCTCTGCATCGTGGCGATCGGGGTAGGCATAACGGGCGGTGTGAACTCCGGGGCGCCCCCCGAGGGCGGTCACCTCCAGACCGGTGTCGTCGGCAAAGCAGTCGAGGCCGTAGTGGCTATAAACGTAGCGCGCCTTTATCAGCGCGTTACCTTCGAGGGTGTCAGCGGTTTCGGGAATATCGGTGTCGCAATGGATGTCGGCCAAACTGAGCAATTCGATATGGTTGCCCAAGATGGCGCGTATTTCTTCGAGTTTGTGAACGTTATTAGTGGCGAAAACGAGGCGTTTCATATTCTATTTCTTTAGGGGTGTGATGTTTTTACTATTTGGAGGGGGATGCCCGAAAGTTCTGCGGCCATATCGGAAAAAGACGACCAATAGCTGCCTAAGATTTTCCTTGTGCGCGACAAGCAGAAGAGATCGACCACGGCATCTTGCATACCAGCAAGCGTGTCGCGCCGAACGCTCTGAACGGACTGCGTCACGATGCGACCTGGAAAAGCGTTTTCCAAACGGGCGCGGAGCGCGAGCGAATCGGTGGCGAGGAAGAAACGAACGTTGGCATCGGCATCCACCTCCCGCTGCATGGCGGAAAGAAAAGCGGCATCGGTACTTTCGGCTATGGAGCGCACGCTGTCGGTACGGCGAATGTGAACGCCCACTACCCTATCCTCGAACGTGCGGCAGAGGTCGTCGATGCGCTGCTGCAAAGCGGGGACGGGGTGCAGAAGTTGCGCGAAATGGGCGGAATATGGCTGGAGAACATAGCCCGTGGACACATATATATTATTATAGGTGTCGATAAGTCGCGGCAAACGGTTATCGGTGGCTCCATTGAAATTGACGAGTTGGAGGTCGTAGCAGGCGCGGCGCAACAAGGCGGGCAAGTGCAGGTTGCGGCGCGACTGCGGCACGTTCCACCAACGCCGCTCACCAATTAGGAGTGGAGTGAGCGGAGCCGTTGCGAAGAGGTCGGCAAAGCTGGCGCGGCATTCGGCATTGCAGGCCCAGTCCACGCGCAGGCTGACATCGGAGCGAGAAAGCGTCAGGGCGGAGAGCACAACGCGAAGCCGGTTGCACAGTCCGCCCTGAGGAACTATCGTGACTTGTTTCATTTTTCCTTGCCAGGCTCGTAGCCGTTGAGAGTTGTCCATTCTGGCACCACGAGGCGCTCTTCTTCGGGCGTTGGGAGATTCTCGCGTTTCGGTGCAGCCTTGGCTTGGCGTTTGGCTTTTATGCGATCGAAGCCGTAACCGAAGACGCCGATAACTTTCGACTGACTGACGAAGGCTTCGGGGTCGATGTTCTGAATGAAACGGAAGATTTGTCCGCTTTCACGCTTCTTGGCCAGCACCACTAGCACCTTGCGCGAAGCGTGGGTGTACCAGCCTTCACCATCGAGTACGGTCACGCCGCGCCCTGTAGAGGTGATGGCATCGGCAATATCGCCGTATTTGTTGGAGAAAATAAAGAACTGCACGGATTGTCGACCTCTATCCACCACGAAGTCCAGCAATATATTCGTAACGATCAGCGTGCAGTAGCCGTAGAGCAGTTGCGAGATATTGACAGTATTGAGGAGTATACTGGAGGAAATGATGAAGATGTCGACAAACATAATCACCTGCCCCAGTGTGACGTCTTTGTATTTGTTGATAATAGCTGCAATGATGTCCGTGCCGCCTGTAGAGCCGTTGGAGAGAAAGACGATGCCCAGACCGATACCTTCGCAGGACGCTCCGAGAACGGTACTCATAAACGCGTCCTTCCGAACAATCTGTGGCATATTCTTATAGATAATATCAAACTCTCCAGGGTGGGTCATACCAAAGTTGATCATGAAGTCGTGCCCTAACTGGAGGAACAGTGTAAGCATGAGAACTCCATAGATGGTCTTGATGCTGAACCGCCAGCCCATAATCTTCACCGAGAGTATGAGGAGGAACACATTGACGGAGAAATACGTCACGGCAATAGGAAGCCCGAAACCATAGAAGAGGATCGAACCGATACCCGCAACGCCGCCCGACGTGATTTGATAAGGCAGCATGAAGCAGTTTACGCCCACGGCGTAGAGCGCGAGGCCGAAAGTGATAAACAAGTAGTCTTTCAGTTCCAAGAACACTTGCTCTTTCGTGACAACGGGCTTATTAAAACTTAGCATAGCATTGTTTTAAGTAAGAGAGAGCCCCTCCCGCAAGGGAGGAGCTTTGAGATGTTTTTATTTGATAACGATATTGACGATGCGTCCGGGCACTACGATGACCTTCACAATCTGCTTGCCATCGAGATAGCGAGCTGTGTTCTCGTTTTCGAGGGCGAGCTTCTCCACTTCCTCCTTCGGAGCTTCGGCGGCCACGTCGATGGTGAAGCGCGTCTTACCGTTGAAGGAGACGGACATGGTGATGGTGTCCTCCTTGAGGTAGCTCTCGTCAAACTCGGGCCAGGGAGCGTTTACCACACTCTCTGTGTGGCCGAGTCGGTGCCAGAGTTCCTCGCAGATGTAGGGGGCAAAGGGCGCGAGAAGGGCTACAAGCTGCTCTAACACTTTGCGACTGTGGCACTTCTGCTGTCCCAGCTCCGTTGTGGCTACCATAAAGGCCGGAATACTTGTGTTGTAGGAGAATTCCTCAATATCCTCGCTCACTTTCTTGATGAGCTTGTGGAGGCTCTTGAGGTTGTCCTTCGTAGGCTCTGTCTCTTCAATGGTTTCAAAGAGGTTCCAGAAGCGGCGCAAGAAGCGAGCGGAGCCGTCAACGCCGTTGCTGTCCCAGGGCTTACTCTGACTGATCGGACCGAGGAACATCTCGTAGAGGCGGAGGGTATCCGCGCCGTAGCGGTCTATAATGTCGTCGGGGTTCACTACGTTGAACATCGACTTACTCATTTTCTCTACTGCCCAGCCGCATACGTATTTTCCGTCCTCCAGCACAAATTCGGCCGTTTCAAATTCGGGACGCCATTTGCGGAAGGCTTCGGTGTCGAGGATGTCATTCTCAACGATGTTTACATCCACGTGGAGGGGCGTTGTCTCATACTTATCCTTGAGTCCGAGGCTCACAAACGTGTTGGTGTCCTTGATGCGGTACACGAAGTTGGAGCGGCCCTGAATCATTCCCTGATTCACGAGTTTGCGGTAGGGTTCTTCCTCGCAGCTCACGCCGTTGTCGTGGAGGAATTTGTTCCAGAATCGGCTGTAAATCAAATGGCCGGTGGCGTGTTCCGAACCGCCCACGTAGAGATCCACGTTGCGCCAATAGGCATCCACCTTCTCGTCCACAAGGGCTTTATCATTGCGGGGATCCATATAGCGGAGGTAATAGGCCGAACTGCCTGCAAAGCCGGGCATCGTACTGAGTTCGATGGGGAAAACGGTTTTGTTGTCGATTTTCTCGTTTTCAACAATGCAGCGGTTCTCTTCGTCCCACGCCCAACGGGTGGCGTTGCCCAATGGAGGCTCACCGGTTTCGGTGGGGAGGAACTTTGTCACTTCGGGAAGCAGGATGGGGAGACAATCTTCTGGAATCATCTGCGGCATACCGTCCTTGTAGTAAACGGGGAATGGCTCGCCCCAATAGCGCTGACGACTGAAGATGGCGTCGCGCAGGCGATAGTTGATTTTCACACGCCCCAGATGGTGAGCGGTGACAAACTTCTTGGTGGCGGCGATGGCTTCTTTCACCGTCAGACCGTTCAGGCTGAAGCCTTCGAGGCTCGTAGTGCCAGCGGCAGGACTGTTGGTAACTGTCCCCTCCTTGGCGTCGAAACTTTCCTCGCTCACATCAGCCCCTTCGATAAGCGGGATGATGGGCAGGTTGAAGTGGCGCGCAAAGGCGTAGTCGCGACTGTCGTGCGCGGGTACTGCCATGATGGCTCCCGTGCCGTAGCCAGCCAGCACATAGTCGCTGATCCACACAGGCACTTCTGCTCCGGTGAACGGATTGATGCCATACGAACCTGAGAACACACCTGTCACACGGCGGTCGGCAATGCGTTCACGCTCGGTGCGCTTCTTCGTGGCCTCAACATATTCCTTCACAGCGGCTTGCTGCTCGGGCGTAGTGAGACGCTCCACGAGTTCGCTCTCGGGTGCTAACACCATGAACGTCACACCGAAGATAGTGTCGGCGCGCGTGGTGAAAATCGTGACGGGCTCTTCTTGTCCCTTGATGCGGAACTGCATTTCCGTGCCTTCGCTACGGCCAATCCAGTTGCGCTGTGTTTCTTTGATAGAGTCGCTCCAGTCGAGCGTGTCGAGACCGTCGAGCAGGCGTTGAGCGTATGCACTCACGCGCAAGCACCATTGCTTCATCTTCTGCTGCACCACGGGGTGGCCACCGCGCTCGCTAACGCCATCGACCACTTCATCGTTGGCCAGCACCGTTCCGAGGGCCGGACACCAGTTCACCATCGTTTCGCCCAGATAGGCGATGCGGTAGTTCATCAACACTTGCTGTTGCTTCACGCTGTCGTAGCTGTTCCACTCCTCAGCCGTGAAACTGAGTTCTTCGCTCTGAGCCACATCCAGCTCGGCCGTTCCCTTTTCGGCAAAGTGGGCCGTGAGGTGTTCGATGGGTTGTGCTGCCTGGCATTTGTTGCAATAGAACGAATTGAACATTTTGGTAAAGGCCCATTGCGTCCAGTGGTAATACTGCGGGTCGCAGGTGCGTATTTCGCGGTCCCAGTCGAAGCTGAAACCAATCTTGTCAAGCTGTTCGCGATAGCGGGCAATATTCTTCTCCGTGGTCACTGCCGGATGCTGCCCCGTCTGAATGGCATATTGTTCAGCGGGTAAACCATAGGCATCATAGCCCATAGGATTCAGCACGTTGAAACCCTTCTGCCGCTTGTAGCGAGCATAGATGTCGCTGGCGATATAGCCCAGCGGATGCCCCACATGAAGCCCAGCACCAGAGGGATAGGGAAACATATTCAGTACGTAGAACTTGGGTTTCGACGCATCTATCTCAACGTGATACGTCTTGTCCTTGGCCCATTGTTCGCGCCATTTTTTCTCGATTTCTCTAAAGTTATAATCCATTCTGATTATCGCGTTTTGTTATTTGGGGGCTAAATTACTTGAAAGCCTGCACAAAGCAAAAGGATAAACCACGATTTTCGGCCACGCGCTTATTGTGTGCTCCAATTTTCTTACGCTTCGCTGCCTTCCAAGCGAGATTTTACCGCACAGAATAAGGCGGCCGAAAAACGCAATAAGGCTGCTGGCTGACCCAATAAGGAAACCAGCGGATACAATAAGGGCGCCAACTGACAGCCTTATTGTGTCAGCCAACGCCCTTATGGGAGAAATCGGTAGCCTTATGGGCGCAATCGCTGCCTTTGAGCAGTGATGACCCTTGTGGCTCTCGTGTTATTTCACAACCTTTTCACCGTTGATGATATAAACGCCAGAAGTGGGGTTCAACACGCGGCGACCTTGCAGGTCGTAAGTCTTATTTTCTTTCTCGGTCTGCACGGTGGGAGTTTCAATACCTGTTGTCTTGCCTCTGCGCACAAAGTTCCAAACGCTTGCGCCCCAAGTGTAGGGTTTCAGCAGGACATTCTTCCAAGTGTTCACATTTGTGTACCAACCGTTCTGCGCATTCGGAACAACGATAGCGATGGCTTCGTTGCCTTGGTCCGTAGTGACGAGTTTCAATTCCCATGAATAAGCCTGTCCCAGCTTGACTCCCTGGTCTATTGCTGAAGAGGTCACATAGGCATAAGTATTTGTCAATTTATTACGCAGACGTACCGAACCGTTAGCTTGCTTCTCAATCACCCAGAGATAGCTATCGTTGTTCTCCACGAGGGTTTTGGACTTCACTTCCTTAGCAACGGCATCACCAGCGGCATATTGTGCGGTAAAATAGCCGTTTTGGATGTAATAATAGTAGTCGCTGCTCAAGCCGTCGAGCACAGAGGTGCGTTTCATTTTGCTGTACTGCTCGTAGAGGTCAGTATAGCGTTGGAAAGTTTCACGGCTCACGCTGCCTGCAGCCACATCGGCCGTAGCAGGATCAACCACGGAAGAGCGGAGGAAGTTGAGGGCTTCGGCGGTAGGTTCGCCCACTTCGCCCGGACGACTATTGGAGAGAATGCGGTTTGCCTTGTTGACAAGCCCCTGAAGCTGCGCCGTGAAATCTGTAACCTCCACGATGCGCCAGCAACCGGGATAGCAAAGAGCGGAGTCGGTGCCTGTCGTGGCAAAACCGGCTACATTCACAGAGAGAACGCCCTTGTTGCTACGCAGATTCAGGACACCTGCCTGATAGTCGTAGGGAGCGGTGGCCGTCATGGCTTTGCGCACGAACACAACGGTGGAATCCTTGGCGTTCAAGGCTGCTTTCACATCCACATTGGCAAGTTGGAGTTTCTTTCCGTTGAAAACCGAACGGAGCACATATCCTCCGCGCTGCTGCGGCTGGAAAAGGAAGAGTTCTTCGGGCTCTGTCTGCGGCGTGTAGTGGATCTTCAGATTATCACCTACAGTATAGAGCGTAGAACCTGCAAAGCGTTTGCGATAGTAAGTAGAAGCGCTCACGAGTTGATAAACCTTGCCTGCCTCGGGGAGCTTCACGTCGGTTTTCTTGTAGTTAGCAATCTGCTGCGTGAGGGCTGCGAGCTTGGCCACATTGGCTGTGTCGGCACGGAAAGCGTTTGCAGCCGCCTGCAAGAGGTTGAAGTCGGTTTGTGCGGGGTAGCCCACTGCCCCTGGATGGCTCTGCGCCAACAGTGTGTCGGCTTCGGTCAATGCTTTTTCAGCAGCCGTTTGTCGCGGTGTCTCAAAGAAATGTTTCGCGTAAGTGATTTTGAGTGTATCGAGCAAAGCTGCGTGAGTTTGCAAACGGAGGTAGAAATCAGTGAAACGGCGCTTTGCTTGTGGCAACCAAGACATTTCGCTGAGAGCCAGCAAGCGCGGATAGAGCTGATACTCGGCAGCAGCATTGTTGTTGCAACTCTCCGTCCAGAGACAGGCTTGCGCACCAAGCAGGAGCTTCTCCTTGCCGCTCACCATAGCCATGGGGTTCACGTTGTAAACTTTGTCAACGCTGTTCACGTATCCGTCGCCGTAGCCACCAATGTAGGGGGCGTCGATCTCGGTTTGAGCGGGCGACACCTGCAAGATGTCGAAATAGAGCGGGAAGGTGGGCGCGAAGATACTGGTGAAACCTTTCGCCACAGATGCTTTGATGCGCTCGGGCGAAGAATATGCCATCACAATGGGCTTTACAGTGTACGAATTTTTCCAATGGTTGATAAGTTCGTCCCAAACTACCACATCGCGGCCGTATTCTGTCTTGAGCCAAGTGCCGAGGGTTTCAACGAGCCAGGGCTGGAGTTCTTCAACACCACTAAGACCTTCGTTTTTAATGCGGTCTTGGCATTGCTTGTTAGTACGCCAAACGGTGGTGGGGCATTCATCGCCACCAAGGTGTATGTAGCGGCTGGGGAACACGTCCACGACGTGGCCAAGCACACACTTCAAGAAATCGATCACGCGGTCGTCGCCCACGTTGAGAACGTCGGTGCTGATACCTTTCTCAGCGCGCACCGTGTAGTGCTTCGTTGAGTCGCACGACAGCCAGGGGTAAGCCGCTACGGCAGCCACCATGTGGCCCGGCATGTCAATTTCGGGGATAATTTCGATATTGCGGGCACGAGCGTAGTCCACAATCTCACGCAAATCGTTGAGGGTGTAGAAACAACCGCGTCCGTACTCGGTGTCGTCGAAGAAGTCAACGCCCTTAGTTGGGTCGTTGAGCGTCAGTGAGCGATTGCGCACTGCGCCAACGGTGGTCAAGCGCGGATATTCGGGAATCTCAATGCGCCAGCCCTGATCATCGGTCAAATGCCAGTGGAAACGATTGAGTTTGTAAACAGAAGCCGCATCGAGGAGTTTTTCCACTTCTTCTTTCGTGAAGAAATGGCGCGACACATCGAGCTGAAAGCCGCGGTAGCCAAGTTGTGGGGCATCCTGAATGGTCAGATAGGGCAGTGTCCAAGCTGATTTATTGTCGAGCGTCTTACCATAGATGCTGCGCGGCAACAACTGTCGTAAGGTTTGTAGTGCATAAAAGACCCCACCGTATGCACCACCTTCAATCTTTACGCCGTCGGCCTTGATTGTCAGTCGGTAGGCTTCCTGACCGAGCGCAGAATTGATGGCAAGCGTAACGGCGGGGCTGTTCTGTCCCGCGCCAGCAGTGGGTTGCTGTTCGAGGGTTGGCAAAGCGATGCCTGAAGTGCGTTGCAGGTCATCGGCAAAGGTCTGGGCGAGCATCTTGAGGGAGTCGCCTGTGGCCACAATTCCTTTGAGCGTATTCACGAGCAATGTTCCTTCGCTCTTCACTACTGAAGCGGGGTAAGGAATAAGGGGAAGGGTGGCACTGGTAGAGTTCAAATTCTTTTCTTCCACAAAAGCCACTACGGAGTTGGCATCGCCGGGAGAATAGAACTTGATGGGATTACCAAGCCCCATACCGCCCCAAACATTGACACAGAGGTTGCCCGTTTCACCGTGGGGCTTGAGGGTCAGTTCGCCCTGGAATGTGGGTATATCGAAGCGAGAATTGTTGCTGGCAGCATTGGCACAATAGAGTTCTGAACCCGAAGACCTACCAGCATAGGTCAGTGTCTGACCGAGTTGATTGGTGAGCGTGTAGCCTTGTGCGCTTGTGCCCTCCACTTTCCACAGCTGGTATTCGCGCCGAGCTGCGAAACTCGCGATACAAGGCTGACCAACGGAGGAGCCCGTCAGCACATAGTCGCCTTTGGTAAAGCGAAGGTAATACCAGACAGTTTTGCTGCTGGTACTGATGGTTGGGAAAGTGCCCGCCATAGCTTGGGGAGCAAAAAGCACCGCCATCAGAAAAAAGAACAGGTAAAGGTTTCTTTTCATTATAATTTGGTTTAGGTATTTGAATATTAGTTAGGTAATTTTTGCGATTAAGTGCACAAATGTACACTTTTGCTTACACACAACAAAACAATTTATTTCTTTTCGAGGCATATAATATAAAAGTAGTTTTTATTCGTTCAAAAAACGAGCAAAAAAGGCAGATTTCGTCCGTCCTTATAGCCCCACAAAAATATCCTTATTGCGTTTGAAAATACAATAAGGCTGTCGGCTGACATCCTTATTGCGTCAGCTGACACAATAAGGATATTTTTCGCGCCGCAGCAGTCCGCGCTCATGGGCAGTATTGAGCCAGTTCGCACAACAATCGCTTTTTCTGACAAAAGGATACAAAAAAGGGACACACCAAAGCGTGTCCCTTCTATCTTTAATGAATTGAATCGCGGATTAGAGATTCGGATTCATTTCTTTCCATTCTGCTACAGGAGGAATGATGCCGAGCTCAACAATCTCGTCACGCATCTTGCAAAGATGCTCGTAAGATTTCTGCAAGCTTGCCAATTCGTCGGCAGTACCCTTCGGCTCAACGAAATGTACGCCCGTAGCGTCGATCGTTGTAGGCATAGCCATCATCACGTTCTTGAAACCGAGCGCGTCGTGGTTTACGTAGCAGCCTGCGGGCAAGGTGAACTTCTCGCCACCCATTGCAGCTTCAATCATCTTAACAGCGTTGTAAGCGGGGCTCTGGAAAGAGCTACGGCCACGAAGCTTGATGATGTTTGAACCGCCTTGAACCGTGCGGTGCTTGATGTCTTCCCACTTTTCGTCAGAGAGACCCATCTCGCAAAGGGGCTTACCGTCTACCTTCACCTGAGATGCGAAAACGGCCATCTGCTCGCCGTGACCACCGTAAGTATGAGCGCCAGTCACTGCGTCCTGCTGAACACCGAATTCGAGAGCCAAAGCCTGCTGCAAACGAGTAGAGTCGAGCGCTGCGAGAGAGGTGAGCTGGTTGGGCTTCAAGCCGGAGTGGATCAGAGCCGTCAGAGCTGTTACGTCAGCGGGGTTGAAGATCACCACAACGTGCTTCACGTCGGGGCAGTACTTCTTGATGAAATCGCCGAACTCAGCTGCAATTTTGCAATTGCCCTTGAGGAGGTCCTCACGAGTCATGCCTTCCTTGCGGGGAGCACCACCTGAAGAGATGATATACTTTGCGCCTGTGAAAGCTTCTTCGGGGTTAGTTGTCCATGTGATGTTTGCACCAGGGAAACCGCACTGAGCGATTTCGTCAGCTACACCGTGGAGACCCGGTTCAAAGATATCATACAGACAAACGTTGGGAGTCAAGCCGAGCATCAATACGCTCTGCACCATGTTTGAACCAATCATACCGCCAGCACCGACGATGACCAGTTTCTCATTACTTAAATATGCCATTGGTGTATAAATTAAAAAATTTGTTCGTTCAAAAGATGAGCATTTCTGCTCCTGTTTGTAGATACCGCAAAAGTACCAAATTCTTTCGGGACTTTCACAAGGAATACTCTAATTTTTCTTATCGAAAGGCCAAAAGGATTTGCGCTTTTGTCGTTTTGATTAAAAAAATCGTAACTTCGGCATGAAAAAATAAGGCGGAGAACCTCTCTGCCACCTAACAAATGCTTTCACAATATCATCATGCTCAACGAAATCATAACAAAGCGCGTCGACGCTCTGCGCAACTGGATGGAACGCCACAATGCGCTCCAGGCTTTTATCATTCCTACTGCCGACCCTCATAATTCTGAATATCTGGCCGACCATTGGAAGTGTCGGGAATGGCTTACGGGCTTCACGGGCTCGGCGGGTATTGCCGTGGTCACTAAGGATGCGGCGGCACTTTGGACAGATTCTCGCTACTGGTTGCAGGCGGCGGAACAGCTCGAGGGAACGCCGTTTCAACTCATGCGGGATGGCGATGAGGGTGTGCCGACTCTGAAAGAATGGCTCTGCGCCCAACTGCCTGCACAGGCCATAGTGGGTTGCTTCAGCGGCACAATAACGATGGCTGAATACACGGATTTGCTGGAGGATGCTTCCTACCAACTCACAGCTGCAGGGGAAGATCCTTTCGACGAACTTTGGACAAATCGCCCTGCCTTGCCGCAACGCCCCCTCGTATTGCAACCGCTGGAGTATACAGGGATGTCGGTCGATGAAAAGATAACACTCATCTGGAAAAACCTAAAGGAGACCGAGCCGCAGGCACTTCTGCTCTCGGATCTCTCTGAAATCGCCTGGACGCTCAATTTGAGAGGCGACGACATCGAGTTTAACCCCGTCTTCATGAGTTATCTGCTCCTGCGCCGTGAGGGAAACAGCGTGCTTTTCGTGGATGAGCATCAACTCACGCCTGCCGTCAGCGAATACCTCCAAGAAAACCACATAGAAGTACGTCCCTACGATGGTTGGAAAGAACTCATCCCCTCCAAGCTGGACTCTATCGCTATCCCCCACGAAGTAAACATCCAGGTGATGCGCACCGCGTTAGACGCTCACCTGAAATGCCCGCTCGTTTCCTCCCCCGTTCCCGCGCTCCGCGCCCTCAAGACGCCTGCCGAGCAGGAGGGATTCAGAAGAGCCATGGAGAAAGACGGCTGCGCCATGGTGAGATTTTTGGAGAAATGGGGAGCCCGCCCCGAAAACGAGGCATGGGATGAACTGCGCATCGATAAAGAACTAACAGCAGAACGAAGCAAAGAAGAAAAGTTCTGCGGACTAAGTTTCAGCACCATTGCTGCCTACGGCCCGCACGGGGCTATCGTCCACTACGAAGCAGATGAAACCACCAATGCGCCTATTGATGGAAGGGGCTTTCTCCTCCTCGACAGCGGCGCACAGTATGTGGACGGCACTACGGACATCACGCGGACGCTGCCGTGCGGACCGCTCACCGATGAGGAACGGAAAGTGTACACGCTCGTACTGAAAGGCCACATTGCCCTTTCGTCGGCTCGTTTCCCCATCGGCACTTCCGGACTGGAACTCGACTATGCTGCGCGCCGCGCTATGTGGCAGGAGGGGTACGACTTCGGGCACGGCACAGGACACGGCGTGGGTGCTCACCTCTGTGTACACGAAGGGCCTCATCAGATACGGAAAAACGTGCGCAACTGCACCCTCGTTGGTTTCCGTCCGGGCATGACCATCACAAACGAACCAGGTATCTATGTATCGGGTAAGTTTGGCGTGCGAATAGAGAACACGCTCCTCGTTGTCGACGATGGCGAAACCCCGTTTGGCCATTTCTGTCGATTCGAACCACTCACGCTCTGCCCCATCGATCTGCGCCCCATCGTGCGCGAAATGCTCACGCCCGAAGAAATCTGCTGGCTCAACAACTACCACGCCGAAGTGCGCCGCCGACTGCTCCCTCTCCTCTCCGACCCCGCCCATCGCACATGGCTCGAAGTGGCCACAAGAGAGTTCTAAGCATTGATGAATGAAATAAGAAAATATCTTTGCGTCAGAAAGAAATATTTAGATGTATAAGAAGCTATAAGAAGCCCCCAGGCGCGTCGACAGACAGCATCCTCGGGGGCTTCTTCATTTTATGAGGTCCTATTCTAACTAAAGAATAACATAAGAAGAACCTTTTCTCATCTTTGTCGTGCAGGGCGCCGCCGCACTGAAAAGGTGGAGAAAGAAAGCTCGCACGAGCAGTGGTGGGTGCTGTGCGACGCCGCTGCCGTCGGAGAGTTGTGATGTTGTCTGTCCACGGGTTCGCCCTTCGGGCATCACCCGCGGTTAAGCATGGTGTGTCCCCACCGGGGACAGTGGGAGAGAACGCTATGTCACTGGGGAGGGTGGATGCAATAAGGGTGTGGGTTCATATCATTATGGGATTCTTAGGCGCGATAAGGGTGTGGGCGGAGAGCCTTATTCTAACCTCAAACGCAATAAGGGCGTGAGCTGACGCAATAAGGATGTGAACTGACAGCCTTATTGTATTCTCAAACGCAATAAGGATATTGACGGCTTGCTTTATTGCTTTTCCACTTCCTCGCTAAGAAGTAAAAGTAAGAAGGCATCAATAATAGAATTTTTCTAAAAATAACTATATTTGCATTTATACTATTTTCTACTAACACCCTTTTTAAAATCATCTTCAAAACTTAGAAAATTATGGATGCACAGAAAGTTGATATGTTTCTCATGGAAAACAATCACTACCTCCCGCAGAACAAGCTACTCCCTCTCAGAGAACAATTACTTTCACTTGACGATTCATATTGGATAGTACTCACAACAATCCAATTTAAGAATCCCACAATGGCAGTCCTCCTTTCAATTTTCTTCTTCCACCTTGCTGCTGATCGCTTCTATATTGGTGATATAGCTTTAGGTCTGTTAAAGCTATGCACAGCTGGTGGTTTCCTTTTCTGGGCATTCCTTGATCTCTTTTTAATCGCTGGAGCAACAAGAGATCGCAACTACCAAAAGCTTCAAGCTCGCCTTCAATAAACTCTTATATATATTATCAGCCGTAACTTATATCAGTGCTCGCCTTTAGCCACTTTTCGCAAAAGAGGGACAAACTGTGCTAACCACTTTCTCCTCTTGTACTGATTGTGGAGGTACAAGAGCTACTCTATTCTTCTTAGGAGAAAATATCATTGAAGTCTTAGGGCCAAATCCTCATTGCTTTTTTGCAAAAATGTTATTAGTCTCCTTTGCCGTGCAAACTTATTCTCATCTGCAATAGCTCACAAAAAATCCGCAATGCCTATGAGCAGACATTGCGGATAAGGATTGTAGGCGGTCCAGAAATAGGCTGGAGCGTCGTTATTGTTATATGTAGAAATGCCGAAGTTCGCTCTTGACTCGAAAAAGGAGGGAGAGGCTTGGCGGCTAACTACTACTCTTCTTCGCTCTTATTAGCGCGCTTGCGTGCCAGGTGGTCGAGAATCATCTTGCGCATACGCATCGACTTCGGCGTAACTTCAACAAACTCGTCTTCTTTAATATATTCGAGTGCTTCTTCCAAACTGAACACGATGGGCGGAATGATGCGCGCCTTCTCGTCAGTACCGGAGGCACGAACATTGGTGAGCTGTTTGGCCTTTGTTACATTCACAACGAGGTCTTTGTCATGGACGTGCTCGCCCACAATTTGTCCGGCGTACACTTCGTCCTGCGGATTGATGAAGAAGCGGCCGCGATCCTGGAGTTTGTCAAGGGCGTAGGCGAATACCGTACCGCTTTCCATGGATATCATTGAGCCATTGGTGCGGCGCTGAATCTCACCCTTGAACGGCTCATAGGTCTTGAAGCGGTGAGCCATGATGGCTTCGCCCTGACTGGCTGTGAGCACATTGGTACGCAGGCCGATGATGCCTCGAGAGGGGATATTGAATTCTATATCCACGCGCTCGCCCAAGTTCTGCATACTGGTCATCTCGCCCTTGCGGCGGGTCACCATGTCAATCATCTTAGAGCTGAATTCCTCGGGCACATTGATGGTCAGTTCCTCAATCGGTTCGCAACGCTTACCGTCGATTTCTTTATAGATCACCTGTGGCTGACCCACCTGCAGTTCGTAGCCCTCGCGGCGCATGGTCTCGACAAGGACAGAAAGGTGGAGCACACCGCGTCCACTAACGAGCCATTTGTCGGCGTCGATCTGATTGACGCGCAAAGCAAGGTCTTTCTCCAACTCGTGTTGCAAACGGTCGTTGATGTGGCGGCTGGTGCAGAATTTCCCTTCTTTACCGAAGAACGGACTATCGTTGATGGTGAACAACATAGACATGGTGGGTTCGTCGATAGCGATGGGCTCGAGCGCTTCAGGTTCGTTGAAATCGCAGATGGTATCTCCAATTTCGAAATTCTCCAAACCAACGATAGCACAAATATCGCCGCAATGCACTTCGTCGGTGCGCTTGCGTCCCATACCCTCGAAGGTGTGGAGTTCTTTGATCTTTGTTTTCTCTTGTGAACCGTCGCGATGAACAATCGTAACGTTCATGCCGTCCTGCAGCGTGCCGCGGTGAACACGTCCCACGGCGATACGCCCCGTATAATTGGAGTAGTCGAGACTTGTAATCAAAAGCTGCGGCGTTCCCTCATTCATGGGAGGAGCCGGTATTTCTTTCAGAATCTCGTCCAGCAGGTAGTTGATATTGTCCGTCGGCGTGCGCCAGTCAGCTCCCATCCAGTTGTTTTTGGCCGAACCATACACAACGGGGAAATTGAGCTGTTCCTCCGTAGCATCGAGGTCGCACATGAGGTCGAATACCATTTCGTACACTTCCTCGGGGCGGCAGTTGGGTTTGTCCACTTTGTTGACCACCACGATAGGCTTCAGTCCAATCTGCAAGGCTTTTTGGAGCACGAAGCGCGTTTGAGGCATCGGGCCCTCAAAGGCATCAACGAGCAAGATACAGCCGTCGGCCATATTGAGTACGCGCTCCACCTCTCCACCAAAGTCGGAGTGGCCCGGAGTATCAATAATATTGATTTTAGTGCCTTTATAGTTGATAGAGACATTCTTGGAGAGAATGGTGATACCTCGCTCTCGTTCCAACTCATTATTATCGAGGATTAGTTGACCCGTGGGCTGGTTTTCGCGGAAGAGGTTTCCGGCAAGCAGCATCTTGTCCACGAGCGTTGTCTTACCGTGGTCAACGTGGGCAATGATGGCGATGTTACGAATGTCTGTCATATTTTCTTTTATCTGATATTTACGGCTTTACGGGACTATTCTCGCCTGCCGTTTCTTTTCGGGGTGCAAAAGTACGAATTATTATTGGAAAGAAATAATAATCAACCCCATAAAAGCTTGAAGGAGCAGCAGGCATCTCTCCGTGAGGGGACGGCAAAAAACAAGAAAAGCGGCCAACGCAACGAACGCGCTGACCGCTTTTTTAGAGAGGGGGCGGATAAGATTTAGGAGGCTGAAAAGCCCTACTCATCCAGAGATGATTTCAGTAGTTTAGAACACCACTTTCTTACCATTGACGATGTACACACCGCCCTTTTGGAGGGCTTTCTGGGAGATGCGACGGCCTTGGAGGTCGAAGATCTGCGGTGCGAGGTCGGTGGAGATAGCGGCATTGCTGATGCCCGTTGTCTCGTCTGAGGAGATGGGCAAGAACTCACGCACGCCCGATGCGTTCGATACGGGGAGATAAGCCTTGTTGGGAGCTAATGTTGCCTTTGTGGCTGTGCCCGTAGCTTCGGGGGCTGTTGGGCGAACATAGTAGAAGCCTGCCACTTTCTTTGTGGGATGGATGCTGAGAACGTAGAACTTCTCATAATCATTGGCCGAGATATCTTTGCGGAGGTAAGTACCTTGCAGCGCATTTTCCTGCGCGAGCGGAGCGGCCGTTGGAGCAATGTTGAGCGTCATGTTCAGTTGTCCCAAATTGTGGTTGAGCAACAAGACACCAGTGCCTTCGGGCACTGTGCCGTTGCAAGCCTCGAGTTTTACAGTGCGATTATCAGCCGCCAGCGTAACGAGGTTGGCCACAGCGTCCGTTCCCTCCAGGGTGTAAGCAAAAGGCATATAAGCCGTAGCATAAGCCTGGTTTTCGCCATCGGGACGAGTGGACGAGAGCGTCCAAGTAGTCACGGGTTCGATGTACCAAAGCGAAGCGTCCGAACTGGTAGTCCACGCCACGATAGAACCCGAGTTGTCGGCATGGATAGCCGGTTTGCCACCGTCCGTGGGGTTCAAACTCTGCAGGTAGCTAAGACCTTCGATTGTCGACACCACTTTATATTTTCCGGCCTCCGCTTCGTTGGCGGTCACAGGGGCTGCGGTGTAGACAGCAGGCGTTGGTTTCACAAACACCTGGTAGTTGCCGTTCTTCACCAGCCATGCGCCATCGGCCGTCTTGCGGAACTGGAACAGCAGGTTGAGGTTGGTGGCAGCATCCGTAGTGGAAGCCTGCGTCAGGTTTGTACCATCAGTGGCCAGTGCCGCTGTACTCTTCAGTTTGTTTGTGAGGCGATACCAGCCGCCGTCTTGCAGTTCGATTTTCTCCACTTTATTGTAGAGCGCATCATAGGCCGTAGCAATTTTCTGTTGAGCTGCAAACGCGTTGGTCTCATTGGGCGTTGTCTCTGCAGTAGTAGCTGCCGTTTCTGCGGCATCTACCTTCGTGGCGAGCGAAGCCACGCTTTCGGGCTTCACCATTCCCACATAGTTTCCATTGCTGCTCTGCATCCCTGTCATACGAGCGCGGAGAGCTTCTGCTGCCTGCTTCACATAGGGAGCACGAGAACTGGTGTGGTCAAGGACATACTGGCCATTGGTCAAGTCCTCCAGCGGGATTTGCTTGAACAAGATGTTGTAGCCGCCCAGGCCGCCACGCGCATCTTCTTCGTAGATGTAACCAATAGTGCCATTGTTGAGCAGCTCCATACCCGTGTAGCACGAGCCGATATTGCTCACCTGCATTCCCTTTGTCCAACCATTGGCCAGAGCCGCAGCTGTGGAGTAGTCGGAATAGGTTGCCAACTCTTTGAAGTAGACACCCACTTTCTCACGACGGGTGGAGAGCGTGATACTCTGCAGGGCCACAAAGAGCTGCTTATTGTCGCTCACGCGGCGTGCTGGAACGATGAGGATTTCGCCGTTCACATTGTTCACCGCGTTATTCATTGCTGTTGCATTGGTCTGGAAGTCCCAGTTGCCTTCACCTTTGGCGATGTCGGTATAAGTGAAGAGGCTGAAACCACGACTCAGAGAGCCACGGTTACGAACGCTCACCAGAACGCTACCATCGGGAAGTTCTTCCACCTTCGACTCATCAGCACCCGTGCTCGGCAACTGTGCTTTGCTACCCAAGAGTTTCCACGTCGCACCAAAGTCGTCGGAGTAAATCACAAAGGTGGCGTTCTGTCGCGTATTATTGGTGGGATAAGCAATATAAAGGCGGTAGTAATCGCCCTGCTTGATATAGCGGCTCTGCATAATCTTTCCACTGGTGAGGAAGAGAGAGTTGGTCACACCTCCTGCGCCGTCCTTCGTCAGATTATAGATTTGATAAGTCAGCGAGTCGGCCGTCCAAGTTTGTCCGCCGTTCGTACTGCGAAGACGTACAACGTGCTGCGGTTCATTGTATTGTCCGTCAAAGAAAGAGGTATGTCCGCCGACACACATAACGAGCACGTTCTGCGCATTGTTGCGGTCAACAACGATGGAAGGATCGCCGAAACTGTAGTCCCATTTCTTTGAAGAATTGGGTTGGCTCTGGTCGCCAGCGGCAATGGTCTGGAAATGAGCATCCCAAGTCTGTCCGCCATCGCTACTGGTCTTCAGAATCACATCATTATGGCCATTGCCCATACCAATATCGGCACCGGTGCGGCGAAGGTCTACTGCCACGAAGAGCTTACCATCGGCAGCCTGACCTAAAGCGGGGATGCGATAACCTGGGCCCGACTTGGTGTTGTCAAAGACTAAAGCTGTCTTGTATTTAGCATTCGTTGCTGTCAGTTGCTTATCGGCCTCAACAGAAGCAGGGACAACTGTGATGCGGAGGTTCTGAATGAGCGCCATCCCCGAGGTGATTTGGAACGGAACTGATTGTAAGTTCAAACCCGTCACACTGAAGTTTTCAGCCGTTGCGGCAGTAGCCGTAGCTGTCTTTGAGGTAGTGATGTCCTTCACGGCTGCGCTACCATTTTCGCCCTTAAACGTGAATGAATAGCCCGTAATGACATAGCCCTCGCTTGCGGAGAGCGTGTAATCCTTAAAGTTGCTGCTGGCCAATTTCACCGTCTTCGGTGTCGTCGTATTGTTGAATCCGATGTTGTTTTTGTTGCTCGCATTGGCGAGCGTCAGAACAGGATCGGTCTGTGTAGAAATCAGATAGGTGTTCCAGTTCTGCCCTGTTGTTTTCTTATCGTCGCGATAGAACGTACCGTGGTCGCCATCGAGCGCATAAGAGAGTTGGGTGTTGTAAGCGGCTTCGATGAGCACCGTAGAGCCGGCATCCTTGCCTCCAGTCCAGAAAGAGATTTTTTGCGTTTGTTCGTTCAAGTTCAGCGCATAGCCATTGGCGTTTTGCAACTGCATATAGACGGGTTCCGTATAGGCGGAAGTCAGGTTCGTTGAGGAAGAGAACCACCAAGTATGGCTCTTCGTATTTCCGGCCAACACTTCCACGCGCGCCTCTGCCCCGTTTGTGGCGGGAGCTGTGGCAACGAGGGCTTTCGTAGTGCCGAGCGCCTTATTATATACTGTGTAACCCTGTGTCTCACTGCCCACGAAGCACCAGAGTTGGTTGTCGGGCTGGGCGGGCAAACTGGTGGTTGTTGCACCAATCGAAACGGGCGCGAGCTGAATGCTACCGTCGGCGGCAGCGGCTGCCAGCGTGGTGTTCTTAAACTTGAGGGTGTACCAGCGTGTACCTTCTGCAAAGTTGTTGCCCACAATCGTAGTGGCCACAAAGGGGTGGCGACTGAGGGCTTTGTGAAGCACAACGTAGAAGTCGGCGGGTTCGATAGCACCTGCGCTCACGGTGAACGTCGGAGTGGAAGTGAGACCTGCCAAGTGCACTTCTGCGCTATTGCTGGCGGTGCAGGACACAGCCGTAGCTCCCGCGGGGGTCACCGGGGCTGCCGCACGCGTGGAGGAAGTACCACTGAAGCCTGTAAAAGTCATACCATAGGCGGTGATGTCCCAATCCTGGGCTGCAGTGAGTGTGAACGTATTGAGGTGGAGATGGGGTTTGCCATTCACCAGATACATGTCGTTCTTCGGGGCAGAAAGGGTGAAGCCGGGATCAGTAGACGTGCTGCTCCAGCGAGAGTGGTAAGTTTTGCCTGCATTAGAGGCTGTCCAACGGCCGAAAGCTGTACCGAAGTTGAGCACCTTCATATCGGTTTCCTCGATGAGGAAAGTAGAACCGTGGTCTTTTCCGCCATCCCAGAAAGCCAACTTGCCCTCACGATTGTTGAGGGCTTTACTATTGCCAAACTGTTCGATATAGACGGGGGTTGTGGTTGTCGATGTGAGGTCGCTGCTCTGTTCAAATTTCCACAGGTCGGTGTAGCCCGCAGGTACTTCAGAACTTACGATAGCATACGACTGATCACCGGTATTGCCCTTCATCGCTGTGGGCGCCACGAGTTTTCCGCCAGCGGCATTATAAATCTGATAGCCACTGGTAGCATTGCCCACGAAGCACCAGAGGTCGCGACCGCCATAGTTGAGGATGCGGTTGGACAGACCGATATAATTGGCCGATGCAGCCTGACGACTCACTTGAAACTTATTGCTGTGGATCGTCATCGTGTACCACCGCGTACCGTCAACGGGCTTACCATTCGCCAAGGTCGTTGGCTGAAACGGCGGTACTACTGCCCACACTGCCGCAGCCACACTCAGCAACAGCAATGAGAGACATAGTCTAATTTTAGTCATAAAAAGATGTTGGTTTTATTGATTAAATTGTAATTGTTCTGAAACTTAGGGTCGCAAAGATACATTTTTCCATTTTGACAACCAAACATAGCAATAAGAAAACTAAAGAAATCCTCCGAGCAATCCGACCTGTTCTCGGACCAGTCCGACTCGTCCGACCAGTCCGACCAGTCCGAGCTCTCCCCTATCAGCCTCCCTAAAACTTTACAAAGCTGTGCTCACCAGCAGCCGCTAAAAATCTCAACTTCGCCCTATTCTATCCAAAAATTTCTCTTCACACATTGAGCGAAACGGCTTTTTCCTGCAAAAACTGCCCTCTTTCGGCAATTTTCAGCCCAAAAGCGGACAAAAACGTCCTTGAGCGGTGCGTCGGTTTCCTTATTGTGTCGGCCGATACAATAAGGCTATCAGTTGGCAGCCTTATTGCGTTCGCCAGTAGCCTTATTGTAGCGACGTGCGAGAGGCTTCTTGCAAGCGAGAGGAGGAAGACGAGCGCCGTTTTGGGCCACTCACGGGAGGGGGAAAAGTAAGAAGATTTTTGACTTAAAGAAAGCCCCCTCCAGCTCCCTCTCATGGGGGAGCTGGAGGGGGCCTCTTGTTGTTGGTTCTCCGACGGGTCGGACCTGTCGGACTGGTCAGACCCGTCAGAATTCTCCAAGAACTTTCTCTTCTCATAAAGAAAAGGAAGAAAATCTTTGCATCTTTCCCCAATTTTTGTGCAATTATTCCACGCCTTTCCGTATATTTGACCCCAAAATATCAATCTCTGGATTTGTATGGTGGAAAAGATTTTGAATTTCAATGATCTGACGGAGAACTTGCAGCAGCAGGGACGCCGTTGTAGTGTGGCGGTGGTCTGCGCCACTGATGCGGAGACGCAGTATGCCGTGTTGCGCGCGGCTCGCGAGGGCTTCGTGACGGCTATCTTTGTGGGAGGCGAACAGGAAGTGCGCCAAAACCCCGACTTCGCAGCTGTGTCCAACGAGGTGCGCTTCGTGGCGGCCAGCGATGCTCGCGAGGCGGCAGAAAAAGCTGTGGCACTGGTGCGCAGCGGTGAGGCGCAGGTGCTGATGAAAGGTTTGCTCAACACCGATGTCCTACTCCACGCCGTGTTGAACAAAGAGCACGGCATCCTTGCGAAGGGACGCGTACTGACACATTTGGCTTGCGCGCAGTTGGAAGGATACCCGCGCTTGCTTTTCTTCACCGATGCTGCCGTCATCCCATATCCCACGCCCGAGCAACGCCGCGAACAGGTGCGCTACGCTGTGAGAGTGTGCCACGCCTTCGGCATCGACACGCCGAGGGTCTCACTGATTCATTGCTCCGAACAGGTGAACGAGAAATTTTTCCCTTTCACGGTCGACTATCCGCAGATTACGGCTGAAGCCCAAGCAGGCGCTTTCGGACAGTGTATAGTGGACGGTCCGCTCGATGTGAAAACCAGTTGCTCGCTCGAAGCGCTCCACCACAAAGGTCTGCAATCGCCCATCAACGGAGCGGCCGATGTGCTCGTTTTCCCCGACATAGAAGCGGGCAACACGTTCTACAAGGCCGTCACCCTCTTTGCCCACGCCAATATGGCTTGTATGCTGCAAGGTAGCGATGCTCCCGTAGTGCTCACCAGCCGCGGCGACAGCAAAGAGAGCAAATACTACAGTCTGGCACTGGCTGTGAAATCCATCCACAACGATAATTGACGTCGCCGTGCGGCATTGCGCCGTAGCGACACCTAAAAAAGATACGAACGTGAAGATTTTAGTGATAAACCCCGGCTCTACCTCTACGAAAGTGGCCGTATACCTCGATGAGAAACCTGCTTTGCTTCGCAACATCCACCATTCGCCGGAGCAATTAGAGCAGTATCCCGAACTGACCGATCAATACGAATTTCGAAAACAATTGATTCTCGACGAACTGCGCGCTATGAACGTATCGCTTAACTTCGATGCCATCATTGCGCGAGGGGGATTGGCAAAACCTGTTGCGGGCGGAATCTACGCCGTGAATGAGAAAATGGTGACTGACACACGCAAAGCGCTCCACAAACACGCTTGCGACTTGGGTTGCCTCATTGCGTGGGAAATGGCAAAGGACATCCCCAACTGCCGCAGCTTTATTGCCGATCCGGGCGTGGTGGATGAGCTTTCGCCGCTGGCACGTGTGAGCGGTTCGCCGCTGATGCCGCGTGTGTGCATTTGGCACGCTCTCAACCAGCGGGCTATCGCGCGCCGCTATGCCAACGAGGTGGGAAAGGAATATGAGGACTTGCGCCTCATCGTGTGCCACCTGGGTGGAGGTATCAGTATTGCCGCCCACGACCACGGGCGCGCCGTGGATGCCAACAACGCACTGGATGGCGAAGGACCTTTCTCGCCCGAGAGAGCAGGTAGTTTGCCAGCGGCCGACCTCATAAGGCTGTGCTTCAGCGGGAAGTTTACGCAGGAGGAACTCCTAAAGCGCATTGCGGGGCAGGCAGGACTGATGGCGCACTTGGGCACTAACAACATGAAAGAAATAGAGCAGCGCATCGCTACAGGGGACGAACACGCGAAACTGATTGTGGACGCGATGATTTACCATGTGGCAAAGAACATCGCAGCTGAGGGGGCGGTGCTTTTCGGAAAGATAGATGCCATCCTCCTTACGGGCGGGTTGGCGCATTCGGAATATGTTGTGAAACACCTGCGGGAGCGCATCGAATTTCTGGCTCCGGTGTATTGCTACCCAGGTGAGGACGAAATGCTGGCACTGGCGAGCAACGCACTGGCGGTACTGCGCGGCAAACGCGAGGCAAAAGAATATGTGTGAGAGGGAGTTGTGGGTGAAGAAGACCCACCAACGCTCCAGTTTAGATATAAAAACGGCGAGAGACTTCATAAGCTCTCGCCGTTTTGTGTGTATGTGTGAGTTTAGCGAAAACGCCCGTTGGTGATTTCGCTTAGGGAGAAGCTGTTGAAAACAAGGGTGTAGTCGGCTTTGTGGGACGTTTCTTCGTAGAAGATACCAATTTTTCCATCGCCGAGGCGTTCTAATTCGGAATAGGCCGAACCTACTGACGACACTTTATAAGGGCCGGACCAGTTGGCGGCGAGGATAGCAGGAGAAGCGTAGGCCTGAACGGAGGAGAGCTCCTTGTAGTAGATGCCCACATTGCTGCGACCAGGGCCGAGAGGGATAGACTGAAGGGCGACCCATGTTTTGCGATTGTCAGCAGTACGGCGTGCGGGAACAATCAGTAGGCCACCGTTGGTACTGTTCTTCTGTGCAGCAACGCCTTGATTGTCGGCACTGGAATAGGCCACTTCACCCCATTCGCCTTCAGCGAGGCGCGCATTGCAATAATGGAAGATATTGAAATAACGGCCACCCCAGGTGCGGGAACTGAGGGCCACATCGCCATTAGGGAGTTCTTCGCATTTCACTTCGTCGCCTTTGGGAGCTGGAGAGATGTGGATGCTACCCAGTGGCTTCCATGTACGGCCAAAGTCGTCGCTATAAACAACGCGATTACCATTGGGACGAGCGCAGATGGCTGCATAGAGGCGGTAGTACTTCCCTATCTTCACCGTGCGACTCTGACAGATGCGGCCGGAGGTGATAAAAAGACTTTGGATAGGACCGAGCTGGCTCTCATCGAAGAGAGAATAAATATCCTCCGTGATGTCTTCGGGCGCAGACCAAGTGCGTCCGCCGTCGTGACTATAGAGTCGGGCAACACGATTGGGATTCTGTCGGGTAGTGGAGGCTGCGCCGTAAACAGTATTACCACAAACGCAGAGCAGCAGGATGTCGCGACCATTGGGTGCTGCCACGATGGCCGCGTCGCCATAGCCACAATCGGCGGCATGCTTCACGCCCGTACCTCGAATAATGGGGTACTCCGGCGACCATGTACGGCCGTTATCCTGTGATAAACGCCCGTGAAGATCAACGCGACCAAAACCGATGTCGGCGCCACAAAGGCGATAGTCGGTCACGGAGAGCAGGCGCTTCCCCTTGAGATGCGTGATGGCGGGAATACGATAGGGATGGGTCGAATCGGCTGTGGTGACGAACAACTCCTGTCGCTGTGCGGACAAGTCTATGCCCAGGATGAGGGCAATAAAGAGGAGGAAGAACTTCTTCATTCGGAAGAGGCGTTAGAGAGATGTATTGCTAATTCTTATTGTGATGGTAGTAGCGATTTCCGCCCAAGAGGTGGGGCCAAATACTGCTTTGCGCTTTCTGCTTATCCTTGTTGAGCTCGGGATAAGCAATGCGCGTGTGATAAACGGTTTTTAGGCTGTCGATCAGTACGCGTTTGGCATCCTGAATATCGCGGAACGTGATGGGACACTCTTGGAAATAGCCCGCCTGCACCTGTCCGTCGATAATCTTATTGACGAGGCCGCTAATAGCTTCTTCGGTGTATTCCTTGAGGGAGCGGGAGGAGGCTTCCACGGCATCGCACATCATGAGGATGGCTTGTTCGCGCGTGAAGGGATTGGGGCCTGGATAGGTGAAAAGCTCATCGCGCGGCGTTTCGCCTGGATGGTTGTTTTGCCATTGTATGTAGAAATAGCCCGTCTTACTGCGCCCATGATGGGTCGAGATGAAATCGCGAATAGATTGAGGCAAGTTATTTTTTTCTGCCAGTTGCAGTCCCTGCGTCACATGGCTGATGATGATTTGTGCCGACTGCTCTTCCTTCGACATATCATCGCGGTCGGTCAGCGAGTCGTGGGGATTGACACCACTTTGGTTTTCGGTGAAGAAAGCCGGATTGAGCATTTTCCCTATATCATGGAAGAGAGCACCCGTACGCACGAGTTGAGCACTTGCCCCAATTTTGTTGGCCACCTCCGCTGCGAGGTTTCCCACCTGCATGGAGTGGTTGAACGTGCCTTGTGCCTCCTTCGACATTCGGCGGAGTAACGGATGATTGATATTGGACAATTCGATGAGCGTCACGCTCGACGTATAGCCAAAGATACGCTCAATGAGATACATAACAGGGTAAGCAAAGAGAAGGGCCACACCTGACACGGCGAGATACACATAGCGCGAATGATCCAAATCGGAAATATTCGTGCTGGCGGCCATATCGTAGGCAAACTGCGTAAGGAGACCTACAACGACAACAAACAAAGCGATGCGAAGAATCTGGGCGCGCTCGGTCATCTCGCGCAACGCGTAGACCGTGACGAAGCCAACGATGCTTTCGATCATGAAAAACTCGAAAGGACCTGTCAGACCGATAGACGTCAGGAGCAAGGAGGTGATCATGGCCATCGTGGCCGTGCGCGAATCAAAGAAAACGCGGACAAAGAGCGGCACCATAGCATAGGGCACAAGGTAGACGCTGAACCAATGCTCACGCACCATGATATAGGACAGAATCGGGAAAATCGTGATCAGCACATAGAAGAGGGCCAGTGTGCGAACGTTCCCAATATACTTTGGTTGAAACGTGAGGAGATAGAGAGGGAAGATACTCAGAATGATGAAGATGAGGAGTGCCTGCCCCGGCATCTGTTTCCAGAGGTTGTTATCCGTGGTGTTGAGGCGCGCACTCTCTTGCATATAGGAGTCTAGCACGAGTTTCAACTGCGGTGTGACGATTTCGCCCATATCTATCACGCGCTGCCCCGCAACAATCATTCCGCTGGAAGTGATCACGGAGTTGAGCGCATCCTCTCGAGCCGCATCTGTCTTGGCTTTGTCGAACGTGAGGTTGGGCGTGAGATAGTTGTTGATATTGCAAAGTGCCAACACGTCATGGAGATAGCCCGCGGAGTCGGCTCCCATGATGGTTTCATAGGCGGTGCGCGTGGTGTAGATAGCACTGGTGGATTGCGTGACGGCATCTTGCCCTTCCAC
>ERZ772974.406-NODE-406-length-33462-cov-5.469153_pt1 | contig 33462 bp, 46 predicted proteins | sample MGYA00580671_ERZ772974 | MGnify/ENA primary metagenome ERZ772974 (study PRJEB29015, sample SAMEA2738065) | human oral metagenome | biome: human oral; feature: human-associated habitat; material: saliva | place: China | collected 2218 ... | reverse complement strand
GGCCACAAAAGGCGCTACTACTGAAGATAACAAAACCTTGAATACTGTCTGAAGCATAGAAATCAACAGACCAACCATTAAAACAATCAACATAATCTGCTGAATGAAGATAGCGAGGTAGTCAACCTTATACCTTGGATAGACTGGTGTAAAGATAGAGAAGTCCATACCAAACATACTTGATATCTCTACGCCTGCAATAACGTAGTGGTCTCTTCCATTCCTCTTTTCACCTTGTTTCTTGATTGAGGTTAAAAGGGTGGCTACTCCATAATAATCATCTGAACTTGTCCGTTTTTCTTTCTTATCGTCGTCCTTATAGATATAGAAATTTAACATTTCCTCTGTTGGAGCTCCGATAAAATCTTCTAACTTGGTATATTGTAGATTTCTGTCTGATATGTCATTAAGATCAGACGCGTCTTTTTGTACATAGCCAGTATCAACGTTATATTGCAACTTTTTCACGTCAAAATCTTCGTCTATGAGATAGAATAAATCGACAATGTTACTCTTGACTGGTTGCAAGGACAGACTTTGCTTCGCTTTGGGATCTTTACTTGCACTGTGTGTCCTTAAAGTCGTTGTCGCATGTGAGATAATATTCCCAGATGCAATAAGGGCAGTCGGTAGTACATTTAAGGCAAAGCTAATGATAATCAAGTTGTTAAAGAACTCTTTATACTTGAATGAGCCACCGATAAAGCTAAGTGTTATCCGAGCAATCACCATAGTCACAAAGATTGCGATACCTATAAACCTACCCCAGAAATAGAATTTACCGAGCCAAGTATTTGGATCACTCAGATAATTAAACAATCCGAAAAGGATAAATATTTTATCAAACAACTCTTCTATCGAGGATGAAATAAAGAAGAGCAACTTGACAAAAGAGGCAGGGATAACATAGAGCATCTGCATAAATGGATAAACATCATGCAGATAAACGCTCCATTGGTTGTAAAAGTCAACTGTTTTTTGGGTTGATAATGCGTTATCTTTCCAGACTTGCTTTTCTGGTGCATAGACTTTATCAAATCCATGCTCGGCAGTCCAGTAGGTTGTCAATTCCTTTAAGTTGGCAAAGACTTGTTTCGCATCATCTACTACATATTCGAGAGCCAAAGCATCACCTCCTAATTTTTCTTATCCTTAGTTGACGGATATGGTTCTTTTAGAGGTTCTGACGTAACTACCCAATTATATCGAGCGTTCTCATCTGCTTTCATATCAAAACTGATACGTTCTAAAGAAGTTACCCCTTTATCTGTACGGATGCCTACGATATAGGATACCGAATAGGTTTCACCGTCCTCGTTCAAAGAGATTTTTTCAAGAATAGTGCTTGTTACTTGTGCCTTGGTTGGCTGAGTAAACTTAGCGTCACCGTCTGACAAGTAAGGTATGATAGCCTCTTTACTACCACTAAAGTAGTAAGTAACGAAGTATCTAGCAACTAAGTCAATATCATGTTCATTTTCTTGGATTTGCTTCATTCCCGTCTGCTCCTTATAAACATAGTTGATTTTCTCTTCATGTTTACTGATATGACTTAAATTAACAAGTCCGATACCAATAGATACAAAGGAAAGGAATAAAGAAAGAAATCCAAAAAATTTCAACCAGAAAGAATTTCCGCCTTTACCCGAGCCTACATTTGTAGGTTCGGTAGAGTTATTGATAAATTCTTGTTCTGTTACTCCTAACACTCCCTCTCTATCTAACTCTCCTTTGATAGTGTTCTTAGGTGGGTAGATAGGCATATCCGTAACGGACAACCCTAAACTGTGTCTATAACAGTCCATAAGGTTTGGTTCAATCGTACAGAAATACTTGGTTAAATCGTCAAAAGAGTAATGACTAAAGCGCGGATCTCGTCTAGTTGCGTAGATTAGAGCAAGTGGGATATTCTGATACTCGTCGTCAAGGACAAAAGGCGAAATCCTTGGCCCTTCTCCAAATACAACACGTCCACTAAGCGAGGAGTTCCGATTTGCTTGTGACACTAAAGCGATACCGTTGAATGTAAAGTTCTTAAAGTTCTCTTTCAGTGCTTCAAACAGACTTTCTGCTTGTACGAATGTCAAGAAAGGAAAGTTTTTCTTGATACTCTTACTTGCATCATGTGGATAGAGGTCGAGGTCAATTTCCTCAATGATATTTCTTATCTCCTCATTGTTATCTGGGTTTTGTTCGCCCCACTCTACATAAAGAAATAAGGGCTCTTGAATTGAAACCTTCCTTTTCCCTCTAAATCCAAAATCTTGGACTTTAGAAGTCATATATTATCCTCCTAGACCTTGCATATATCCGACTGCTGCTGCTGCAAGAGAAACAACAAGCAAACCTCCAATAACATAAGGTAGCCAAGTCATTCCTTTCTTTTTGCCCTCATCGCCTAACATGATTAGGACGCCAGCACAAATCAAACAAAGGATTGCGATAGTGTAAGCGAGAATCTTGATCTCCCCTCCAATTTTAGTGATGTCATTTTTAGTCTTTGAGAATGGATTGTCGTCTGCAAAGACAAGTGAGTTTTGAGCAGAAAGCGCCAAAAGTGTTGCTGAAGTTGTTACTTTTTTGAAAAAGTTCTTTTTCATTAGGATATTTTCCCCTTTTCTTTTTTTATATACTACTATTTTACCGTCAATTAGCCAAAAAGTAAAACTATGATAGGCTAAATTCGAGGTTTTAAGGTTATATGAGTTGTTCTACGGTCTTTAACCGTGTATTTACCCTCACCCTCTAATAAAGAGCGTGGCGGTGTACCAGTCAAAGCTACCTCTACGGTATAATCAATAGCTTTCTTATCTCGTAGGAAATAGAATTGACGAGTGATTGGATAGTCCAGTACATCCTCAATGGTTCTTTCTAGTGGTCTAGCACCATTGTATTCATCTGTACCGATATTTTGTAAGTAACCAAAGAATTGCTCACGCGCTTCTTGTTGCTCTGGTTTGCTAAGTTCGTCATGAGTTCCCTCACCAACATACTTAATAAACAAGCCACGTTCTGCCCAAAACTTTTCTTTGATTTTCATTTTAGAGGTGATGATCTCTTGAATAACATCACCAGTCAGCATATTCAAGACTACCTTTTTATCAAAACGGTTGATAAACTCTGGTCTGAAATAAACACTTAAATCATCATCAACGTTAGACATGAAAGATTTTCTTGTAGTCTGGTCTAGGTTTTCAAAGGTCTGTCCCTCATTTAAGGTTCTAAATTTCTGTTTAATGGTTTCATGGCCTACGTTAGTTGTAACAAAGATAACAACGTTCTTGAAATTGACTAGCCTATCACTACCGTCTGTCAATCGTCCAGCGTCCATTACTTGTAAGAGCAAGTTCTGGATAGAGGGATGCCCTTTTTCAATCTCGTCAAAGAGCAATACTTGGTAAGGTTTACGTTTGACCTTTTCAGTTAGTGTACCCTCGTTACCGTTAGCTCCAATTAGTCTAGGTACTGCATTCTTATCAGTGTACTCTGAGCAGTCTATCCGTGTCATCATATCTACTGAGCCAAAGATAGCACGAGCAGTCTGCCGAGCGCATTCAGTCTTACCTACTCCAGTAGTTCCTAAAAGTAAGATAGTTCCTAAAGGCTTGTTCTTGTTCTGCATATCGGTCTTGGCGCGATAAGTGATGTCTGCAATAGCCGTGACCGCATCTTTCTGTCCTTTGACAACCTTAGAGATTTCCTCTTCATAGACTATCCGTTCGGTTCTTGTGTCTTGTAATAGGATTTCAAGGTCAATCCCTTTACGGTTATGCACTACCTTGGCAATATCTTTATAGGTTATCGTTTTCTTACCGTTCAAGTAGGCTGATGCTACTGCTTCGTCCAAAAGGTCGATAGATTTATCTGGTAGGTTCTTGTCTGCCATGTAGCGCGTGGATAGGTCAACTGTTGCGATAATTGCTTCGTCAGTAATCTCAATCCCTCTGACACGCTCATGCTTTGCCTTGACCTTACTCATGATTTGGATTGCAGAATTACGGTCTGGCTCTTCAACATAGATAGGTTGCAAACGTCGTTCCATAGCACTATCTTTTTCAATCAGACGAAACTCTTTGTGAGTTGTTGCTGATATGAAGTAGATATCGCCACGTGACAAGGCTGGCTTTAAGAGGTTGGCTACGTCAAGGGTAGATTGGTCTGTCGCACCAGTACCCATGATAGTGTGTACCTCGTCAATAAATAGGATATTTTCCTCTTTATGTGCCTTCAACTCTTCTACGATATGATGCAGTTTAGAGATAATATCCTCTTCCTCACCATTTTGGTTTCTGGTCTTGGATGTAATCGCACTTAGAGATAGACTACGCACCTTTACATTCTCAAATTCCTTTGGGATGTTCTTCTTTCTGATAATAGATGCGCATACTCCCTCTACAATGTGAGTTTTACCAACCCCTGCCTCTCCGACTAAGGTAGGCGAGTTCTTATGCAATCGTACCAAAGACACAAAGACTTGCTTGATTTCAGCTTCACGTCCATAGGCTTCAAAGTCCTCTATGTTCCGTCTGACTTTAGCAGTTAAATCTTCAGTGTACTTATCGAGGTAAGGTGTTTGTGATTTCTCTTTATGTTGCTTTGACATTCTTACCTCCTAAACCGTTTCTTACTCTTCTTATCTGCCCCTCCATGAAACTCTGGATATGTTCCTGTGTCGATAGGGAAATAGTGCCTATTTCTATGCGTTAGGAAATACCAGATGCAATTCGCATTAGTTCCTCCAGTACGAGCAGGTAAAACTAGATAAGTTACTAAGCTAGTAAATAGGATCACGAAGAGAACGAACTGCAAGAATTGTTCATTTGGAAAGATTACGTTTTGCGTTTGCAATGCTAACATAAATGAACCAAACACAATAAATCCTTTTTGGATATTAACTCCATAATACTTCAGTTTAGAGTAATAACCACGAGTGATAGCGTAGTTTCCGTCAAAGATATTATCGGACACTTTGTAATCATCTTCTGCCATGTTTTCCTCTTTCTTTCTATAAGATAGTTCTTTGGTCTTGCTGCCTTTAAAACAGTTTAAAACCTCATACTACTATTTTATCTCTAATCTTCCATATAGTAAAGCTATGATAAACAAAAAAAGGCTTTCCAGAAATATTGGAAAACCTTATTTAATAATTTCCAGCGTCTATCCATTTTTGGACACGCATAGCAACCTCAAGACTTAATTTATTAAAATCTTTCTTGCCATTTCGTAGTAATGAGATAGAGCTTTCTTGAATACCTATCTCTTTTGCTAAGCGATAGGCTGAGACAGTCTTATCCATTAAGACTGCCTCAACTTGTGATGTATTGATTTTCATTAAATCACCTCAGCACGTTCAACACGTTCAAATTTCACGTTGTCGGCTTTATCGTCTTGAATATCTGAAATAAGTTGGTCTTCGTAACCAAAACCAAAATAGAAATAGTAGTAAGTAACAACTGCAAGAGCATCTTCGTGAGAAATACTTTCAAGATATTCAGCAATAACTCTCAATCCGTCACCATAAAATTCAGATTTACGGTCTTTGTTTTTGATACATTCTGCAAGTTCTTCTTCTGGATCAAATTCAGTATAAGTGATTCCAAGTTGTTCAAGTAATTCTTTGAATTGTTCTTCAGTAACCTTATTTTGAAAGACTTCCCAAACAAATTCGCCAGTATCTCCGCCGTTTTCGTAAACTTCATTGTATTCCGCTTTGTAATTTTGTTCAATGAAATTATCCTCAACGAAATTCAATGTACTTTCGTCAACCAAATTTGAAGCTGTTGCGTAGAGTTCTTTAAAAGTATCGCAGAGTTCATAGCTAGTATTTTCGATTTGAATTTCACCGCTTGCAAATTTGTTTGTTTGGATGTAAAGTTTTTTCATTTTGTAGCTCCTTTGAGTTCTTTTGAACTCCCTTTCTTTTTATTTGCTTTCTTGTGCTTTCTTTAAATCTTCGATAGCTTTAGTAACTTTGTCCCATGTGCTATCCCAATCCGCATTTTCATCAGTGAAGTCAAATTCGATGTCTAGCTCTTCAAGGATGCCCTCATAAAAACTAAGGTCAAAGTCAGTCCAAAGATTTGAGTTTTCTACTAACTCGTATTTTTCCAGAAGTGTCGGCTCTCTGAAACCTTCTGGCCATTCTCTCCCTTCTGTCCCAAAAACCTCTAATTCTAAAAGCGGTTTATCCGCGTCCTCGATATAATAACGCATCATTTTGTTTTACCGTGAGAACACTTGTTCTCCCTTTCTTTATCTTGTCTTAATTATAACATTATACTTTATGTTCGTCAAGTATTTATGAACTACTTTCAAAACAAAAAAAGCCACGCATGAGCGTAGCTTGTTCTCACTCAATTTGTCCTTGGCGACACGGATTGAGTAACCGCAGGTGTTTTTCGTTTTTTATGTGGAGATTACGGTGGTAACAACCTTGCCAAACCACGATACAAAAGAATATCTATTCTTTGAGAACTAGATAATTGTTAAGGGGGTGCTACTACCCCTATCGCCTCTAAGGGAATCGAACCCTTAGTGCAACCACTAGGCGATTGACTGCATTAGTCAATTTTAGCATTTACCGAGCGAACTGGCGCTTTAAATTGGTACGTTCCGTTCTGGACTGCTTTTACATTCTTTTCAAGATTAGCAATGATTTCTTTAGTCACTTTGATACTCTTTTCAGCAGTATCAATCTGAGCATTCTTTCCGTCAATGCTATTCATCAATGTTTTAATCTGGTCTTGCTTCTCAGAAAGTTCATCGCCTACTGCGTACTGAGACTCTTTCTTTAAATCATCAATCGACTTTTTATCGTTTGCTGCGCTACTCTTTAAGGTCTTGATTGCATCTTCTAAACGAGTAACTTGGCTTTTCTGGTAATCAATTTCAGCATTAAAGATAGAAAGGGCAAACTCTTCACGTGTCTGGTCTTGGATGCTTGTTTCAATCAGCTTTTCATTTTGAAGAGTAACATAGAAATCAATGATATTATCCTTGGTAGGATTGGTGTCTACTTGTTCCTCTTTCTTTTTCCCACTTGCTGCTTCTTCCTTACTCTTTTCCTCTGCTAAGTGCTTCTTGTAACTCTTGTAGTTTACATCAACACTCTTATCGACAGGTGAGTTATTTGTCGCACGGACAATGAATACTCCATAATTCTCTGGGATATTCTTAACAACTACGGAGATCTTATTGTCTGTTAGAGGAACTACTTGCATTTCAGCATTTTTAGCATTGATATTCGGTGGGAAAAATAGTTGCCACTCCAGATTGTCACTCTTGATACCCTCTTCAATAGCACTGGTCTTGTCCTTTGTTTCAAACTCTAGGACTGCGATACCATTTTCCTTTGAATATCTCTGGCTTACCAATTCCATATCGCCACTATCGTTAGCAAAGGATTTTTCAGTTTCTAGTTGCTCTGCCTTAAACGTAACACGTTTAGGTGAGGTCAGACCGTTCAATACGAGCAAGAGACAACAAGTCAGCAAGGTAAAGGCCACTAAAGTCTTTCTCAAAAGTATCTTTTTACGAAGAAAACGGATAAAGCTGATATTCTTTAGGTTAAGAAACCAATCAATTATCCTCTCTCTTCTGGTTTTTGGTAAATTATCGTAAAAATCATTTTCATTCATACTATTATTGTACCTACTAGCGCCCAAAAAGGCAAGCTATGATAGATAAAATCGTACCTTGAAAAAAATTTTTAAAAAAATTTTCAAATTTACGTCGAACTCCTTGCTTTTTTCATAGACTATCTGATATACTATTCTTGTACCGATGAGATATCAGTACAAAAATACCTTTTCAGTTTGGTTAGTTTGTTAAATTCCCTTTTTAAAAACTTTCCTCCTTACTGTTAGTATTTTTCATTAACTTCCTTTATATTAGACTATTAGATAGTAATAAAAAAACTTTCTCCTACTATCTTTCTAGTAAATCAAGCTAAGAATAGTATCATTCCTAAAATTTTCCTACTATCCTTTGCTAATAAAACTGAAAAAAAGCACTGTGGGCTAAAACTTCCTCCGACAGTGCTTTTTCTTTGTCCGATTTATCGGATCACACGCTAAATAAACTAAAAAAACAATGATTTCTCATTGTTTCTTTTTTTATATCCTCCTTGTCACAAAAAAAGAGCAACAAGGATAAACCTTATTACTCTTCTACCTAGATTAGAATAAGCTCATTTGTTGTCCTACGTTAGTAGGTTCAATGACACTCCATTCACGTTTAGGTGTGAGAATAGTTCTGCTTGCTGCAAAGCTATTCTCTTTTATTGTTTCTTCGGGGAAGATTGTAGCAAAGAAAGCAAATAGACTTTCTTTAATACCATTGAAAGAGGTGTACTCAATGCGATTAGAGTATTCTTCTTTACTCTTCAGCAATGAGGAATTAGAGGTAATTGTTTCAAATACCCACAATTCAAAACCTCTAGCAAAAATCTCTGTCGGTGTAGTAAAGTAGTCAAACATTTTTTCAGTTTGTTTCACTAGTTCTAATTCACTCGACAAGCGTTTTTCTTCCAAGGAAACAACACTAGGAATTGACTCTTTACTTGCTTTCATCAAGCGAGTAAGTAAATCATCTTCCTTTTTCTTAGAAATAATCTTGAAATTATTACTATAAGCAGTAATGATATGTTCAAAATTATCCTCTAGTGAGTAGCTTTCGCTTGCTTTATTACCATGCTTATAGTCTAAGTAGTGACCATACTCATGGATAAAACTTTCTGTGTTACGCACGTCAACTGCAAGAATGTTAAGGAATGGTGCATATAGACCAGTGGCCTTGTGCTTCCCTAACTTTCTAAACTTCAGTTCTGGTTGAGCAATTGCGTGAGGTAGTTTGTTACAGATTGCTTCAAAGTCCTCTTCGACTTTTCTGAAAAGACTGTAATCGAACTCTTTACCCTCGTACTTCTGCGTGTCAACCTCTACCTTACGAAATCCTAGTTGATTAAAGATTGTACTCTTGTTCAACTCGCTATCTTGGTATTTCTTATCAGATTGCACGGTAGCGATTGTTGCACTACTTTGTCTTGAATATTTCTGGTTCAAAACAAAGTTATGCTCTACAAAGGCAATGTGATTGACTGCGTCCCCAAAGTCGTAGCCTTTTTCTCGTTTTAGTTCAGCGATCTTGCTTTTAAGTAAGATATAACCTAATGAGTTAAAGCCTACATAGTAACGTTCATCAATGCCACTTTTGATAGAGTAAAAACCAGATTCTTTAGAAAAAGCTAATTGAGGGACGATTGCAAACACTTGCTTTTGCCCTTCGGCAATAAAGACTTTAGTGTCTTTTAAATCATCACTTTTAGTTTTCGCTCTATGTATTAGAATACTAATCACACTCTCATAAACAATGTCTGAAATGTCACTATCTTTAAAGTCGTAACATTTATAACCAGAATAATCTTCTGGTCTATGACGATACCGTTGATAGCACTCTTCCAATCCTTCAAGGATATTTGATAAGTCAACTGCGCTAATATCCATAACTTTGTTATAGTATCGCACGAGTTTCTTGAACTTGCTAACTGCGTTATCTTGTGTTGTAAATTTAGGGAAAGCTGGCACCTTCTCTAAATTCTTTCTTCCTTTAAGTAAATTAACCATTCTTCTTCCTCCATATCCGTCTTTACGGACTTTATTTTTATCTTATCTTATGCAGAATGTTGCTCTTTCCAAATTTCAACCAATTTTTTCAAGACTTTCGCTTGTTCTGGTGTCACTTCTGATTTAACAACAATCTTTTCAATAAGTTCTGCCATGTTTTTTCCTCCATACAATAGCTTATGCTACCGCTTCATCTTCATTTGAACTAACTTCAGCAATATACTCGTCAATCATAGGACTAATAAGAGTACAATCATCATTTTCTACGAAAAAGTCATAGGCTTTTTCAATAGTTTCTGGTGATGCTTGCTCATTTTCAATCTGGATCACGGCCTTAACATAGTCAGACCAGCTACCAGTTTCATCAATGAGGTGACGAACCAACTCCACAAAAGGAATTATTTCCTTGTCTGCTTTAATACTTTCTAAAGCTAGACGGATTTTTAACAGTTCAGAAAGAGTTACCCCTTTACTATTCCATGAGATACAACGTTCAACACGGGATAAGTAAGCAAAGCTCTTATTTCCCTCCAGATAAAGATAAATAAAGTTTGTATTTGTAATATCTGGTGTCCAGTCAATCCACTCATTAGTACGAGTGTCGCGACAAACAAGTTTTACGCCTTTTTTTGCTAGTAATTCAGTTAGTTTGTTAAATTCCATTGTTTTTTCCTCCGTACAGTAGTTAGGCTACTGCTTCTTTTTCTTCAGTTACTTCTACAAAATCAATATCATCAACCATGTGCTTGATTTCATCAATAGTGTGTTCAAACATATCTTCGATACCATCGGCAACAATTTCGTATGCAGCATCCAACTCATCACCATTACGGTCATAAAGTTCAAACTTATAAACTTCATCATTGCAATAAAGTGTATAGGCTTCCAATTCGGACTTTACAATACCTTTAATCTTTTTACGGATTTTACTTGAAATCCGTTTGCATTTATAGGTTTTGTAGAGTTTTTCTTTGGTCTGCCACGCAAAACCGACTAAGCTACCATGCCTACAATCAAACCATTCACCTAAATAATAAGTGATTTCATCAGTTTGTTCATATACTCGAATAGGAAAAGCGATAATCCCTACTTTATCTAAAGCAGAACAAAGCATGTTGACAAATTCTCTAGGAGATTTTCCCTCTGAACTTGCTTGCTCTTTCAATAAGTAGTACGCATTTTCTCCTACCTGTTCATCAAACCAATCGTCGATTTTAAGATAAGAGTTCTCTTGCATACTAAAATAACGCTTCTGCCACGTATAATAGTTGAATTCCGTATCCCAATTCATTGGGTTAGATATTTCACTTGGGTAGCAATCTCTTGCAATTTTGAGAACATCTCCACTATTGTTTTTGTAACATTTTTTTGTAAACATTTTAAACTTCCTCCATATCTGCTAATGCAGACTTACTAAAAACCAAAAGACTATGCAGGTATCATCACGCGCATAGTCTTTCTTTCCATTAACAATTTACATTCCAAACGAGTAAGCACGTTCCAGTGCAATCTCCAAGGCAAGACGACGTTCCAACCGTGGTCGAAAATAATCTGGTAATTCGCTAGGTGTCATATCGTCCATACGATTAACAAAGAATTTTCCAGTCTGGTCGTCATAAACAATGGTTTTCCATTCCTCTTCTAAATAAGAGAATGGATTTATTCTGAGTTTTTCAAAGTTCTTGAAATCCTCTTTGTTTACCTCGTGAATAGCGACACTAAACCCTGCATTACGCAGGATCTTGTGTCGTAACTGAGCACTTCTATAATGCTTACTGTCTTTATAAATACAATGTAACATGTTTAACTTCCTCCATACTATCTTTATGATAGCTTCATGTTATGTACTACTCTGTTATCCTTTTGGATAACGACAACGATAGAAACTTTCGTTTCTCTTCTGCTTGTCTTATCAGCGTACTATCCAATAGGTTTGTGACTGCATTAACTTCACAAGGATAAAACTGATAACGGATGATAGGTGTATCTTTTGCATTGAATGCAGTAAATAGCACCATACCAGTTCCGTTATAGTTGTCCTCTAGTTTGTAGTAGGTAAAACCTTTTCTCTGGCACAAGTGATAGACAAGTTCAATCTGTTCTTTACGCTCCATTACTTCCTCCTAGTGAGCGAGTACAGGCGCCCAAAGGTCTCGGATTTCCTGTACTCTTTCAAAAGTGCCTCTACGGTCAACCAACGTATCTACGAGATAGTCAGAGCCGTAAACCTCTTTGTAGGCTTGGAACATTCTCTCCTCAATTTGATTGATTTGAGATTGCTGCTCTTCTACAATCTGGTTATTAAGGCCAGAAAGATATTTGTCATATTCTTTCTGGAAGATAGCATTCAAACGCTTGTGGTCTGAAAGATACCAGTCAAGAGCGTACTCTCGGTAGTTCTTCCGTAGCCACCTTGCTTTTTCTATATCAGTCATATCATTCCTCCTTAATGGCGTACATAGTCCAGAATAGACAATGAGATAGCCATAATTGAAAAAGGAACGATTAGAACTGCGATAGATAGCAGTCTAAATACTTTTTTGTTTTGAAGCATTCTACGGATCACCATAAAGGTGATTATCCCAAAGAACACGTTTGTCATTACTTGTACCATCGAATGATAGTACAAGGTTTGTAGTTCGGTGTAATTCATTATACTTCCTCCATATCCTTATTAAAGGATTTCTTTAATTTCAATCAATCAAACAGATAGTCTTGCTCTCTGAATGAGTAGTATGTATCTCTACCTACTACAATATGGTCGAGCAAGACTATCTCAAATAGCTTTGAGCATTCCATGAGAACTTTTGTAAACTCTCTGTCATTGGCACTAGGCATAACCGAACCAGACGGATGATTGTGCGCCACAATGATAGAGGACGCATTACATCTGACTGCATACCGTAGAATATCTGACGGTGATGCGCAGGAACGATTTTTAGTGCCAATCGAGATCACACGCTCGTCGATAATCTCATTTTGAGTGTTCAGATAAACTGCCATGAGATGCTCTTGTTCTTTTGAACCAATTTGAGCAATCAACTTAGCACCAAAACTCTGGCTACTAAAGACAGCTTTTCTTTCTGATTTCTTCACTAATGAGCGTCTAAGGATTTCAGCCATTGAAACAAGTGCTACTGCTTCTTGTTCTTCAAGGCCATAGTCCATAAACTCTGAGACAGAAACAGTATCTATACGAGCAAAAAATGTTCTGCTATCAAGCATTTTTCTTGCTACCTCATAGACTTGTCCTCTATCCAATCGTCCACGTGTCAAATTCTCTAGCATAGAAGCGAATAAATCTTCATCTTCCATACTTTCTGCTACTTGGATATTTTCACAAATACCTGTTAATTCTTTCATTTTCAACTTCCTCCATACAATAGCTCTGCTATTGCTTCTTTAAAACCAAAAGACTATGCGCGTGATACCTTGCATAGTCTTTCTTTCCTTTATAAAATTACTAATCTACTTACTTCCCGCTAGCTTTATCGCGGACGAAAGAACTCATCTCACGGATAGCCTCTTCATGACTCATCGATTGCCATTCTGCGAGTTGTTCATCAGTAGCACCAAATTGTTTGGCACTATCTAAACCACTCTGGAAAACGACACTCATGTCGCGTTTAGGCGCTTTTGGGATAGCCATAGTTTCCACTACGCTTGATTTTGTTTCAGTCGTATGTGTTTGGCCCACTTGTTCTGTTGGTTCAGTAGTCGCTTGTAGTGTTTCCACTTGCTCTACTGGGTTTGTTTCAACAGTTTGTGTTTTTTCTACAACTGGTTCAACAACTGATTTTGTTTCTGGCTTTGGTTGTTCTGCTACTGGTTGAGTAGTTTCAACTGGTTTAGCCTGCCCTTGTGCTTGTTGTGGTTGGCGATGTGCTTGTTGCGCTTGACGTGGCACTTGTTTAGCAGCTGGTTGTTTACTCTTATAGTTGTTATAAGAGTTGTTCATAGTTGCTACTTGAGCGTCGTCGTCGTCGTCACCCTCAATCCCAAGTAGTTGGCACGCGCCATAACGACGTAGATACGTCATCACACTACCTGCTTGCTTCGCATCGTTCATATTATAGAACAATGGAATGCTCTCGTGAGCGATCTCAGCGCCAGACTTGTGACTCAAGGTGCTAACAATAGTCACCATCGCTCCATTACCATTCAATGAATAGTTTGGATGCTGACTAAAGTAGATCCCCTCAGCGTTAAGCGCTGGGACAGTTGCAGCTAAAACATCGCTCAATTTAGCGAAGTTGTAGCTATAATTCGCACCAGACTTAGTGGGAATATTAGCTTTCCCACTTTTCTTAACCTGGTCGAAGTTGGCTTGCGCACGAGCAAGAGCCTCAAACAATTCAGACCTATCTGTATTTTCAACAGGTTCTAAGCCTTCAATGTTTTCTTTAACCTTTAAAGCAACTTCAGCGTCGATAAGACGTTGAAGTAAATCAGTGTTTTGTTCAAAATTTGCGTTAGTATTAGTCATTTCTATTCCTCCATATCTGTATAAACAGACTTTATTATTTTTCTAGTAGTTCATCGAGCGTGATAGCTCTTTCCAATTTCTTGTGAGTTAAGCAAAAATCACAATGCCCACAACCGTCTGGTGTAGCACCGTCAAGAAACACTTCGCGGATAAGTTCAGCGTGTGCTTCAAATTGTTCTCTGCCTACTTCCAAGATGTCATCAGTTATAGCAAGGATTTCCTTGTCTGGTACTCCCTCTTTGCTGACTGCGACAATGTACGGAGTAAATTCATATCCGTATTGCTGCATTAGCAACTCTCTATAAACGTACATCTGCATATGATAGCTATATTCTACAATGTTGTAGATAGCTTGCTTCGTGTACGTTTTAAGAGTAGGTGAATACGCTTCTTTCCGAATAGACTCCATTGTCTTTAAATCGACAAAGTAAGCCTTGGAAATATTCAGACTGTCAACCTTTGCTTTAAAAGGTATTCCTTCCAACTCACCTGTAAGGATAGCTTCTTTAATAACGATATCGTCCTCAGTTCCATGATAAAATGCGTTAAACAATTCATCTTTCTCTAAGGTCTTAATCATTGTATCAGCTATCTTAAAGGCGGTCTTTAGCTTACCTTTGGTAGCTCCCCTATTAGAAACCAACTCTGCTCCATTCTCGTCTAAGAATTTAGCGTGAGCTTCTTCACTCTCAAAGTAAGAGTGAACGTAGTTTCCTAACAAAAGAGCGTCCGTAGACTTTTTCCCTTTCCAGAACCCAAGGTCAATAGCTTGTTGCCTTAACGGACAAGCTATGTACTCCTTGAATCTACTATTAGACATATAGAATACATCATCATAGTAGTTTTTCTCCGTTAATATTGGTAGTTCCATTTCCATAAAACTACCTCTATTATTGGTACTTGACTACGAAAGTAACATCCTCAAGGAAGTCCTCCAATGCGCGTTTTGACGCATTAGTATTAACAAGTAGGTCAAGTTGACCTTTTGATAAACTTCTTGTGCTATCGCTTTTGATTGCAGAAATCTTTGATTCGATTTTTTTTACTAGACTAGTTTCCATTTTTAACTTCCTCCATACTATCTTTTAGATAGCTTTTTTAATACAAAAAGACTATGCGCGTGATACCTTGCATAGTCTTTCTTTCCTTTACTATTACTATAAGTTATTTTCTTTCGTCTTTCGATTAGAATGGTAAATCATCATCTGAAATATCCAACGGATTGGTTGCTCCAAACGCATCATTACCAAACCCTTGACCAAATCCTTGGTTTTGTTGATTTTGACTATCATCACGCTTTTCAAGGTTGTTGAAGCGTGCTACCAAAACCTCGGTCACATAGATACGTTGACCTTGAGGATTATCGTAACTACGAGTACGTAACTCACCCTCGACCTGAACCAATGCGCCTTTCTTAATCCAGCTAGCAAACCTTTCAGCTTGCTCACCCCAGATTACGAGGCGAATGAAATCTGCCTCACGTTCGCCGTTAGCGCTCTTGTATGAACGATTAACTGCAAGTGACACTTGGCCAACAGCCTTTTGACCTTGCGTATAGCGTAAATCGACGTCGGACGTTGTACGTCCGATAAGAATAACTTTGTTAAACATGTTTTTCCTCCGACCCATTTGGGCTTCTAAAATAAATTATAAACTATTATAAACTGACAACTGGACACTTTTTAAAGTGTCGCTAGCAACTGCTCAAACTCTTCTGCGCTCAGAAGGTTATCTTTCCGTGGTTGGAAAGGCACGATCTTGGATACTGGTTTCTTTTTAGCACCTAAACGGTAACGATGCCCGTTTGGTAACGTACCTAACTTGTAGTCCAATCTAGGAAGATTTTCTCTACCTTTGATGCTATCGTTTGAAACCCCAATCTCAACCTCTCCAGCTAGCTTGGCACTTGCCCACTCACTAGGAGTGATTTCACCAAAACTATCCCAGAAAGACTTGCGTTGAGCAGTCTTTTGTTGTCTGCGTGCGCTCGCATAAGCGCGTGATGTTCTAAGTTTATTAAACATAACTTCCTCCTTGCCTATCTTTAGGCTTTCTAAAATAAATAAATTAACAACAAATAAAACGGTGGCAGAAATTATCTACCGTAGTGAAGTTCACCCTCACTGTCCTCGTATTCGAGCCAGTGATCCATAGGTTCTGGACTGTTTTGTAACTCACGTCCAGTTGGAGAACACCACTCCTCGTTTCCATTAGATGTTACAAACACCTTTTGAGAAACACCATTTCGGTCAATGTCCACAAAGCGTGGATATGTAATATTTGTTTTTGTCATTTAACTTCCTCCTAACCCTTATGGGTTTTCTTATCTTTCTATTTTTTTCCATGAGATAGTATATCCTCAGCACCTACTAATTCAATACTACCTAGAGCTATCATAGGCTTGACCATCATCCACACGGACAAGAGCCTCACCTACCCCTACACCGTTGTCTTTTAAACACGAAAAAAAGAGCCTACAACTCAATACACCTATTTCCCTCAGTCCCTATCCAGTAAGTCCTAGAGTTACTCTCTATGTTCTGAGAACATAGAGAAAATAAGTGGTTAAATCTTCTGCTCTTTACAATTCTTTCAATATCTAAAATACAACTCATGCTATAACACGACACTAAAACACCAAGCACGGATTGGCTTTGTATCAAAACAAGTTTTAGCTGAAAACAAGTAATCTGCTTTAGAAAAATAAAATGATCTAAAGGCTATGCAGTTACAAGAAGTTTTTATCCAGACACCTGTCCAGACAGACATATCATAGCGACAAGTCTTGAAAGTAAAAAATAAATATTTACTCTCTTAGTATATCATACCTCTCCCCTCATGGCAAGCATAAAAAAGATAAAAATAATTAAGATAATACCGTTGAAATAGTTGCCTTATGTCATATATTATGATATAATAGGTATATAGAGAAAGGAAAGGCGAAAGCCTTAAAGGAAGTTAAACATGATTACACAAACTATGGTACACAATGCCATTAAAGATGCTAAAAGAGCAATCAGACAAAACCTAGAAAGCAACCAATTTGCTGAAGTGCTGATAACGGTCAATGCTTGGGTAGGTCTAAAAAAGATAGAGGACAAATTAAAATCTGGCTCAGTAGAAACAAAAGAGGTCGAAAAAGAATTTGACCTCTCCTACTCCCTTTGTCAGCCTATCTACGATCCAGACAAGCGACTAGAGGATATGGATGTCACTATTACAGATACTCCAGACGAACTGGATAAGGCGCGTGCTTTGATTAGGAAGTACGTCCTTGAAGATAAAAGAAAACAAGCTATCATAGTGGCAGTCCGAGCTTATCAGATTGCCCTTGAAGCTACTACTTTTCGTCTAAAGGTAGAAAACGAGATTAACTCTCTTTACCAAAAGGAATTTGAAGCTAGTTGAGAAAGGATAAGGGGGAAAATGGCAAATTGGTTTGTAAGGATAAATCATAGAAAGTACAATAAAGATGCTTTCTATTCAGAACAAACAGAGCGTAAATTGTACTATGATTTAGACACGAAAAAAGACGTATTGGCTCAGATTAAAAAGGACTACCCAGAATACTTTTCTGAGAAAGTCCCTCAACGTTCTGTTGAAGGTGAGTTGTTTTATGTCAACATTTATGAACTGGTCGAACATTGGGAAACTTATTGGACTGAACCGGTTCCATGCAAATACTGTGGTTTAAATCCAGTTACTAGAATTGATTTAAAAAACAACGGTCATAGCAACCTCTACTTCTGTTGCCAGGAACATAGCGATCAGTATTACGCTGACAAACTTGCTGAAGATACAAGGACTTATCGTGAAGGTGAGCTAATTGGTTTTATCTACAAGATAACCCAAAAAGAAACAGGTCGAGTATATATAGGCAAGACCGTCAATCATCCAATCTTTCGCTGGTTTCAACATTTCAAAGCGCAATCCGATAGCTACTTCCATGAAGTAATGAAAGATAGTGACATAACAGATTGGACGTATGAAGTTATAGACGTACTGAAAGAAGGTTCAGAAAAGGATTTGCTGGAGTTAGAAAGTAAGTACATAGCTGAGTACAATGCAACAGACCGTGAGTACGGTTTTAATACTAAAAATTAAAAGGGGAACATAATGGAAATTCCAAAGTATAGAGCGTGGGTAACTGGTACAGAAAATATCATGTACCAGCCACGTGAAGCGTGGATCAATAATGGCGAGGTCTGGTTAAGTAACGCTAAAGGTCGGCCAGAAAAGAAAGTTGCTGCTGACAAGGTTGTCTTATCACGCGCGACTGGATGCAAAGACCAGAACGGTGTCGAGATTTTCGAGGGGGATATCCTTAAAATCAATGATACCTACGCTGAAGTTGACTATGACGGTTCTTGCTTCCTTGTATCGTTTATCGAAAAGGTACAAGAAAATCAAGTTGATAAGACTTACCTTGTGGTTTGACAGTAAAGGAACTGCTGAAAGATTACAAGATAACAGTGATTGGGAATGTGTATGCAAACCCAGAACTTAAAGAATTAGCAAAAGGATAAAAGGTGATAGCATGGAAAAAGATAAAAGACAAGGTTGGCTAAAAGAACTCAAAGTCGGTGACGAGGTATTTCTCATTCAAGGTAGAGGTGTATGGGGTTCGTACACAACTATTAGTAAAGTTCAAAAAATAACACCAACAGGAAAAATAAATGTAGACGGAGTTCAGTTTTCTCCAAACGGTTCTTACTATGGTGGTTCAAACTCTCTCTGGTTGAAAGAATTAACACCAGAAAGTAAGGAAGAATACCTATCAGAAAGAAAAAGACAAACTCTAGCAAGAAACATTTCAAGCGCTCTTACTCCTAGAATGATTTCTGAACTTAGTCTTGAAAAACTAGAGCGCCTAGACGATTGTCTTAAGGAACTAGTGGAAGATTATAAGGCAACATTGTAGAACGAGGTGGTAATTTGAATTTATTTCTCAATGAAGATTGCATCGATGTCATGAAAAGATATCCTGCTAACTACTTTGATTTAGCTATTGTAGATCCACCATATTTTTCTGGCCCAGAACAAAGAGAATTTTATGGGAACAAAATCAGTCCTATCGGAGTCCATAGACTGTATGGAAAAACATCAGAGTGGAAAATTCCAAACAGAGATTATTTTGATGAGTTATTTAGAGTTTCAAAAAATCAAATCATTTGGGGCGCGAACTACTTCAACTACTCTTTTGGCCCTGGCCGTATCGTTTGGGACAAAGTTAATGGTCAGTCAAGTTTTTCAGATTGTGAGATAGCATACTGCAGCTTACATGATAGTACACGGCTGTTTCGCTATATGTGGAATGGTATGATGCAAGGCAAGTCAATATCTGAAGGCCATATTCAGCAAGGAAATAAGGCATTGAATGAGGTTAGAATCCATCCAACACAAAAACCGATAAATCTTTATCTTTGGCTGCTTCAAACTTACGCAAAAGAAGGCGATAAAATACTCGATACTCACGTTGGATCAGCAAGTAGCTTGATTGCTTGCCAAGAATTAGGTTTTGAGTACGTTGGATGCGAACTTGATGAGGATATTTTTTACCTTGCTCAACAAAGACTTAATGATTATGGAAAACAACTGAAATTATTTTAAAGGGGATAGAACATGAAAGATGTAGTTATGGCAACATTACCAAACAACGAACTAAACAGACTGATTAAGATTGAACTGACAGTCCAGGCAATGATTGAACGAGGTCTTATTGACGAAGAACAGTTCAATGAAATCATGAATGAAGAAGATTAAGGGGGAATAGTACATGACTAGGATAGTATTGAAAAATCCTTACTTTGAAGAAGAAATCAAGGTAAAAGAAAGTTGCAAGCGTATAGCTGATATGTTGAAATGGCTTGAACAAGGTAATATAAATTATCTTCAATTACAACAGATAGAGCCTACTGAAACTATCATCACGATAAATCCTAAACACTTTGCAAAGATTGAATTTCACGAGGGGGTGGAAGAATGATACCAAAGTTTCGCGCGTGGCACAAAAATTGGAAAGAATTTGGGAAAGTCGGGAAAATAAGCTTTGATGATGAAGAAGATGTATCTACTGTACTTTTTAAAGGGAAATTTATATTTGAAAATTTACAAAAAAATGAAGTTATCCTCATGCAGTCAACTGGTCTTTGTGACAAGGAAGGTACAGAAGTTTTTGAGGGCGATATCCTGCATCATCAGATACAGACAGACTATACATTTATCGTTAAGTATGACAAAGACAATGGGCGCTGGTATGGTGACGGTTTAAGTCGCACTTATCGAATTGATATCACGAAAGATTTTCTGCAATATTACAAAGTCATTGGCAATATCTACGAAAATCCAAAGCTACTAGAAAACAAGGGGGAAGAAAAATGAACAACAAGGAATTAAAATACGAAGAAAGAGGAACAAGAATGACACCAAAATTTAGAGCTTATGATAGTGGCTCATTGAGTCGCATGTATCAACCAGACGAAGTGATGGTTGGAAATGGTGATATCTGGATCATTGATGAGGATTCTGCTGCTGGTGAATGGATTGTGAATAATGACATTCATCTCATGCAGTCAACTGGGCTTTTTGACAGAAATGGTCAAGAAATATTTGAGGGGGATATAGTTAGACAAGTACGAACCCAGCCAACAACGGAAAATAAAACAATCACAGGTGTTGTAACCATGCTTGAGGGTGCTTGGGTGATTATGAATGATTGTGAGCAATTAGCTAGCTATTTGTGGTCAGAGACGGACGAAAATGAAGTCCTTGGAAACATCTACGAAAATCAAGAATTGCTAGAAAACGAGGGGGAATAATTTGAAGATAGATCTTACCAAGGTAGAGGCAGTCTTAATGGATAAGACTGTCACTGCTTATCGTTTAGCAAAGGAAACTGGTATCTCTCAATCAACGATTACCAGATTACGCAACAAGGAACGCTTGTTTAAGAATATCACGGTTGACACACTTATCAAAGTGCAATCGTGGATTGAAAAGAATGGAAAGTAAGGTGGTTGGATGCTGACAAAAGAACAGTTTATTGACAATCTCAAAAAAGCACGCGCGATTAGGGAAGAAATTTCCCAAAGATACAAGGACGAGGTGCAAGAAAGTTACCCAGCATATCAAGTGCCTTGTGAACTCGATAATAGTGACAATCTTTTTGAGGTCATGACTGATTATATCTGCTACGGTGTTTTACCGACAAACAAAACACTAGAGGATATCTGGGAAGCTTTCCAGACTTTAGCAAATAAAGAAAATTGGTCTGTTTTTGATATTAAGGTTTCCTACGATAGCAACGAACTAATCAAAGAATGTCTAACTGATATAGACTTATTCGGTGATGATTTCATGGTCTTTGCTAAGTACCAATCATTCTACAATGATAGTTGTGAGTTTATCGTGGACTATGTAGCTGCTGACCGTCCTACTAGAGAAGAAATTATCGAGTTTGACGCTCTGGAAGATGAAGAGGACTACCAAGCAATGCTGAAAGAATACGAAGAAGGTATTGAAAGTCTAAAAGGCTATCGTACAGAAAAAATGACCTTGAAAGACTTGCTAGAAAAACTAGAAAGACAGAATACTATTTTCTAAATAAAAAAAGAGCAGTGATCTTGATTCACTGCTTTTTCTATTTCATTAAGCGACGGTCTTTTCTTGCACGCTAATTTTAATAGTTGCTACTACTACCTCTCCGTTCAACCGTGGAATTGTTACGTCCATTTCACGCGCATCACACTCATTTAAGTAGTCGAGAAAAGTCATCAGTGTTACCTCCTCTGAGCTAGGTTTTAGCACTCCCTTCTCATTCAACTCCTTTATCGTGATTGAAACGATAACGTCCTTATCTTCTAATGGACAAGTGATGTCGATTGCTCGCTTGTTCTCTTTGTAAGGTAGTTCCAGAATATCTATGAAGCGCATAGATAAGTAGTTTACTTTGTCCTGCTCTTCATAGTTTGTGATTGCTGCTTCGTAATGTGTCATAATGATAGACCTTTCTCTTTTTAAATCTCTACTTCCGTGATAGGTTTACGATACCTTGGCGCGTGAGGGTTGTGACAATAAATGTTACCTAGTTCTAGCTTTGGTCGAAACACTTCAAAGTCACTAGCAATAACATAACAAGGTTTGTAGGTGCAACTAATTGTGATCGCTACTTCCTCTCTTAAATCCTCTATGAATAGGTCGAGTGTTTCGTATTCATAGATACGCTCTATCTCTCCCTTGCCCTCAAAAAAGGCCTTGGCTAGAATAGATGTTCCGTTACCGTAAAAGACGGTGTTAGATACTATGTTTTCGTACCCTCTCATTTCCAGACGATAATACCTATCTGCTCTGGTATCTCCGATTTCAATTTCTTTAGGCACGGTATAAAAATATCTGTCTTGTTCGACTGCCAGCGTGAACCGTCTGCGCACTTCTATTTGTTTTAGGTACTCGTCAATTCCACTACCGATAGACAATGCTTTTCGGATAATCGAGGATTTATCTGAAGAGTGGTTTTTATCTAACCATTGTCCTAAAAATCTGTGAAGATATACCACGATCATCACCTACTTTCTGTTCTGATTACAATTACATTGTATCGGATATTTTTAAAAATTGCAACGAGTTCTGCACTATGATAGAAATTATCGGATATAGAGCGATATGAAAAAATCATTGTGAGGTATATTGTAGTATTGTTTTGTAATCTCTGAAGAGAATACTAAGCCAACTTTTTCGTATTCGTCCTTGTATCTATCATAGAGTTTTTCAAAATAGTCATGGTTGCTAACGTCACCATAATTCAATTTTACAAGGGGCATTTTTACCTTGTCATAAAAATCATCTATGTAGGTCAAGACTAAAGAGAATGGACTGTCATGTTCCTCTACTAATTCAACAGAAACAATATCGTAAGGTATGATACGTTCTGTCTGACACTTCTCTAACAATCTTTCATTTTCTGGACTATCGTCTATCGCTAAATCGTGCATGATGCTCTCTGTGATTTGAGATAAAGCATTAACCTCTGGTAGTGCAAACAAGGTCACGTTATTCTCTTGTGCTTTTTCATAATAAGAAAAGCCACTGTCTCCAAAAGGCACGGTATATAGATTGTCAATAAAATTCATAATACGCATATGCAGGCGGTTGTCTTTCGGCTCTGAGATATTCGCAAACACAAAGAAGATTGTATCACCTTTATAATACTTCTCTTCAAAATATCCCAATATCTTTCCGAGCAGTTTATAGTGTTGTTCTGTGTTCCTATCGTACTCAATAAAATACCTCTGACCGTTCACAAAAATTACTGCATCTGGTACAAGTGATATGAGTTTTGGATTGGTAGGAAAGAAACAAGTGATGTTCAATTCTCTGGGTGAAAAGTCCTTGGACTGCTCGACAATCTTTCTGCCAATTTTGAGTGTCAGCTTACGAGTGTTTAGGTCATGGATGTTGATACTCTTAATACCATAAGTTCCTCCACTCATTTTATTCGTCATGAGACTATAATGCGAACCTTGAAACTCTGTTACCTCTGTCAGTTCAGCAAGGTCTGGTATCTCTTGAATGATATCCAATAACCATGTCGCAAATACTTTAGGAACGTACATAAATTTCGTACAACCGATATTATAGCTAGGTTTGAAATAACAGATAGGCATTCTGCTATTTCCTATCAGTTTATACAATGCGTCAGCATATAATTCCTTTCCTGTAAGTATATAATACTGGTCTAAAATCATTTCTCTTGAAAAGAATTTCAGACGGACTAGATGATACATGAGCAAGAGTGTATCTTTGGAAAAAAATACTCTCTTGTTTCCGTTTGGGTGTGGTAGATAATAAGCAATCGCATTCTTAGGAATGGTGTCGATTTTCTTTTCCCTGCTACCTCCACTATACATACTTTTAACCACTTATTTTTTCCTTTCATCAATACTTTTATAAAAAACAACCAAAATTTACCATATAAGTCCCCCTCTTTGAAAAACTGGATGCAAGCAGTCATATCAAGGGTTTAGATGCCCTCATATAGACACTAAAGGTTTCTTTTTTGAGAAACACGTTTGTCGGGGACTTTGAAAAACGGGATACAAGCAGTCATATCAAGGGTTTAGACCACTTTATATAGGCGGTCAAGGTTTCTTTTTTTAAAAAACACGTTTGTCGGGGACTTTGAAAAACTGGATGCAAGCAGTCATATCAAGGTGTTAGATACCCTCATATAGACACTAAAGGTTTCTTTTTTTCTTGGTGCTTTTTCTACGATTATATCATAACTTCTCTTTTTTTAAAAACTATGATAAAATGAAATAGTCATAAAGAAAGGAGAAAAAAATCATGGCGGCAAAAACTAAGTCTTTAGATACTTTTGATAATGATATTCAAAAGCTACAACAACAGATTGAAAAGGCTAAACAAGAACGTAAAAAGTATGAGGAAAGTGTGCTTTTGAAAATTGGTAGAGCTTATGCGCAACTTGTCAATTTAGACAATAAGGATTTAACTGTTGAAGATATTCTAAAGAGCATTTCTAAGGATGTTCAGAATAAAAAACAAGCGATTAAAAACCAAAAATCGCAAGAGCAAAATCAACAAGGATAACAAAGAAAGCTAGTGATCTATCACTAGCTTTTATTTTTTAAAACATATCTTCCTTTTCTTCTACCACTTCTGTTAAGTCGGTATAAGATTGAACGTTTTGAGCGACTGTATCTTGTTTCTCTGGACGGATAGTTTTAGCAATTTCTTGTATTCTATCAACTGGATTGATTTCTTCTTTTGGTTGTTCTTTTGTAACCTCTGGAACGACTTCTTTTACTTCTTTCGGTTCGTCAATTTGTACTTCTATCTGTACCTCTTCTCCGTCTAAAGTTTCTGATTTTGAAGCCTTGTTCAAGTCAGTAGTTGTTCCTTTTCTATCATCTCTTTTTCCGATATTTTCTTTAGTTCGGTTGTTTCTTTCTTCTCCAACTGCAAAGGCATTTTCTTCTTCGTCTTGATTGTCAAAAGATGCTAAAGATAGATTGATAGGATTGATAACTTTCAATAAAGCTTGCCACTCTTCTGGTGTGAAATCATCTTCGTAGTAAGATGTTTTTTTGATATTTTCGATATAAAATTCATCAACACAATTCTTCCAGATTTCAAAAACTTCTTTATCTCTTTTCTTGGAAATATCAAAGTCTGGTTGATAATTTTTATCTGTGAAAATAGGCATTTTGAAACTTGGTACTGAGGTAACTTTCATCGGTTCGCTTACCTCGTTTTCTACTACCATGATACCCAAAAATTCCATTTCCTCTAGCTTGCTAACGTCAGCTTGTGTGATTTGGTCAACCTCTTCTATTGTTTCACTTAACTGCTCTTTGTTATCGTCATTGGAAGCTAATAATCTTCCCTCTGCTCCACGAAAACTAGAAGATAGCGCCCACTTCTTACCCGCACGATTGTTTAGATAATTTACTGTTTCTGGACTTTGTTGTTGGAACATAAACGCATTACGGTAGGATTGGAAAAGTGCGTTTGCTTTTTCTACTCCTATGGTCGCAACTGCTTGCTCGTAGTTCTGATAAAAGTGAATAACTGGTGTTCTAACTTTACGGTTTTTATCAATAAATCCACTATCTCTCGACATTAAGAATGAGTTCTTTTCGTCCTCGATAAATGGGAATAAAGGATACTTGTTAGGCAGTCGTCTAAAGGCAGAACTTTGCATGATGATTTCAGCAACTTGGGCAACCATTTTACTATTGTTTTCTCCCAATTCGGCAGATGCAGAATTGACTAATAGCACCCCTCCATATTTCAATAATACGTCAATGTTTTTAGTTGATTGAGAAAAGAATACACGTCTGACACGTTTATCCATTGCAAGCCTACGGATAGTTGCCACAAGACCTTGGATGTTCGCATCAAACTCAAAGGCTGGTTTGTTCGTTCTCTGGTCGATATAGTATGATTTAGTGAAATAATCAATAGCACTTTTTAGGTTGCTAATCTCTGAGAATTTATCTTCTAACTCTCGCCCCTCGTTCCATAATTCTAGTGGTTGATTTCCTCTAAAAAGTTCTTTATCTCTACCAGAATTTACCCACTCGTCAAAGGCTTTCTCGTACCTTGTTTCATAGTCTGCTTTCCAGTTATTGTAATCTCTCAATTCTTTCTGGTAGATTACTCGTAGAATGTTGACACGTGAGAATATAAAGTTGTTATCTGTAAGTAGTTGATAGAACTCTGAGAAGGTCGGCGCACCTCCATTTAGGTGCTTATTGATATCTAGGTCTGGTACTTTTGACGAGGCTATCAGAAGCGTTACAAGGCTCTTTGTGTGTGCCTCTTCTGAGTTAAGGAAAAAGCTATTACCACTACTGTTATTCCCTTCCGAGAAATCTCTGAAGAGGTCTGCAGCAAGTGATGATGCCATTTCAATATCTGCGTCAAAGATATTGATTGCATCCGTGTAAGGATTTAACGGATCAATGTCCCAGATAGCCTTTTTAGGTATTCCTACCTTTTCTAAAATAAAGCGACTGTCGCCTACCAAGTCCCCTGTTGGTTCATTTAGATAAAAACCACTTACGAGGTCTTTTCCTAGTCCTTTGGTAAACCATTCTTCTATCATTTCTTTCTCTCTGATTTTCTTGGCTTTATCAGAAAGAGGAAGTCGTTTCACTTTCTTTTTTACTCTCTTAACGTAACTACCAAACTCGCGTAAATAAATAGCAAAGTTTTGTGATACTGAGATTACAATAGGCTTGGCAAGTGATGATGATTTACCTGTACCAATCAATCCAAAGAATGCAGTATTTAAAGCTAGAGTGTTAGGCTCCATGATGACTGGTGACTGTGTTTCTGAGTTGATACCGATAGTTAAAGAGAAAGTTCCTTTAGCTTCTGTATCAAAGATTAAGTGTTCGATACACTCGTCTTTATAAAATCGTCTGTTTATCCATTGCTCGACTAATTTGTGATACTTTCTAATATCAAAAATATAAGAGTTTGCATACAAGATAACTAGGATAAAGATAGGTGCAATCACTAGGATTGCATTATACAATTCTGGTGATATAAATGGTATTGGTGAAGCAAGTAAACTTTCTTGGTTGTTGTAACCTAAGAAAGTTTCGTTATGTGTACTGAAGAGTGATGCTGATTGATAAGTAGTTGATAATGTCTTTAAAATGTAGTTGCTAATTGTTAGAATGATTAGAGCTAACTGTGCGATTATTGCCCCTCCAAAAGAAGCAAGCAATCCCTTTGTCATTAACTCAACACGTTTAACTCTCTTGACCTTGTTAGGACGCTTTAAAGGCTCGTACACTTGCCTACTCGTTATCCTAGTGTGCCAGATACCCAGATATAGCTGAACGCTCGTAAAAGCCAGTAGAATGAAAAATAGAGCCTTATAGGACGTGTCTGATATTGTGTATCCAAAGATGAGGGTAAACAAAGAGAATAATGCTAGACCACTACTCGCTACAAAAAAGAACGTGAGTAACCCTCTTAACGTTACAAGTACATAGTCAAAACTAGCCTTTCCGTTTATCCAGAATGGAAGTCTTTTTAGAATGAATTTCAATAGTCTTGCCTCCTTTCTACAAAATAAATTTAAGCATTTCAATGATGCCTACGGTCAATACGGTTAAAGCAATTCCTCCGTAAAGGAAAAATCTTTTTTGAAGAGCGCTACTGTGCTTTTCATTCTCGGTTATGATTTGCTGATAGTAGAATATAGTTGACTGTATCTGAGCAAATTTCCAGATAACTGCAACTATCAAGAATTGGATAACTGTGAGCATACCCTTAAACATTTCCGATGCGTCACCAGAACTGACTTTCATAGTTTCAAGATAGGACATAGTTAGTAAAGGTATGAACCTAAATAAGTAAATAACAATCAAAGCGATAATCACCCAAAGGGATGATAGATATTTCCACTTGATATTGGTAGTCTGTCGGTTGATAAACCAGACTAACAACCCTCCTACTACTACTATCCAAGGGACGATTTGGAAAAGCAAAATTATCCATGAAAAAATATTTTGTACCATGATACTCCTTTCAAAAAAACGAAACAAAGTCTTTGTTTCGTTTCTGCTTTAATTAGAACTCGAACGCACTAACTGCTTTTTCCTTTGTTCCAGCGTCTGAGATATAAGAACAGTACACTGTATATCTCGGTTCATTCTCTGAACTAGGAAGTCTTCTTGCTCTTTCAACCTTAACAAAGATAGGCGTTTGTTTAATTACAAAGTCTGGTGTAATTGGTGCGCTAGCATTAAGTTTGACAACTGCGCCTGCTATATCTTCAAACTCAATTCTGTGTCCACGTGTAACATCATAAGCGACTACATAAGCCTTGTGAGTTGTTCCCACTATCTTATTCTCGTCAATCAAGTTAAGGATACGCTCTCTTGGTGGAACTTCTAAACACTTAGCGTCAGCGACGATTTGGTATTCTAGTCCTCCGCCTTGTAAGTAAATCTGTCCTGGTAAGATTTTGAACTGGATTTGCTCTCCGATTTTGAATTTCAAAGATGCGCTAGGGACTACCGATTCGTATAAATAACTAATCTTTGTACGAGGGATAAAGACAGTAAAGTAATGATATTCTTTTTGAGTAGATAAAACGTAGATACCACGGTTACTTGTTTGAGCGATAATTCCATTGTAGGTGTGAGAAAGTATCTCAGCTTTCTCTTCTTTCAGACGGTCAAGAACTCTCTGATTGAGAATAACATTGCCTTTCACTTCGCCTTTTTGTGCTTCTGCTACTGTCGCTTTAATATCAGCGCACGCTAGTTGCTCGGCTTTTTCGATGCTGCCTTCAGCGTAAAAGTTATTCCAGATTGTCTTGGTATCGTATGAGTTAGGTAAGATACAACGTTGCAAGTTGATAATCTTACAACTTACATACCTTCCAACCATATCTCTTATGTTCGTACGAGGGATTCTAAGCATACCTGCTTTATCAGACGGTACATAGACTTTCAATTCAGAAAAGAAAGGGTTAAGAGGAACTAAAACAAGGTAGTCTTTAAAGACAATCTTTCTCTCGTCCGTTTCGTGTGGTGTAGGCATGGATTCAATCACGCTTTCAACCAATGCTGGAAATACTTTTGTTCTGGCAATGTTATCACGATAACTTTGAGGACGAGTGTCGGTTATGAATGGTTTTGATAGGTCATTGATTTCAGCAACCAAGTTTTTTGGTATAAATTCTAGTTTGTATTCATCTTTTTTACTGTAATCGTACCAAAATACATCCCCTTTATTCTTGTTAGCGACAACAATATCACGGATACGTTTTCTGTCTTTAGTTAAGTAAGACGCACTTGGGTGGTTTTCCTGTATGATTTTTAAGGGTAGCATAATATCTCCTAAATTTTATTTTATTCTATATGTTATATTTTAACCTCTACCCACTATAAATTGCAAGCTATGATAGACAAAATCCCACAAGCCAATTTTAGCCTATGGGATTTCGTTTGTTTGATTAAAAAATAACTTCAAAAACTAGGGCGATCATATAGAGTAGAACTACTACTCCTAATGCACCGATACGAACTTTTTTTTGAAAAATTCCAATGAGTGTAAAGAGTAACACTACACTGGGAACTACATACATCATGCTTCTTCTCCTATCTGTTTTCAATTTTAAGAATGGATAGTTGATATTTATAAAATGGATAATAGTTATCCATTTAGTGAATTTACTCTATCCACTTTATAGATAGAGTATATCCATTTTGTATATCAGCGACTATCTCTTTCTCTTTCTAGTTGTTGTCGGTAATTTGATAGCGCCATTCGGATAGTCAAGGTCTTGTTGTTTTTCATACCTAACAATTCCATAATAGTCATCATATCGTCATACATTTGTTCATCCGGTTTCAAGTGTAAGGCAGGGATTTTTTTCGGTCTTACAATCGGTGGCTTTGGTTCATTTTGAACTATTCCTCTGCCAAGTGCGGTTTTTTGTTCTGTCATTAACTTATCAGTAATGTCTAAGCTATCAAAAGAATTTGATTTTACTGGTGCGCTAGTTTCTCTTGTTTGAAATCCTGCTGGTCTATCTACTACCATGATTTTCTCCTTTTTCATCTATTTATTTTATGGATATATTTTGTTTATTTTGTATCCATAAATAGTACACTATTTATCCACTTATTATTCACTCTATGGATATTACATATCCACTAACCTTAGTAGAGTTCTCTCTGTTTCTCGGTAGAAACGTTCTAGGCTTGCAGTTAGCTTGTCTTTCTTCTTAAATTCCGTAAGGGGCAGATACAACTCTTCAGCTTTCTTTACAGCAGTCCGTTCTTCAATGTACCCTGCACAAGCATCTGGGACTTCACGACGGATTTTGTTGAGTTTGTTTATCATTCTTTTTCCTAACTCACTCTTAGTGTTTAAACGATTTCCTAGTAACACAATCTTAGCGTTTACTAAACTACCGTTCCTATCACGGTTCTTGTTCTTGATTTCAGCAAGGTTTTGTCGCATAACTGGTATGATGTCATAGGTTTTGTTAGTTTCATCAACAACAACTGCGATAATATCTGATACTGCGTAAGTTGCTCTGGTAGGAATTTCATCATCATTGTGTGTGTCAATAAGGATGTAATCATAGTTTTCTTTAAGAAAATCCTCATTATCCCAATACCAGTAAATAAGAGAAGGTTCAACAATCTTCTTTAAACCATATAGCGTAGTAGTTTCTGCTATCAAGTCGATATTGTCAGCGATCTTGATAGGGGCAAACGGTAAGCCTTGAAAAAGCATTTCAACCGTATTCTCTGGTTTAATTTCAGAAAGTAGTTGTTCTTGGCTCAAACCGTGTTTTCTAGCGTAGTAACCTACAAAACGTTTTGTAAGGTTCATGTTTGTATCAGTTCCTAGAGCTAGAACACGATATCCTTTTTCTGCAAGTAAACAAGCAGTATTGAAACATAGGGTAGATTTCCCAACCCCTCCAGCCTTAACATTGAATGAAATAATCTTCATATCTTTTCTCCTATTTTGTTTAATTTGAATACATTATAGCAGAAGTGTTTTCGATTGTCAAAAGAAATGGATAATTTTTATCTATTTTATATTTATTAAGTAAATAAATAATATCCACTCAATAAATAGATAGTGAATAAATAGTAAATAAAAGTTATCCATTTTATAAATAAAAAGACGAATGCGTTAAACATTCATCTTTGAGATTTGCTATTTAGCTTCAGCAGTTCCGTCTGCGTAGTTGATTGTTGCATTAGGTGAGGTGTTATCCAGTATAACATACGAGATATTGCCCTCTGTGGTCGCTTGACCTTTGTTTTTCAATTCAATAGCTTGTTGATTGCCATTCTTGTCAAAGGAAGTCCAGTACATAGCAACCTTATTAGGTAGTAGGTCATTGCCTTGGTAGATAGGGACTACATAATAGTCAAGGTATTTATCTGAGTTATCGCGTAGCCACTCTTTGAGGTTCATTTCATAGAAAATCATAGAGTAGTAGTTGCTGCGGTCAATCTTCTTATCGTCCATTGTACCAGCGTTTAGATAACGTGTGATTGGTACAAGGTTTTTCCCCTCTGAGTTCAATCCAGAAAATAGATAACCTACTAGATGCCCTCGGTTCATAAGCCAACTTTCAGTCTTTTTACCATTGATAGTGGCTGGCAGTTTGTAGTTGTGCCAACCGACAGGATCGTAGGTAATTTTCCCTTCGCGTTCCTCTTTTGGTGCGTCCTTGATGTTTAATTGAATATGCGAGTAGGTTGCTCGTCCTAGACTGTCATACTCTCCAAGCTCTAGTTGCTTCTTACCATTGAATGCTAGAGGGGTATAAGTAGTAGAAGTAGTTGAGGTGTCCTTAGAGGCATCTGATTGTTTATTCTCTGATACTGCGCCCTCTACTTTATTCTTTACTTTATCTGCTTGGCTATTAAAGTCCTCGATAGCTCCAGAATTCTTGACAAAAGAGGATGCTTGATTGAAGATATCAATAGGACTTATTCCAACTCTATCTCCTAACCAAAAACCACAAGCAATAAGTAGTAGTCCTATAATGAAATTCTTTAGGCAACCTAACCCACAACCTCTTTCTTTATCTCTCATAGTATTCCCCCTCTTTCTTTTATAGATTTAGTCAATCGTTGTGACTCTGCCGTTGTTAAGTCAGACAAGTCTTTGTTTTTCTCAAAAAGAATGACTGAGTGTGTCTGCTTTAGAATGATAGCTGATAAAGGTTTCTTAGCAACCGTGGAAATCCTATGGATCACGGATGCAATACCTTGTGAGGATAGTGGCTGCTTCTTGTAGTTCAAGAATAGTGAGCCAAAAGTAGCAACAGTATTGTACCATTTCTTACGTTCTTTGACGTAAGGCGAGATATAAGGGATAAATTCCTTAATGATAGACTTTTGAATGAGTTCCCCTCTATGTGTAGAAACAGTCAAAGTTCTCTTTTTAAGGTCGATATCTCGATATGTAGCTTGTGCGAGTTGTTCAATATCAACTCCAGTTCCAGCAAGCAAGGCAACAATAGCTAAATCACGCTCCTTGTTTCGCTCCCAATTTCGTGCTTTTGTCTTGGTAAGGTAGGTAACAAGAGAATTATCAATCATATCCAGATAGTCAAGGATTTCTTGAAGATTGTAACTCTCGATATAGCCTGTGTTTTCCTTTGGTTTGCTTTGTGAGGAAAGAGTAGTAGCACCATAAACAACCTCCCACTCGTTCATCACGTTACGATAGAAGTGAGGTGCTTGTTTCTCGATTGTAAAAGATGCCACGGTATAGTAGTTCCAGAAGGCACTTAAAATCTTAATAACTAGTTTCTTTCCATTTGGTTTGAGCCTTAGTGAGCCTACATAATCAACGACTGCATCAAGAGGTGTCTGCTCTAGGTCGTCCATAGTGATTTCGCTGATAGATTTCTTTAGATATTCAGTTGCATAGAAGTCCAGAAACTTTCTCAACTCAACTAGCTTATAGTAGCTAGAGGTGTTCCTTTTATTCGTAGTGAAAAAGTAATCTAGGTATAAATGAATATCTGGTGAAAGGATGCTCTCTAATTCTTGATAATTCTGTTCTAATTTATTCATAAATTCTTTTCATTTTCTCTTTTTTCTATACTACTAGGATAACAAAAAATCATTAGCAAATCAAAGTATGATAGGATAAGTCGGATATCCGACAGTTAATAATTGTTATATATATTAGTTTAGTTATTTAAGTTACCTTAGTTAATTAGTTAGAGAAGTGAATGTGCCTTACTACGACAAGGGATTGGAATAACGAAAGTCCTAGAAATAGCGAGTAAAGTCCTAGAAATAGCGAGTAAAGTCCTAGAAA
>ERZ772974.403-NODE-403-length-33558-cov-11.322270_pt1 | contig 33558 bp, 50 predicted proteins | sample MGYA00580671_ERZ772974 | MGnify/ENA primary metagenome ERZ772974 (study PRJEB29015, sample SAMEA2738065) | human oral metagenome | biome: human oral; feature: human-associated habitat; material: saliva | place: China | collected 2218 ... | reverse complement strand
CTTACAAGTACAAACCTAAAAAAGGTAGCCACCGTAAACAAGGTCACCGTCAACCTTACACTAAAGTTGTCATCAACGCAATCAACGCTTAATTTTTAGGAGAACACATGATACAAGCAGTCTTTGAACGAGCCGAAGATGGCGAGCTGAGGAGTGCAGAAATCACTGGGCACGCTGGAAGCGGTGAATACGGCTTTGATGTCGTGTGTGCATCGGTTTCGACTCTAGCCATTAACTTTGTCAACTCTGTTGAGAAATTTGCAGGCTACGAACCGGATCTAGAATTAAACGAAGAAGAAGGTGGCTTCCTTCGGGTGACGATCCCGACAGATATTCCACCACATCAAAGAGAAATGACCCAACTATTCTTTGAATCATTTTTCTTAGGGATGGCAAACTTATCGGAGAACTCATCAGAGTTCGTCCAAACAAGAGTTATCACAGAAAACTAACATGGAGGAAAACAATTATGTTGAAATTGAATCTTGCTAACTTGCAACTTTTCGCCCACAAAAAAGGTGGAGGTTCTACATCAAACGGACGTGATTCACAAGCAAAACGTCTTGGAGCTAAAGCAGCTGATGGACAAACTGTAACAGGTGGATCTATCCTTTACCGTCAACGCGGTACTCACATCTACCCAGGTGTGAACGTTGGACGTGGTGGAGACGATACTTTGTTCGCAAAAGTTGAAGGCGTAGTACGCTTCGAACGTAAAGGTCGCGATAAAAAACAAGTTTCTGTTTACCCAATCGCAAAATAATTGCTTTAGATAGCATAAAATTAGGCTCTCCGAATATATCGGAGAGCCTGTTTTTTTGTTTTGATACCCACGGTGATACCCATATTCTAAAAACCAATGTAGGTAGCAAATTTGTCAGCAACTTCATTTTTTGCTTTTTGGGTGACGTGAGCATATATGTCCATCGTTGTCTGTATATTTTCATGTCCTAGTCGTTCCTGGACCTCTTTGATCGTTGCTCCAGCCTCGAACAGTAGGGAACAATGTGTATGTCTGAATCCGTGAGGAGTGATACGCTTGAAATCAGGGTATCTTCTCCAAACTCTATTCAGCAAGTTATTGACATGTACAATACTTTTAGGGCTGCCTGATTCATTTTTAAATAATAAGCCTTTTGTACTGTATTTGTGCCAATCTTTCAAAATTTCAATAGTTCTTGGATCTAGCGATATTGTTCGCTGGCTTTTTTTGTTTTCGGTGTTTGAAATATGATTTTATTGTTTTCTCCCTTTGCTAGTGTTTGATTAACTTTTAGTTGTCCACTCTCTAAGTCAATATCAGTCCATCTTAATGCGCCTACTTCGTTCTTCCTCATTCCTGTGAAAGCCAATAAACGGAAGAAAGTGAGCATTTCTATATCATCAAGTTCCTGGACCATTTCGAAAAAAGTTTTTAGTTCTTCTTTATTATAGAATTGTTCAAGCTCTTCCTTATCTTTCTTTTTTCTTTTTGGTTTTAGAGTTTTTCTCATTGGATTGCTATCAATTAATTCCATAGATATTGCATAATCAAATATCTGATTAGCAATGCTGATGATCCCAAAAAATCTCTTATACTCCTCAGCCCATTTATTGACCTGAGCCTGGCACATGGATAGAGTAATTTTATTTATGGGCTTATCTCCAAAATGAGGGATAATAAGTCTGTCTGCTTTGTCAATTTGGCTAACATAGGTAGATTCTTTAACTGTATTTCTATAATGCTCTTTCCAAGTTTCATATACTTGTTTGAAAGTAGTAGTTGTATTTCTGGTTCTAAAGGTTTTCTTCTCATAATCAGCCAAACACTTAGCTTCAGCAAGCCTAGCTTCACGTTCGGTTTTAAAACCACGCCTAAGAGTTACAATTTTCTTCCCTGTCAAAGGATCAATTCCATGATAGGCTTTAAAATAGTAAGCGAATCCATCACCTTTTTTATATTTTTTGATCATTGATTTTTACCTCATTTCTTGTTAAAATGGGTATAAGAAAACGACCTTTTGAATGGTTGTTTCTTATAATGCTAATCCTCACACTCTCCTCGACCAAAATTTGAGTGTGGGGATTTTTTATTGACTATAATAAGGAAATGGTATAGAATAGAGAGTGAAGAAAGTGTCTTTTTCTAAAATTAGTTTAGAACCTGCCCTTCTCCTAGCAAATCCCCGCTAGTCCCGACGATAGTTTTCTGCATCTCGAGCAGTCCTCTATCGTTTTTTTGTTATCTCAAATTCCCGTTACTAATCAAATCATAAGCCAATAATAATCGTCTCTGAGCTGATAATTCGGAAGCATTATCATTATAATTATCTTGTAGGACAGGAATTACTTTAGAATTAATATAATCTAGTACGGCTTTTTGTGGAATATTCTCTATGTTATAAGCGATTAATTCTAATTCTCTTGTTTTAGGTGCATTGAGCTCTAGAATAGTTTGCAAATCGCTATATGCCTTTTTGTTGTGTCTGGGTACCGTATCAATGATGTTTTGCAGAGTTCCCATTTTATTGATTCTTTTGGAGATTTTTTCTTTTTGTTTTTTAGATAAGAAGTCGAACTTATCATAATCTACATCTTTTAGATATTTTACAAAAGGGATTCTAGCTTGTGTATTTTCGTTAGCTATAAATCGTAAGGCGACTTCTGGTAAGAATGTGGCTCCATCGTTGAAATAATCTTCTACATAATCGATGTAGCTAGGATTTACAAACATATTCTTTTTATCACCTAAAGCGACGACTATCCGTCGTTTTTTTATATCTTCAGGAAGAGTGTCAAGATTTTGTGGACTAACAAGGTAACTATCAAGTTTTCCTATTTTACCTGCAGTAACAATTATAGTTTTTATTGATTCTTGAAAACGATTGACTTCATAAGGAGTCAATCCTTGGTTTATTTTTCCTATGTCTGAAAAAATTTGTTTATAGTTATCCGTTCTTAGAATTGAATGTGAGGTATTCAAAGAAGGGTTGTTGACAATCTGTTCTGTAAAATCGTGATTATCCTTTTCATATTCTACAACTGTGATTCGATTAAGATTTTTCCTCATGTCATCATTTGGAAGCTGTGAAGCAAAATCTGTCAATAATTTTTGAACATTTCTATCAGTAAGAGAATATCCTAAAAAAATAATTGGTGATTGAATTAAATTAGAGAGTATTTTTGCACTGATTAAAATGGAATTTTGATCATAAGTTTTATAATCTTTTTCTGTGATAATAATACTGCTGGGGTCATTTACATCTCCATGAATTTTGAATAATTCTGACCAGTTATAGGTTTCGTCAAAAAAACCTTTTTGACCAATATAAACAGTCGGCCTTTTATCTAATTCGGCAAGTAAATCTTCTGTTAAAGTGTCATAATTTGTAGTCACAATAACTTTAGCTTTCGACAGAAAGTTCTTATATTCTTCTATCTCGTCACGCATCTCATCTTTAATTTCATATTTTGAAAAACGCTGTGCAACTGAGTATTTAAAAGGCGAAATATTATTTGAATAAGCTTCTTCATCGGTAAGACCCTCGACAGAAATGGTTCCATCATAAAAGAGGTCATCGAATTTTTGCTGGATATAAGCCGCAGTTTTTACGTTAACTAAAAAATCTTTTTCTAAATCTGTAGTAGTTTCTGGAATTTCTGATCTTTTAAGTGAGCGTTTGAATTGAAAAATACTAGTTGGTTCTTTTATTTGCTCCCAATATTCTTTAAGGAGTGCATCCCAAGTAGGAAAGTTTTTCAAATAACGTTTTGACATCCCAGAACCAATAAATACAATTGGATAACTATTGTTTTCGATAATATCTTTGATCATATTTAGCCTCTTTCCTACCCCACAACTTTCTTAAACTCTTCCTGAATCATATCTTCACCTCAGGTTGTTGAGATTTTGTGTCTTTCTGCAAACTGGAGCCAGTTGAATTCTGATACTTCGTACTGTGCGAGTTCTTCAGAGATGAGATGTCGAATCATAAAGCGGTCTGCTTCGTTCTCATATTTGTATAGTAGCCGTTTGTAATTGGCTGGGTTATGATTTATGTGTCCTAATTCGTGCAGGATGACCTCTTCTCGTTCTTCCTGGCTAAGATTACTATTCACATAGATAATTCGTTCATCGGGGAAATAGAATCCTCTACGCTCCCACATGGTCTCTGGGAATAGATAGAGTGTGACCTGGTATTCATCCAGTAGTTCATTTATTTTCAATATTCGATACCCCCAGAGAGAGTTTAATAATTTGTGCAATCTTGTCTACATCATCGTCAGAAAGTGGCTTACCATCGAACAGGACAACACGTTCACGAAGATTCGACAAGTCAACAACACGACCGTCAGGAGTAGTTACGGTATCCCTAGCTATATTAGGATTTTCTGTGCGTCCAAGCAGGTAGTCGGTGGACACGTTGAAGTAGTCGGCAATTTGTTGTAATCTTTCAGCAGAAGGTTGATTCCTTTTTAATCCATACAAAGAATTTTTACCTAATCCTAGTTTTTCTTCCAAGGTATTTAGTGAAATCCCTTGGTTTTCGCATAAATCCTTTACGATTTCAAATGTAGAAAACATTGATTCATCAGCCTTTCTAAGACATGACAAAAAATATTTTACAAAATACGCAAAAAATAGTCGACTTTACTTTGCGTTTGCGCTAAAATAGTTTTTGTAAGTTAAAGAGTTAGTTAAAAAAACAATAAAAACTTATCTAAAAATTAAATAGCTTTGGCGAGCAAATAAGTTGATAGATATAATGTTTTATCTAGGTTTTTAATTGTGCTTTCATTTTAGCAGATACGCTAAAATGTGTCAAGTATTTTATAAAACAATTTACTAACTCTTTAACTCTATTAAAAATAAAGGAGGAAAAACATGAGCCAACAACATCGCAAGTGGATCGAGCTTGTAAAAGAGCGAATTGAAAAACGTGGATGGTCACAGACGGACTTGGCCATTGTTGTGGGTGTTAGTCCATCAGCTATCACACAACTTTTCAAAGATGGAAAAGGTAGTGATGACTTGAAACTTCGCATTAACAAAAAATTGCGAATAAACGAGTCGTGGGAAAAATTTGAGGAGTAGGAGGGGCAGAATGGACGATACTATTACAATTTCCAAAACTGAACTTGAAAAGATGATTGCTGAAGCTATCTCAAGAAATAGTTTACCGAGACAAAAGAAAGATTTTAGAGATGTTCATTTGTCCTATGACGAAGTTGAAAAAATAAATATGAAACATCAACTAATTTCTAAAAAATTGAGTAGACGTTTCGCTTCTCAAATTACAGACGAACCATCAATCGACGAAATTAGATATGGAAGGACAAAACCTAACAGTATTTACACTCGAAAAAGATATGGAACAGGAAATACCTATGGCTATGCACACCATAAGATCTACCTTCAAGATATATTAGATAATCTTAGACGTATAAGTTTAGCAGTAATGGGTGCGAGTGTAATCAAAGATTTAGATGATGATGAATTTGAATATTGTCTCGCAATTTATGAAGAGTTTAAAAACCTTTTTCTCAATCTATACGATGAGCGATTAAGCAGAGAAAATAAAATTTTAGAAAGTATGGAGTGATTTTATGAACGAAATATTTAATTTTCACGGGCAAGAGGTCCGTACTATGACAATCAATGATGAGCCTTGGTTTGTCGGAAAAGATGTTGCAGATATCTTAGGATATAGCAAAGCAAGAAATGCAATTGCTCTTCATGTTGATGAAGATGACGCCCTAAAACAGGGCCTCACAGATAATCTTGGAAGAACACAAGAAACAATCATCATCAACGAATCAGGCTTATACTCGCTTATCCTATCTAGCAGATTGCCACAAGCGAAAGAATTCAAGCGTTGGGTAACATCAGAAGTACTTCCATCCATTCGCAGACAAGGTGGTTTCATTCGTGAGGACCTAGACGAAGATGCTTTCATCGCTCTATTCACTGGTCAGAAGAAGCTTCGTGAACAACAAGCTAGCATGATTGAAGACATTGACTACCTCAAAAATGAACAGCCAATCCATCCAAGCTATGCTCAATCTCTACTGAAGAAACGCAAAGCTCGTGTCGTTGCTTGTCTTGGTGGAATCGACAGTCCAGCTTATGCAGATAAGACATTCGCTCAATCGGTCTTCAGACAAGCTGAGATTGATTTCAAGGATCATTTCAATATCAGTCGCTATGACTTACTGCCAAAAAAATTCGCAGAAGCAGCACTTGCCTATTGGATGACTTGGGAACCAAGTACTAACACTAAGATGAAAATAATGGAATTAAATGCGTACATCGCATAAAAAAGCACCTGACAGAAGTTAGGCGCTCAACATAAAATTGATGGAACAAAACGCATTGACAAGAATGAATTAGATAAATTCATTCAAAGCAATATCGTTATTTAGATAGCAAAGGAAAAGTAATGGATCCAATAAAAAAGACATTACAAATCGAAAATCTAGAAATTAGGATCAGCAATGATTCTAGTATACCTCACGTTATTTTAAATGGAGTTGATTTTCAAGCTGAAGATATCGGTTTACAAGGAATACATATTGTTTGGGAGACAAGTAAGGACGAAGTTCCCGAAACTCTGATTCAAATCGACTATATTAATGGTCGGGAGCGTCTTCAACAGATATCAATTAAGCAATCATTTCCTAATACTCTGCTGAAATAAAATTGTATAAGGAGAAAAAAATGAAAATGAAATTAAAAAAAGAACTTGTTAAAAAACAAGTCCTTAGTTCAGAAAATGGTAAAGTTCTTTTTAATCTAGCATCTGGGACGTTCATTATTAAAAAGTCACAATAACTTCACCAAAAGCTAACTAAAAATATAGCTCATGAAATAGTTTTAAGAGCTATAGAACAAAAGAAAAATAAAGAATAGAGAGGATTTTGCAATGGTCTTAGAGCTATTCGGAACCGACTTTAAAGATAAGTTGTTCGAAGAACTTGTAACACTCAACATAAAAGCTATGGAAGAAGCCCAGAGAAGAGCTAGCAGGCAAATCACATGGGTATCCATCAAGGCATTGCAGAAAGCAACTGGATGGGGCAGAACCAAGCTGGAAGAATGGCGTGATCAAGGAAAATTTCAATTTCAACAGTCTGGAAAAGGTGGAAAGTATCTCTATAATTTGGAAGATGTTCAGCGATTCTGTCGAAGTTTACAAAAATAAAAAAAGCACCTCGAAAAAGGCACTTTGAAAGAACTATAGATTAATTATAACACAATTTGAAGGAGAAAAATGAAAATGAAATTAAAAATGGAATTGAACGTATATTGTGAGGTTTTTAAAAATGGGGAAAATTAATATTGTTTTAGAAAATCTAGACGAATTAAATGAAATCTTGAACGAAGTCGTAAAAAGAACCGAGGAGTTGAAAGAAGCAATCACTCAGCTTGAACAATTTGAAATTAAAATTTCATTTTCTCAACAACAAGTTGAGTAGTAGCGTCTTCATAATATAGAAAGGTTATCGGTCTTGAGATGAATTTTGAAAATGAAATTATAGAATTGTCTGATTGGCTAATTGAACAATCAGAGACTTATAGAGAAGCTTTAATCAAATTAGAAAATCTTACTAAAAATATAGCTCGTGAAATAATTTTAAGGGCTATAGAACAAAAGACAAAATTTGAAGGAGAAAAAATGAATCCGATTCAAAAATTATTGAAAATGATGGATTGGCAAGATGCCAACCGTCCGTTAAAAGTAGAGGAAAAAGCCGAATTGATGAAACTGACTGATATCGATTTTGAAGAGCGGTTACATCAAATGGCTGTGGATTTCAGAAATGATGGAGTGATTCAAGCATGAGCCTTAGAAAACTAAAATACATGACTTTGATGCTTCTATTCTTCTTCCCGCTATTTTCGATTGTGATGATTAAGGTCTCATATGACCAACAGCAGAAAATTGAAGAGCTGGAACAACGAGTGTATTCACACTCTAGAAGCATTGGACGCTGGGCCGAGATTGTAGGACGAATGGAAGAAACCAATAAGGCCCAAGATTTTATGATCAACAAATTCAACCGGGAATTATTCCCAGAAAAACCAACTGAAGTAGAGGTAGAAACTAATGACAACTATTGAAATTTTCTTGGCAGTAGCATTTGCTACATATGCAGTACTTTCAGGATTTGCGATCTTCGTATTGCGTTGCATCATCATCCGTCAAAAGGAAAAGATGCGCTACTACAAATCTGCTAAATATCAGCGTGAATTGCTGAATAAGCGAGCGACAGAGATCCACCGGAAAAATAACGTGAAAGGAATGACAGCATGAGCGACAACGTACACAATCCAAAACACTACCAGGGGCGGAATGGCCTTGAAGCAATTGATGTCCATCGTAACTTTATGAATGATGAGCAGTTGACTGGGTATCATTTGGGCAATCTACTCAAGTATCTGCTTCGTTATCGTAAGAAGAATGGCATCGAGGACTTGGAGAAAGCCAAGGTGCACATGGATTGGCTGATTGAAAAAGAAAAAGCTATGATGCTACAGCTAGAAGCATTGACAAAGGCAGATCCATTGACAAAGCCAGATGCATTAACAAAGGCAGATGGATTGGTTGGAGGTAACAATGATCAATAATGTTGTACTTATCGGTCGTCTGACTCGTGATCCAGAATTACGGTACACTCCGACAAATATCGCTGCAACCCAGTTCAATCTTGCTTGTAATCGGAATTTCAAAAATCAAAACGGTGAGTACGATGCTGACTTCATCAATTGCGTGATGTGGCGTCAACAAGCTGAAAATTTTGCAAATTGGGTCAAGAAAGGCAATCTTGTCGGCATCACCGGTCGCATTCAGACCAGAAATTATGAAGGGACAGATGGTAAGCGTGTCTATGTGACAGAAGTGGTTGCTGAAAACTTTCAGCTTCTTGAAAAGCGTGATAATTCAGCGAATCAGAATTCTATGGCCGAACAGATGCCACCTTCATTTGCAAGAGATCCAATGGACATCAAGGATGACGACTTACCGTTTTAGGAGGTGACAAAATGGCACAAAGACGAATGTTCAGTAAGAAAATTACTGATACAGACCATTTTCTTGACATGCCTCTATCTGCACAAGCTCTCTACTTTCATCTAAACATGGGAGCAGATGATGAAGGATTTATCGACCGTGCTAGAACGATTCAACGGACAATCAGAGCCAGCGATGACGATATGAAAATTCTTATTTCAAAAGGATTTCTAATCCCATTTGAAAGTGGGGTTGTCGTTATTCGACACTGGCGAATCCACAACTACATCCAATCTGACCGCTTCCAAACGACTATTTACCAGGAAGAAAAATCTCAATTGGAGTATAACCAATCAAAAATGGCTAATTTAAGCACTGAGAGAAAATGTATACAAAATGTATACAATTCGGAGCCACAGGTTAGGTTAGGTAAGGATAGGTTAGATAAGGATAGGTTAACTACCTATAGTGCTGATTCTGACGATTCACACAGTGAGCCTATTCCTTACCAAGAAATCGTTGATTATCTAAATAATGCATGCGGGAAAGGATACAGCCCCACAGGGAAATCCACTTGTAAGTTGATCCGTGCTAGATGGCATGATGGTTTCCGGTTAGATGATTTTAAAAAGGTAATCGATACTAAGAGCCGGGACTGGTTGAAGAATAAAGATATGAGTAAGTATTTGAGACCAGAGACCTTATTTGGGACCAAATTTGAAACCTACTTAAACGAAGGTCCTCGCTCTAATCGAAACAGTAGCAATGACATAGGAGTTTAACATGATTACATTAGCAGATGTCATTGAAGCATTTGAAAAGGAATTTTATCCTCTTAGTGAATCAATGAAAGAACGCATGTTATCTCATCCTGATCCGAAGGCTGTGCTGGGGAAACTAGCACACCTGATGGATTGTGCGAGGTGTGGCCATGCAGGATAAAGACGTAATTGTATTTGGCCGATGGGCTATGACGAAGATTGACAAGGTATGTCCGAAACATGGTGAACAGATGTATGCGATCGGACCGAATCAAGTCGAGGTGTGTCAAGCTTGTGGCAAAGAGTCTATCAAACGTGACGAGCAGAAGACACAGCTGGAATACTGGAAGTTAGAAGATAAGCGAACAGAGGCTAAACGATTGGATGTGTTGTTTAATTCATCCATCGTTAATGCTGAATTGAGAAATGCTACTCTTGGGAACTTCGAGGCAACAACCACTAGGCAGAAAGAAATGATCTCTGCTGCTAACAGGATAGTGGATGAATATTGCAACGGAGCAACCAACAATGTGCTATTTCTCGGTCCGGCTGGTGTTGGTAAGAGTCATCTTGCCTACGGGATCATCAAGGACGTATCAAATCGGACGAAGAAGCATGCGATGTTTATCAAATTGCCTGAGCTGTTGGCTAAAATCAGAAATGATTTTGGCAACGAGGAACAGACGGAGCAGAAGTGGATCGCTCGACTCTCAAAAGTTCCGTTTCTTGTGCTGGATGACTTGGGACAAGAGAAGATTAGTGACTGGTCTAAGAGCATCCTGTTTTCCATCTTGGACAACCGCAATTGCACGATTATCACAAGTAATCTTGAGAGCAGTGCTGATATCGAGTCGGTCTATAATCAGGCCATCATGGATCGTGCGTGCAAGGGCGTTGACAAGGACCACGGATTTAAGTTCGACGGGATGACTAGCATGCGAAGAAAGCATTTTTGATGAGGTGCGCTATGGTTGAATTAGTGAAATACGACAGCGATCAACGTCAACGATTCCCGAAGAATTTAGACCGCCTTCGGAAAGAGCAGGGCTTGTCAAAGAACAAGCTCGCTTTACGACTTGGGTGGGCATATAATACGATTACGGCTTGGGAACGAGGCGCACGTATGCCGAACCAAGACGCAATTGATGATCTGTGCTCATTCTTCGGGGTGACTGAAACAGATCTTCTTGGTTCGCCCGTCAAGCTCCGGACGTTCGCCTATTATCGAAAAGGCAAGCTCACGGCGACGGGAACGTTGCACGAGATAGCAGATCAGACTGGGGCAAAAATCGAGAGCTTGCGAAGTTTGCTTTCAAAGTCGAAGAATCCCAAGGAGGGATGGAAGACTTACCTCGTAGAGATTAAAGATGAGACTCGCTATACTATCGAATTTACGCAGACGTTCACGATCGACGAGATCGAACGACACGGCCTCGGGTGGCTTTTAAATAACCCGCTAGCAAGAATTGAGGAGGTAAAGGGATGAATAAACAGGAATTGATTGAACATATCGACAAGTTACCTTACGTTGAGGGACCTATTGCAGATACGGTAACAGTTAATAGACGCTGGATATTGGAATCAATAGAACAACTAGACGAACCGCAGAAAGTCACAATCCCGCAGTTTGTGGCGGATTGGTATGAAAAACACAAAAATAATATTGATTTTGAAATTTGGCATTATTTACATAGTTTTTCTTATCAAGAAGAAGATGAATTTAAAAAATGGATGAATAAATTGGGAGAAAAACAAATACAAACCATAGTCAACATGCACCAATTCGGCTATGAGGTCGAGGAAGAAAAGCGGTATTTGGTGAAGATAAAAGGAAATATCAGAGATAATATTTTGGCGTATGGACTTTATGTTGGAAGATTTTTCTTCGTTCCTGATGGTGAAAACGATAGCCAACGAAAAACACACACCCGCAAAGAGCTAGAAGAAGCCGGTTTTAGTGAGGTGTTTAACAGTCCATTGTTTGAAGTTGAGGAGGTGGAAAAATGAATCTTAGACAAAAACGAAAACACTATAATTATTCGTATCGATATTTTATAGCTTGGATAGTTGTCGATGATAAAGTTTCATTTGCTGTATGTCCGAAGAAATTTAAGAAAACGCTCAAGCAAAAATTAAAAGTTAGTCAAACCTATGACTACGCCGAGTGCTGTAGAAAATATTTTCTTCTTGAAGAATATCACGGTGAAATGCCGAAATTTATGAGAAATTGAGGAGGTCGAAGGATGAACGATGAAGTATATGAAGAACTGGAAAAACTTATGAGGTTCTTTCCTGATTCATTTATAAATAGACAATTGGAACTAATTCTTATCCCAAAAACTAACACCTACTTTTCTTTAAAAGACTGTTTTACCAAGAAAGATATCATCTCAAAGGTGTTGATGTGGTGTACTAGGGATATTGCCAAAGCTAGACCTTATCAGCAACAGAAGAGAAATATTGATTTCTATGTAGAAAATCGCACACGTTTAGAAAAATATTTAGGTGCAGATATTAATGTAAATGTAGTCTATCACTACTTAGGAAATGGGGTTGACGAAGAACTGACAGAAAAGTTTATAAGCAGTGGTTTTGACATGAAAATTCTGTATCCAAAAGCTAAGGAGGTGCAAGATGATTCCAAAATTTAGAGCGTGGGATAAAGTATTTAAAGAAATGGTGCAAGTAAATGCACTGGTCTTTGACGAGCAAGTTATTAAAGCGACTTACAAAAATGGAAATATTGCCAAAGAGGATGTAAAAGAATACGTACTCATGCAATCCACAGGACTATTTGATAAAAACGGCAAGGAGGTCTTTGTCGGAGATATTATAAAATGTACCAGAGGATGTCCTCATGAAGTATATCTAGAAAAAGAATATGGTGGCACTTATGTAGGAGGTATGCCAGCTATATATCTAAAAGGTATAAGAGAGGGTTATGCTTGGACTGGGGCTGAGGAAATTCTAGGCAACATACACGAAAATCCAGAACTATTGGAGGCGGCGGAATGACAGTAGAACAATTTCTTAAGTCTTTATCAGACCTAATGTGGTCTTGCTTTTGGGTGATAGTGATATTTTCAGGCAGTAAAAGCAACAAAAGATAGGAGGTAAACAGAATGAAACGACCGAATAGATATCCGTATACAAGAAGTCAGTGGGAAGAAGTTACGCTAGTATGTTTTGACGGTAATATTAGTCTTAAATTGAGAGAAAAAAGAAATAGAATTACAAGAGAGGTTAAAAATGAATTACAAAATAACAGTAAACGATAAAGAAATAGAGTATGGTGCATTGATCGAGAAATCACGTTTTTTGAAAGAAGAATGGTCTGCTATTTATGCTGAGATTGTAAAACAAAATCATCCAGAAGTTTTTGAATGTAAAAAGCTAGACAGTGATTACATCGATGCATTTGGTGCTCTAATCGCTCTTGAAGAACGTTATGAAGCGTTGCTTGAATTGTTGCCACAGGATGAGTTTTCTTACGCTGGCACACATCCAAAATGGGTAGCTGATGCAGTTGCAGAAAACACATTAAATAAATCTGATGTAGTCTGTGATGTATCTGATATGATCGAAAGATGCGGAAGTCTAGAAGAATTAAAAAATGAACTACTAGAATATTTCGAGGTGAAATAATGGATGAACTAATTAGAAGGATTGAGATTTGGTCAATTTATCGTGGGTTGAATAACCAAGATAGTGGTAAGCAAATCTTGAAATTGGTTGAGGAATTTGGGGAATTAGTCCAAGGTCATCTAAAAAACAACGTTGATCAAATCAAAGACTCAATCGGTGATATGATGGTTGTCATGATTATCTTCTGCCAGCAAGAGAATATTAAAATCAAAGATGTTCTGAGCAGAACATCTACCGGACTATTCAACGAACGGCATTTGAAAGACGTTGATAGCTGTCTTAAATTCACACTGCGACACATCAGCCAGCTTGCAGACCGTCCGAGATTCTGGCCGGAATTAGATTTGGCAGCCATCACGGATAGCATCGCAAATGTTGGGGGGGCTTACGATTTAACGGTAGAAGAATGTCTTCGAGCTGCTTATGAAGAAATTAAGGAGCGGAAAGGGAAAATGATCAATGGTGTCTTTGTCAAAGAGGAGGACATCAAATGACATATGTTGTAAGACAGTATGAAGGGCATTGCATGTGGGAAGGGACTCATCCAGCGAGAGCGAATGATACAGAGTTTGAAACATTGCACGAGGCCTTGGCCTACAGAGCGACACTAACAGGCATGATTGAAATATTCAAAAGAGAGGTGATTGAATGAACCTACGAAGTCGCTATGGATATCTTATCCTGGCACTGAAACAATATCCGTTTGACAAAGAAATCAAGGACCGAATCGAAGAAATCGAAGTACCTTGGAAGCCGTCTGATCCTAACACGAGCATCAAGAGTAACAAGACTGTTACTCCGAAAGCATTATCAGATATCATCAAGAAAGAGTCAGATCCAGAATTGCATCGACTCGAATTGATGAAAGAAGCCATTTCTTCAGTCAAGGTTTTAACTCCAGAAAATGAATGGACTGCAATCAAAGCGATCTATATCGACGGAACTCTAACAGTTGAGGGAGCATCAATCAAATACTTGCATTGTAGCAAGTCATTGACCTATAAAGAGGTCATTGAACCGTTCTTCAACAAGCTCGAGAAGAAGATCTTTGAATTGTCGGCCAACAGCAAATTTAAAATAAATTTGGAAAAAAGTTAAAAATCCGGCTGAAATCGTGGAAAAATTTCAAAAAAAAGGTGCTAAAATTGTATTATCGGGTAAAACCGAACCGATGGATCCTTATGAAACGGGTTGGGAGTTAGCTCAGTTGGTAGAGCGGTCGGGTTATGACCGGCGTGTCACAGGTTCGAATCCTGTACTCCTAATATCAGCCAAGTCAGCACAAGCTGGCTTTTTATTTTGCCTTGAAAGGAGGTGAGTCAATGAACATTGTGGACCCAATCAGGGACAAGGATGATATCCAAGCCATGAAAGAATATTTGAGAGAGTGGAATGAAAGAAACTATCTGCTCTTTTTGTTTGGAATAAATTCTGGTTTGCGTGTAGGTGATATCTTACAAGTGAGAGTCAAGGATGTGCAAGGGTGGTACATCAAAGTCAAAGAGCAGAAGACAGGGAAGCGGAAGCAACTCAAGATGACAAAGACTTTGAAGAAGGAAATCCGAGAGTATATCAAAGACAAGCCACTGCATCATTATCTATTCCAAAGTCGGATAGGGAAGAACAAGCCACTCGATAGACGAACAGTTGACTGGATACTGAAGACTGCTGCAATCGAATGTGGAATTGAAAACATCGGGACACACTCGATGAGAAAGACATTCGGCTATCACTACTACAAGAAGACCAAGGATGTGGCAATGCTCATGGATTTATTCAATCATTCATCTCCTGCGATTACGCTTAGATATATCGGGATTAGACAAGATCAACGAGATAAAGCAATGTCTAATTTTGATTTATAGTTAATAATTAGACATAACGAGGAAAACGCTAATTTGTTTCATCAAATCTCCGTGGTCCATTTATTTTACTAGCTTTTAAATAGTGGTGCGAATCAGACAGAATATAAGATATGTCTAATTCAGAAGAGAAAAACAGAAGTATTTTCAATGAATAGATGAATAATTTCAGAAAGGCAATCATGAAAACAAATGCAAATAAAATCAGATTCGCTGTTAGATTCCCATCGTTAATCGAATGGGAAAGATCTAAATCCGAGTGGGATAAATTCAGAAAAGAATATATCGAAAATGAACGGAAAAGAAATAGACGTAAGCACAAAACAAACTCGAGCAGAATTTTACAACTCAGATCAGTGGAGGAAGTTAAGACTCGAAGCATTGAATAGAGATCATCACGAGTGTGTCTGGTGTCGAGATGAGGGAAGAGTGACAAGAACTCTTCTTGAAGTTGACCACATCAAAGAGCTCGAGTATTATCCAGAACATGCATTCGATCTAGATAACCTTCGGACTCTTTGCAAGGAATGCCATAACAAAAGACACAATCGATTCCAATTCCGCAAGTCTTCCAGAATGGAAAACAAAAATTTCCGAACTGATGAGTGGTGGGGGTGAAATTTGTCAAACGAAAAAATTTTAAGACCCCCCGGTCGAAAAAAACGAAAAAATCAAGCGCCAGGGAACCGGTGGGAGGGGTCGATTATCCAAATATTTATCAAAAAAATGAAGGGGGTGGGGGCTAATGGAAGAATACACAGAAAAAAATATAAAAGATTTAGAAAATCAGTTACTTTCTAAAATCGGGAATTTCAGTACACGAAAAAAGGACGCTGTCCAGTATGAGAAAGTCCATCGATATATTTATCTTGTCCGATTACTCTATGAGTTAAAAGAAAGGCTTCATCAAGACGGCCTGGTCATCACTGTGCATAATGGTCAACAACGTTTCCAAAAAGCAAACTCGCTGATCAAGGAAATCAACACTACCAGCAATCAGCTTTTGGCCATCGAGCGATCTTTTGACTTTGAGATTGAAAATTCGCCAGTCGAGAAGAAACCATCATCGGATGGAAGTGATCTATTGTGATTTCGCATCCTCTGATTGATGAATATATTGAACTTGCTGAATCAGGAAAAATCAAAGTCAACAAAGAACGCTCACTCTTATTCAAGATCATCAAAGAAAAAATCTATCCGAGGGATGATTTATATTTTGACAATGTTTTGATTGAAAAATATATCCAGTTCACCGAGAAGAATTTCTTCCCACTAGCCAAGTATCAAAAATTCATCACGCCATTTATCTTTCTTTTTCGGAAAGAAGATGGCGAACCTCAATTTGATGAAATATTACTGACCTTAGCCCGTGGGGGAGGGAAGAATGGTTTTATGTCCAGTAGGGACGCATTCTTCATCAGCCCTCTCTATCCTGTCAGAGATTACGATGTGACTATCACAGCCAACTCTGAGAAACAGGGCAAGGTCTCGTTTGAGGAAGTTTATGAAACTGTCCAGCGAAGAGGTCTGGAAGACCATTACTATCTGACAAAAATGTCTATTACAGGCCGAGGGAATAACTCGGTCTTTTCTTATCGGACGAATAACCCGAAAACAATGGACTCGGCTCGTGATGGCTGTCTTGAATTTGACGAAATTCACCAATTTGAGAATGACTCTGCAGTTAAAATCCAGCGGTCAGGACTTGGTAAGATTGCCCATGCTCGTACCTTCTATAACGGTACCAACGGGCATGTCCGTGAAGGGTTCTACGACAAGCTGATTGAGAAGTCGATGAAAATCTTGAATGGTGAACTTGATGAGTTCCGCTTATTTCCGTTTATCTGCAAGTTGGATGATCCAGAAGAAGTGGACGATATGAGCAACTGGCCAAAAGCGAATCCTATGCTGGACGAGACAACTCCTTACGCTAAGCGTCTGCTTGCTAGAACGAAAGCCGACTATGATGACTTGGAACTTGAGCCATCAGGCAGACAAGAGTTTATGACCAAGCGGATGAACCTTCCAGAAGCGGACCTAGAGAAAGATGTGACGACTCGTGATAAGTTGCTTGCTACTTTGAGGGATGCTGACATTGAACTTATCGGAAGGTCGTGTGTAGCTGGATTTGACTATGCAAGTATCCGAGACTTCGCATCTGTGGGGTTGCTATTCAAGGATGGTGATGATTTCATCTGGAGACAACACAGCTTTGCTCGGAAGACTTTCCTTGACGCATTTAAAATCAAGGCTCCAATCCGTGAGTGGCAGGAGCAAGGGATTTTTACAGTCGTAGATGGTCCGAGTATAGATCCACGGTTGCTGGTCGCTAAGCTGAACGAATGGCGCAAGTTATACAATATTGAGCTAGTCTGTGCCGATGGTTTTCGGATGGACTTGCTGAAGCCGTTGCTGGAAGAAGCTGGGTTTGAGTTTGAATTTCTTCGCAATCCAGGGGCTATCCAATCCAAGGTGGCACCAATCATTGAGGACGGGTTTGCGAATGAGAGATTCAACTTTGGAAATGATAGGTCTATGCTGTGGTACACAGATAACACCTTCGTGAAGGAAGACAAGGACGGAAACAAGAGGTTTTTGAAGAAAGAGCCTGTGAGACGCAAGACCGATGGCTTCCACGCTTTTATTGCTGCTCTCTACAAGAGAGAAATCATCCAGGAGAGCACTGTTGGTGAGTTTTTGGATGTGATTGAAGATTGGGATTTTTAGAAAGGGAAATCAAATGAATAAACGAATGAAGAAGAAACTAGCCTTGAATACCGAGGTCGAGCACTTGAAGTCAGAAGTGGCTGTGCTGAAAGGTGAGTTGAATACTCTAAGTCAAGCCTTGAAGCGTCATGAAGATGCTTGCAGTGAAAATATCGAGCAGACGAACAAAGAGTTCGAAGCTATTAGGCAAGACATGAAGCGCTCGAAGAAGTCGTTCTTTAAACGATAAGGGATAAGTTCCCGGGTGGGTGGTTGGCATAAAATTTAAGAAAGGAGGAGGTGCCTTGGGATGGCTAAATTTATTCAAGCGTGAAGTTCCGGAACCGAGTTTTGAGTTTGATGAGCTGGAGCGGATTTTTGGAAATCTGCAACTAAAGAGCTTGTCGATTGATAAGGCTGCTGAATTTGTGGCCCGCATCTTTGCAAGGTCTGAGTTTAAATTCATTGAGAACGGGAAGAAGAAGGCTACTGATTGGGATTATCTGCTAAATGTAAGGCCCAACAAGAATGAATCAGCTTCTGAGTTTTGGCAAAAGGCTATCTATCGCTTATTGACAAAGAATGAAGTCCTAATCTTTCTGTCGAGTGATGATCAGTTGTTAATCGCTGACTCGTACATTCGTCAAAAGTATGCTGTGTATGATGATACGTTCACATCTGTGACTTGTCAGAATTATACTTTCCAGAAACCTTTTAAGATGAACGAAGTCATTTTCTTACAGTATAACAACAATCGGCTTCAAGAGTATTTTACTCAGTTGTTTAATGACTATGAGAAACTACACACTCGACTGGTTGAAGCACTGGCACGAAACAATCAAATCCGTGGGGTTCTTAGCACAAGGACAAATGCAAGCTTCAACGATACGAAGCGTGCCAAAATGCAGAAATATGCTGATGGTCTCTTTAAGTCGTTTACAACCAAGACAGTAGCGATTGTACCAGCTCAAGAAGGTATGGAATATTCTGAGTTGACTAATACTACAGGTACTTCTAATCTGTCCGTGGATGAGCTCAAAAAGCTTCGTCGGCAGTTTGATGATGAAGTGGCTGACATCTTGGGAATCCCTACTGCGCTGATGCATGGGGATATGGCAAATCTTGAGAATAGCCAGAAGATGTTCAACAGCTATTGCTACCAATCGCTTGTGAAAAAGATGAGTGATGGCTTGAACTTCGCTTTGCTAAGTAAAAGCGAGTACAGGGGCAACAATCGTCTTGTCATTGTCGGTGAAGGTCAAAGGGATAAATTCTCACTTGCTCAAAGTATTGACAAGCTGATTTCTTCTGGATCTATGCTTATCAATGAGGTCCGTGAGGAACTTGGTCTTGAAGCTGTACCGTGGGGCGACAAGCCTCTGATCACTAAGAACTATCAACTTGGTGAGGATGTAGAGAAGGGAGGTGAGAAAGAAGATGAAAGTGATTCCGATTAAGGGAACCATTGTATCGAACGATGATGTTTGGATGTATGATTGGTTCGGTTGGGACTGTACCGCTCCTAAAAATGTTGTACTTCCGGAAACTGGTGAGGACATTGAAGTCCATATCAATTCGGGTGGTGGTGATGTGTATGCTGGTAGTGAAATCTATACCGCTTTGCGGTCCTACTCAGGGAAAGTAGTTGTTAAGATCGTGGGCATTGCTGCAAGTGCAGCAAGCGTCATTGCTATGGCTGGTGACGTGGTAGAAATTAGCCCAACTGCACAAATCATGATCCATAACGTGTCATCACGAGTCGATGGAGACCACAATGCTCTACTGCATGAAGCTGGGGTACTTGAAGGGTTTAATAAGTCAATCGCAAATGCTTATGTTGATAAGACCGGGAAATCATTAGATGATTTATTGAATCTGATGAACAAGACTACCTGGTTCGATGCTGAATCAGCAGTCAATGAAGGATTTGCTGACCGTATCATGTTTAGCGGAGAAATCGCTCCGACGTTTGCAGCAAGCGAAACTCCAATGATCCCACATGACTTTATCGACAAGATGAAGTCAGCGATGACTCCTGATGTTGATAAAATCGCTGAGCTGGTAGCTAATAAGTTAGAAGCTCGACAAATCGCAAGAGAGACTTTTGAAAATAGCGAATTTGTACAGAAAAAATTCAATATTCCAGAAAGTCCAGAAAATAACACAAACGAGACTGTACCGAAAGGGTTCGGTCTTTTTGCATTTTAGAAAGGAAAAATACTAATGCCAATGCAATTATCAAACAAATTCAACGAAATTCGTCAGAACTTTTTGAACGCTGTATCAAATGGTGCACCTCAAGAAGAACAAGCGAAGCTCTACAATGAAATGATCGAGTCGATGACAAATGAAATGATGGAACAAGCTCGTCATGCTGCTCATGAGGAAGTTTCAGCGATGAATCCTTATGATGCTAAGTTGACTGCTGAAGCTCGTGAATTCTTCAACGACATCGACAAGACTGCCCCTGTGGGAGTAGAGAAACTCTTCCCACAAGAAACTATTGACCGTATCTTTGACGATATGGTTAAGTCTCGCCCACTCTTGCAACACATCGGATTGCGCAATGCTGGCATCCGCCTTAAATTCCTCCAATCAACTCAGACAGGGCAAGCTGTTTGGGGCAAAATCAATGGTGAAATTCAAGGTCAACTGAAACAAGCCTTCAACGAAGAAGAAAAGATCCAAAACAAATTGACTGCATTTGTGGTCATTCCTAAAGACTCTGAAAAATTTGGTCCTGCTTGGTTGCAATCATTCGTATCTGCTCAAATCACAGAAGCGTTCGCTGCTGCTTTGGAAGCTGCCTTTTTGAACGGTGACGGAGACGACAAACCTATCGGTCTTTCTCGTACCCTCACTGGAACTGCGGCTGGCAATAAAACAACTTTTGCAGAAAAAGAGGCCCAAACTGCGAACCTTACATTTGCGGACTCTGCAACAGTTGTCAAAGAATTGACTGCAGTGTACAAACATCACTCTGTTAAGTCTGACGGCACCCCAGTGGCAGTTGAAGGAAATGTCGTGATGGTAGTCAACCCAGCGGATGCGTGGGATGTCAAGAAACAATACACATCATTAAACGCTCAAGGAACATATGTGACTGCAATGCCATACAACTTAATCTTGGTTGAATCAGTTGCTCAAACTGCTGGTAAAGTGACTACATTTGTCAAAGGGCGCTACGATGCCTTCGTCGGTGGTGGAATCGAGTTTGGTCGCTTCACTGAGACTTACGCTCTCGAAGATTTGAACCTCTACACTGCTAAGCAATTTGCTTACGGTAAGGCTCACGATGAAAAGACTGCTGCTGTCTGGGTATTGAAAATTAAATAATAGGTGGTGACACCGAATGGAAGAAACGAAACAACTTCATCCGCTTCTGGGAGCATTCAAGGAGCGGATGAAAATCTTTCATAATGCAGAAGATGCCAATCTCTCACGTATGCTCACTTCGTCAGAAAAAGCGATTCTCGACCTTACGGATTCATTTGATGCCAGCGATAGCCGTGTTGAAGAATTAATTCTTGAGAGGTCGAGGTATCTCTATAATGACCAGGTTGAGTTTTTCTTTGCGAATTTTCAGGGTGAGATTTTGGAACTGTCTCTTAACAATTATCAGTAGGAGGGAACATGGTCGAAGTTTTAAAAGAATTTTTCGATTTAAAAGAGAATGTGATCCGCAAAGTCGGAACCACATTTGAAGCGGATGGAGCTCGACAAAAGGAACTGATGGAAAAACTACCTGGTTTCATCAATCCAGTAGTTGGGACTACTCCTAAAAAGACAACAGAAGAAGTAGTAACACAGGTCATTGAAGCCTAATTTTAAATACAAGCAACCGGAAGCAACCAATGGAGACCTAAGAACGCCTGTCACCTTCTATACTTCTAAGGTGGAGGACGGTTTGGATGGTCGTGATGTTAGCTTCGAGAAGGCATTTTTTACTTTTGCAAAAGCCTACTCTCCTAGCATGAAAGACATCGAAATCTCCACTGGTAAATCCATGGTTGCAAAAATGACTCTGAAAATTCGGGATCCACTGACTAGCTATCAGCCAGATGTAAGGCACTTTGTGGAAGTGATGGACCAACGCTTACAAGGTAAGCATTGGAATATCATCGACGTTCGTCCTGATTATGATAATCGTGATTTCTTAATCGTCATTATCGGAGGTGGTCGGGATGAGTAGTGGTGCGACACTGGTCGGATTCGAGGAAGTAATCCGGAACCTAGAAGCCAAGCTCGGAGACGAAAAGGTGAGACGGTCTGCCAACAAGGCACTGAAAGGTGCTGCGACCGAGACCTTGGAAGATTTTAAGGGTGCCTTGGGAGTCTACAAAGATACTGGTGAGACAATCGCAAGTGCGACTGTCGGAAATGTCACTGGAAGTTTTGAAGGTGTCCCAATGGTTAAGCTCGGATTTGGTGCTGGTTCACGCTGGCGCTTGGTCCACTTGAGCGAATTTGGCTATGCGAAGAAGGCACATCCTCGAGGTTTTGGCGTGATTCGAAGATTTTCAGAAGCAAACAAAGAGAAGTTTAAGTACAGACTGGCTTCTAAATTGAAAGCGGAGGGACTTGGATGATTAAAGATAAATTGACCGAAATTTACAACGCCTTAAAAAGCGATGAGAATCTTTCTGGGATTTCTATCAAGTCGTTTAAGCGTCCTGAGACGCTTTCTGAGAAGGAGCCGAGCATTGTCATCATTCCGGTCGGCCCTCCTCTTCAAAGCGACCGTGGGAGCAATACAAGTCTGTCAAAGACTTTTCTCTATCAAATCAACGTAGAGTCTACTGACCGCATCAAATGCAAAGAGTTGCAAGGTGCTGTTGAGAAAGTCATGGAGTCAGAAGGCTTCTACCAAACGGACGGGGGTCTAGATGAATGGATCCCTGAAATCAAACGCTATGCAGATGCTCGGACGTACAAGGGGAAAACCCCTCTGTATGACGACTATTAGAAAGGAATTTTAAATAATGGATAAAAAAACAGGTACAGCAACAGTTGGCTTTAAGAGTTTAACTGTTCGCATCTTAGACGGTGAAACACCAACTGAAGGAACAAACCTCTTTACTATTCAAGGTAAGAAGGGAGAAGGTGCCACACAAACTGCGAAAATCACCGGTCTTGCAAACGATCCTACCAAGACATTTGGTAGTAACATCGCTTACCACGTAAATAACCGTGGTGTTGGTGACTTGAAGGTTGAGTTGGGACTCTTGGACATCCCAGTTGCCTTGTACAGCAAAGCACTTGGATTCACTAATACTGACGATATCCTCGAATTTGGTGCTGACACTGTATCAGCGGATGTTTCTATCTTGCTTGAATCAAGTACAGCGAGCGGAGAGCTTGCCCTTTACGGATTCTACAAAGGGAACCTCTCAATGGATGCCATCGACTTGAACACGATCAAGGACAAGGCAGATGAACTTGCTACTACCAACGTAACCTTTACCGCTGGGGCTTCTACTGCAGAAGACTCAAAAGACAAGTACGGAGCAATGTACTTTGGTAAAGATGATACTAAGGTACAAAAACTTAAAACTAAACTTGGTATCGTCGCTGGCGGATAAAATAAAACGGGGGCATCTAGCCCCTTTGTTTTATTCTCTTAATAAGAGAAGGCACCGCAAGATGCTTTTTAATTTAGAAGGGAAAACAAAATGGCTAAAATTACATTCACCATGAAGAACGAGAAAGGTGAAGATGTTCTATATTCCAGTAAAGAAATCACTACTCGTGACTATCGTGACTATCTTGTGCTCAATGACTCGCTCACGTCTGAAAAATCAGAAGTTGAAAAGTTGGATCAACAGTTGAACTTTATCGCTTCGCTTTTTGAAAATGTTACAGTTGAACAATTGCTGGAGCACACAGACTTTGCGAAAATCATTGAAGTATTTATGGACATCTACACTCATCTGGTAGGTGATGTGGACCCAAAGGGGAAACAATAGATCCCAAAGATGCTTTAAAACATTTTTATAAATTTGTCAAAAATGTCTCTAATGGTCCGTATAATATGAGCATCAATGAGGTTATGGATATTAGCTGGGATGACTTAATCGGTATCGTCGATACAAGTAGCGATCCGGAAGACGAAACTCCGCTAGATATTGCAGACATATTTGACGGGATATAAAGTAAAGCCTTGTTAAAGGCTTTTTTTATTTCGAAGGAGGAAAAATGGCAGGTGGAACGCCACTAGGACAAATGTATATCGAACTAGGGCTGGACGTGTCAAAGTTCAATCCTAGCTTAACAAGTGCGAAGAATGCGGTGAAGTATTTCCAAAATAACGTCAAGGCACTCGACAGCACTTTAAAATCTCATGGAAATAATGCAGATTTATTGAAATCAAAGTACAAATCACTTGGTCAGGCGATTGAGGCACAAAAAAAGGTCCTCGATCAAATGAAAAAAGGATTTGATAAGCTTGATCCTGGGTCTGCTAAGTATGACAAAGCTGCTGCAGATATCGAGCGTGAGAATGCAAAGCTATCTGCAATGGAAGGTCAACTGTATAAAGTCGAGCAAGCTTTGAAAGCTGTTGCTCGTGAAAATAGTTTCTCCGGCCGAATGGAAGCTCTGGGGCAGAGTATCAAAAAAGGCGGAGAAAACATTCAGAATTTTGGTCGGAAGGTTTCTGACCTTGGCGGGACTTTAACAAAAGGTCTCACTGCCCCTCTTGTCGCTAGTGCTGGATTTGCGCTCAAGGCTGCTATTGACTATGAAAGTGCCTTCGCTGGGGTCAAAAAGACGGTTGATGGGACACCTCAACAGTTTGACAAGCTATCTGCAAGCATTCGAAATATGGCTAAGGAAATGCCATCTAGTGCGGTTGAAATCGCACACGTTGCAGAAGCAGCCGGGCAATTAGGCGTACCAGTCGGAGCTATCAAAGAGTTTTCTAAAACAATGGTGAACCTTGGCGTTTCAACCAACTTAAGTGCTGAAGAAGCTGCATCCTCGATTGCTAAAATCGGGAACATCATGAAGGTCTCGAAAAATGACCTGGGTGAATGGTCCAGTCACTTTGGATCTGCAGTCGTTGATTTAGGGAACCACTTTGCGACGACCGAGCGCGATATCGTCGAAATGACCAACCGTTTGGCGGCAGGAGGAAAACTTGCTGGCTTGACCACTCCTGAAATCCTCGGTCTTGCAACTGCGATGAGTAGTGTCGGTATTGAAGCCGAGGCTGGTGGTACCGCCATGACACAGACCCTTACTAGTATCGGTAAAGCAGTGTCTGGCGTTGGTAAAGGCGCTACAGAAAAATTACAGCTCATCGCTCAAACTGCTGGGATGACCTCAGAGCAGTTTACTAAGGCTTGGAAAGAAAAGCCAGCGCAAGCCTTGCAATCCTTTATCAAAGGGTTACAAAAAGCCAGCGATGAAGGCAAGAACATGGACGGTATCCTTGACGAACTTGGAATGACAGGTATCCGACAAGGAAATATGCTTAAATCTCTTGCATCGGCATCTGACACAATGACAGATGCGGTGAATCGTTCAAACAGTGCATGGGAGAAAAACAGTGCGCTGACTGAAGAAGCTCGTAAGCGGTACGAAACCACTGAATCACAGTTGAAAATCTTTAAGAACAAGATTACGGATATCGCTATCGAATTTGGTGGTCCATTGCTGAAGGCCCTGAACAGTGGGCTAGATGCTGCTAAACCGTGGTTGAAAACTCTGTCTGAGATGGCCGAGAAGTTCAGTAAGATGTCATCTGAGCAACAACAGAACATTATCAAATGGGGCTTGATGGGGGCGGCCGCTGGGCCTGCTCTTAAATTGCTAGGTGGTGGTCTCGGAATCATTGGTGGCTTGACTAAAGGTTTCGGAAGTCTTGTTAGTGGCATTGGCAAAGTATCTGGCGCTATCAAAACATTTAAAGATGCTGGCTCGGTAGCTGGTGGATTTAAAGCCTTATCTGCAAGTATTAGCGGAGTAGGTACTGCAACTGCTGAAGCTAGTACAAGTACAAGCTTATTATCTACTGCGGTAGCCTCACTTGGTAGTGGTGCCACATGGGGCATCCTCTTGGGGGGTGCTGCATTAGTCGGTTTGACCTATATCGCTGAGCAGATGGCAGAAGCTGAGAATAGGACACAGCGCTGGGGAACTTCCGTCAGCAAGGTCCAAGATGAACAACTGAGTGGTTTTAAATCCAAGGTGGACGAAGCCAACAAGGCTATCGTTGATTTTGGGGCAACTGCTGGAAATGTCGATAATGTCAAGGCATCTTTTGAAAAGCTCAATAGCGAGATTGACAAGCTGATTGATGAGAAGAAAGAGAAGTTGCAAGCTCTCGCTAAAGAAGTCGGTATGAGTGAAGAGGTTCGTAAGAACCAAGAAGAGCAACTTGAACAAACCAAAGTAAATGTCCGGAATATGACCGAAGAGGTCGGTCGTATCTATCAAAACGCTAAGGACCAACATAGAGACCTAACCCTTGAAGAAAAGGCCATCGTCTCAAACATTCAAAACGAAATGATTAGCCAGGAATTGGACTTACTGGATATTTCTAAGGACAAGAAACATGCTATCATGCAGGCTATGAATGGCGATGTCAAATCCATGAATGAAACGCAGCGGAAAGATGCGTTGAAGGTAGTCACGGATTGGGTCAAGGAAGAAGAGAAGGTATACGAGAAACGTAAGGAAGCTATCAAAGAAGCATACAAAAATGATGGCTCCGAAAAAGGAATTAAAGAACGCAATCAGAAGTTAGAGGAGCTGGAAGCAGAGCATTTAGCTAGAAAAGAAGCTTACCAACAAAAATATATGGAGTTGGAGAAAAGCTTCCTTGACAACTACAACGGCCGTTGGAGTAAAGAGGCCCTTCAAGGTGTTAAATCACGGATGGGAGCTCTTGGGCTTGATGCGAAGCAGTTTGAAGAGTATATGCGTTCTGCTGCTGATACTGTCACGACATCATCTGGGATCGTTGCGAAGTCCATGGCTAACATGAGCAAGGAGACAGCTGAGGCTAATACAGTATGGAACTCACTCGTATTTGATGATAAAAAGGGTGAAGTTAAGACGAATGCCAAGGAAGAAATCTCCAAGGTATTGGAAGCTGAGAATGGCTGGAATTCAATTGAATTCATTTTGAAGAATGCCAACCTCGAAACGAACGCTAAAATGTTGATTGGTGAGACCTTGGTCGAGACCGGTAAATGGAATGAGTTGACTCTCGAACAGAAAGAACTCGTTTTAGACGGTCACAAAGGTATGCAGGCTATCCTTGAAAACAAGGAGGCACTCGCTCAATGGAACGCCCTTCCAGCAGAAGTCAAAGAGCTACTGATGAAGAATGAGGCTTTCCTCAACTCTGGAAACCTTGCTATCTCGACCTTGCAAAAATGGAATCAGTTGAGTCCTGAGCAGAAAGAGATTATCGCTAAAGATTTGGCAACTGGTGAGGTCACTAAAATCCAGCAAGCCCTCAACTTGCTTGTCGGTATGAATCCTAACATCCCAATTGATGCTACAGACAATTCCAGCAAAGTCATCTCCCAGGTAATGAACGACATCTTGAACATTCCGAAGGAGACGAACACAAACATCAATGCGGATGCGAGTGGTGCTGAAGCTGGCAAGAACCAAGCCCTTGAGGCTTACGGTGCTGTAAATGCTTATCAGGTGTTAGAAAAATCAATTACGGCAAACGCAGACAATGCACTCCAACAAGGACAAGCAGCTATCAACAAACAGAATGAATGGAATGCAACTCCATCCCCTACCAAACTGCAAACTGGTGATGCTGGTAGTGCGGTAAATGCAGGGCAATCTGCCATTAACAAGCAGAATGAATGGAACGCTCTTTACAGCCCTATGAAGTACATGACTGGTGATGCCACAAGTGCTATGAATGCTGCTAACTCAGCAAGTAGTGCTATTCAATCTGTTCCGACTAGTTGGCATACAACCATCACAGCTACAGAAGTGGTCAATCGTGTCGTGAATAGTGTTGGAAGACTATTTGGGCACAAAGATGGTACAGATTATCACCCGGGCGGACTTGCAATGGTCAACGATCAGCGCAATGCGGTCTACCGTGAGATGGTCACTTTACCAGATGGACGGAGCTTCATCCCGGAAGGTCGAGATGTCATCATGCCACTGCCTCGTGGATCAAAGGTCTTGCGTGCGGATAAGACCAGACGTTTGATGCAAAAACTTGGCATTCCTAAGTATGCGTCTGGTATTGGTATTCCCGAAGATGCGAAATTCTTGAAAGAAATGGAAAAAGCTAATCGGGAAATCGTGCTAATTGACAATAAAGGCGGCAATGAGTACGACGGTCAAAATGTTGTTGCTGAGATTGCGTTTCTGAGAACAAGTTTAGAAAAGTTATTGACTGCTATCCTTGAGAAACCGTCAGAAACTTATCTAGATGGCAATGTTTTGGCTCAAAATAGCTACCAACGCTATTCTAAAATTATGGCAAGGGAGGGAATCTAATGTTCAACATGATTATTAATGGGTTTGACACTGGATCAATCCTAAACTGCTATGTCACCGATTACGGTGAGGAGCAAATGGCTCAGCCACGTTTTGACAATAATACAATTTATGGCGCAAATGGCGATTATCCTATCTACGATGGTGCATATGATGGCTACGATAAGACTGTCAGCCTCTACGTGGTAAAGGAAGAAGAGGTCCAGAAAATCCTTGAGCGGTTCAATCGGCAGAATAATGTAGTAGAGTTTGGGCATCGGCCAGGCTCTATTTTTTATGCTGATTATGCCGGATCAAGTTTTAGACAAAACGGCATCCATGCTTGGTCACTAGAAATCAAGCTCAAGATGCATCCTTTCCGTTATCAGAAAAACAATACGGAAGTCGTATTGACAAGTAATGGCACTGTGACGAATCCTGGAACCGTCTACTCTGAACCAGTCATCACGATCGAAGGAAATGGGGATGTGACGCTTACGATTGGTAAGCAAATTATGCAACTCAAGCTGGATACCAAGGCTACTATTGACTGCCGTCATAAACGTCAGAATGTCTATGACAAGAATGGGAACTTGAAGAATACTCTTCGGACTCGAGGTGGATTCTTCGAAATTCCTACTGGCATTTCTGGGGTCGTGCTTGGAGGGAACATCACGAAGGTGAGAATTCAAGGGAACTGGAGGTATAAGGTATGATCTACTTACTAGAAAATAATTTTCCTCTGAATGCTGCATTTGATGATGAAATCATCCAAGAAGCAAATAGTACCTATCAGCTAACCTTTAAATTCCCAACAACAGATAGCAAGTGGACAGAGTTAAAAAATGAAGTCTTACTGGTTGCGGACGATTTGCACGGTGAGCAGTATTTCTCAATCTTCGAAGTTGAAAAGCAACATGGCTATATCACGGTATATGCTAATCAGGTTGCCACTCTGCTGAATAGCTACTCAATCAATACTATCAGCGTCGATAGAGCGAATGGCTTTACTGTAATGAATGCACTGGTGTCAGCATTAAAGAGACCGAGTCCTTTCACATTTTTCTCGGACATCAACTCAAAGCACACCATCAACCTCAAAAATGGATCGGTGATGGAAGCTCTGGTGAAGGATAAGCACTCTATTGTCGGACAATGGGGTGGAGATCTTGTGCGTGATAAGTACAGTATCCGACTGCTTGAGAGGGCAGGAGTAGAGAACGAATCTCTCTTTGCCTATAAGAAAAACATGAAGTCCTACCAAGAGTCTGCGTCTACCAAGGAATTGAAGACAAGGATTCATTTCAGACGTGTCATCGAAAGTCACGATGAAAACAAGAAGGACCAAGTCTTCACCGCTACAATTGACAGTCCTCTGATTGGTAAATATAAGAATATTTACGAGGCAGACATGGAAGTGCAAGACCAGGATGTAGTCGACCAGAAAACGCTGGAAGAGTACGGGAAACGCTACTTCCGTGAAACTCTCTGCGATATGGTCGAAGAGAGTCTTGAAATTGATGTCATTGGACAATCTGACCAACCTGTAAATCTCTTTGATACTGTCAGCGTCTTTCACGAGCGATACAATGCGGATCTACGAAAGAAGATTACTAAATACCGTTTCGCTCCTATGAGGAAGAAACTTGTCAGCATCGGATTTGGAAAAATTAGTCAGTCCTTTGGCAGTGCACTTGGAAATTTGGTAGAAGATAAAGTCAATGAGCAACTGGATGAGAAATTGAGTGGCCGTGATAAAGAGTATGAGGCTAAGGTCCAGAAGTTAGTTGATAATGCCAATGCTGAATACTTAAAGAAAGCGACTGCACTCGAACAAGAAATCACTGATGGTATCGAACAGGCTAAGGCACGATCTGAGGTGCTTAAGAAAGAGGTGACCGATTCTGTCAATAGCAAATTTGCCGATTTTAATAGGTCGTTTAATACACAGATTGATTCTCAGAAAGAGAGAATACAAGCTATTAGTGACCTTGCTACTGATGCCAACAGAGTAGCGGCAGAAGCATCGAAAAATGGTGAAAATGCGATTAAGTATGCTCTGAGTGTCAAAGGTTTGGCTGATCACAATTTTACAACGGTAAGAAATCTAAGTGATAAGATTGATTTGCTTGCAACTAAGCAGGAACTTGATCCTATTACTGATAGACTACGACTGACCGAGAGTCAAATCGAGCTGCAGGCCGGCCAGATAACTGAGAAGTTATCACGGACGGAAGTAGATCGCTTGATTGATGGCAAAGGCTTCCAAAATGCTGTTCAAGTCCAAAATCTCGTCAAGAAATCGGTTGACGGATTTCAACAGACTATTTCCCGTGTTGAAAATAAGCTAGTCGAATTTAACGATGTAGTCGATACAGTTAAGAGCCACACGCAGACAATTCAGAGACAGAACGAGTCTATTTCTCAAGTGATTCAGACTGCGGATGGTCTGGTCAGTCGTGTATCTAATTTCTTGGATGATTTCAATCTTGTTTACGATCCAACCAATTTCAGCAAGTGGAAGAAAAAACAACCTGAAGCTAATGTCATCGAAGTCCAAGCATCAACTAAACTATTGAGAATTACCAATTTAGGACACACTAACAATGTCTATCGTGGATTCGCATTGCCAATTACGACCTCAAGTTTTACCAAAGACGAAAAACTTAGCTATCGAATTGAAGCATGGATAGATGTGTTACCAGACGCTCCTTTAGGCATCGAACTGTGGAACGATAATAGCGTGATTGCTTCTGACCGTGTGACTTTCACAAAAACTGGTACGCAGATTATCACAGGAACCATGACGGTCAATAAAACTACAACTAAATCAAGAGAATTTCCGCTGGAATTTTGGTTGCTGAAAAATGGTACCGTTGCTATCGGTAAGGTTTCGCTTGTCCGTGGAGATAGACCACCTACCAAGTTTACAGACAATACCTCTACACAAGATGTTGCCACACAGACACAAGTAAGCCAGCTTGCTGGTTCGTATGCTATTAAGAATCTTAATAGTGCCGGGGATATCATTAATGGGATCAATATTGGCGCTGATGGGAATAATCGCTTCGTTGGTAAGTTAACCCACATCACAGGTGAGACACTGATTGATAAAGCGGTTATCAAGTCTGCGATGGTCGATAAATTAAAGACAGGTAATTTTGAGTCTGGATCTGTCACAACTCAGATTCTCGCCTCAAATGCGGTCACTGCTGATAAATTACTTGTGGATTCAGCTATGATTAATAAACTGGTGACCAACCAAGCATTTATCAGAGAGTTGACTTCACAGAAGGCATTTATCACTCAACTGAATTCAATTGCTGTGACAGCAGAGAAAATCCAAGGTGGTCGATTAACATCTAACACAGGATCGATGGTTTTTGATTTAGATAACAGTTCATTAAATATGATGAAAGACACTGCGTCGATAAGACGCATTTACAATGGTTATCCGACGCAATTTATGCGTTACGAAGCGAGCATCGAAAATGGACATAAACACGCTAAGACCATTATTGGTAGCAATCGGAACGGGACAGAGAGTTGGAACTCTCCGAGTTTTGCGGGTATTGTAATTGACAATAATGCAAACAACTCACTTGATAATATCTATCAATTCGGAGACCATATCCACTTTAAACATTCGCAAGGCGATGATGGTTGGCGTTTCTCGAACGTTTCGCAGATTATCACACCGGGGGTATGGAATAAAAACTCCGAAATTTGGGCTAGGTCTTTTGTCATCCCAAGGGAAACTAGAGGCGCTAATGACACGCCTACCAAATTTATCAATTTAGTTGAAAGTGTCGCAGCACTTTGGAAACTTTGGGCACACGCTAAAGGACAAATAGGCATGACAGATGCTATGAAAAACGTTATACAAGGGTCTCTTGACGCTTGGGGTTATAGCAGACCACATATTTGATAGAGGAGGAATAATGAACGAAAACATCTTACTTGCAATGATTACTGAACTCAACAATCAATTGAGTGACAAGACACTCAGCGAAATCGCATTTAAGGCTCGGTTTGTTGACTTGCAGGAAAAATATTCGCAACTAGAACAAGAGGTTGAAACCTATCGCAAAGTTCTTGCATCTGACAATGCATTGCAAGAGCTTTTTGAAGAAATTAAAAATAAAAACGAGGTAAGTAAATAATGGATTACAAATTACATTTTAAATCATATGATGCAGTAGCTAACACAACCAAGGTAGCAATCAAGCAAGACTTCCCGTACCGTGTATTTGAGGAAATCCTCCCAAACAATCGCATGACTGAAGATGATGCGACATTGATTGAAGCAGTATTGAACATCGTCCGCATGGAACTCGATACATCTGGCGCAGTCGTAGCAATTAAGAAAGAGTTAGACAAATCTGTCGAAGCTAACAATGATGCTATCGCTAAAATCCAAGCTCTCACCAAGGATAACGAAGAAAAAGCTAACCAAATCCAGAAGATCAAGGACGTTGCTGATTGGAATCTTTTAGCTCGTGTAACAGACATTGACCATCCGATGGATCCTACAATCTTTAAGCGTGGACTTGAGTTAGTAGATCTTGGACAAGTTGGTAAAACATATCAACCACAAGAAATCTTTACGATTGAAGATCCAAACCACACAGAGGCATTTGGAGAAGGTAAGCGTGTCATGATCCAAGTGACCGAACCATTTACTTATCAAGGCGAAACTTTGGAGCAGTTAAACAATCTTTATCAAAATGGTAAAATCGGCATCTGGAAATGGACTAAACCAAAAGAAGAGAAGGAAGAGAAACCAGGACAACCTTCTGGCGACCTTGAAACTCAACCAGTGGCACAACCTGGTGTCTAGTAGGAAGGTCGGTGATTGATGAGCTTGGCAGATTTAATCGCACACCTTGGACCAACACTTACAGCAATTGCTTCTGGATGGTTCGGCATGAAGGCTGTCACAGCTTCCAATCTCAGTAAAAAACAATTTGATGAGATTAAAGGTGAGTTAGGCTCTATCCAACACGCTGTGGAAACCGTCCAAGAAGTTGGCGAGGACAACAACAAGAAAATCAATGAAGTAAACGAAAAACTGGCAGTACACGATGAAGCGCATCTGGTCACCATGTATTTGAGGCTAGAGCGTGATAT
>ERZ772974.402-NODE-402-length-33652-cov-13.830967_pt1 | contig 33652 bp, 39 predicted proteins | sample MGYA00580671_ERZ772974 | MGnify/ENA primary metagenome ERZ772974 (study PRJEB29015, sample SAMEA2738065) | human oral metagenome | biome: human oral; feature: human-associated habitat; material: saliva | place: China | collected 2218 ... | reverse complement strand
CTGCTATTTTATCTTTATTCACAAGAAACTTTCTATGGCATCTAATAAGTTCTTCCGAACTTTCCGCTTCAATTTTAGATAGTGAAGTTGAAGCTTCAAAATTGCCTTCTGCTGTTACAAACAGAACAGTATGAGCTTTTGTTGGATGCGTTGTGACATAATAAATTTTAGAAAGTGGAACTTTCACTACGGCTCTTCCTTGATGTAAAATATATTCTTTCATATTCAGCCTCCTTCTATTACTCTTATCTTATCAAAACTATGGAAACTAAATTGTTGTAAATCTTCAATGGTTTTTATAATGTCTTGATTGGTAAAAATGTAGACTGTTTGCATATTTCATGAGAAAATAAATAACTTTAATATTCCTGTAAAATACTCCCATACTTTAAGAGAAGAATACTATGAAACCAATTCAAATTTTAGTTTATATTTTATATCAATAAATTTGCTTTATTATTTTGTAAAAACAGTGAGGAAAATAAAAATTTCCTAAGATATAAAATTACTTACAAATACAAACTCTCTACCTATATTATCATAAAATCACAATTTTTAGCATTTAAAAAAGGACTTCCCCCTGTACAGCACAGGACGAAATCCCTTTTGTATATTCTTTGTCTAACTTTTTGAAATCCAGTGAATTCAACTCTTGGGTGATTTTTTTCTAATTCACGTTAAAAGGTCCTTAAAAAATATCAAACAGCAATTTCACATTGAGGATGGTCAAGATAATGGAAACGATATAACCAAGAATGGTATTCCATTTAGCATTGGTAAATTCTCCCATCAGTGATTTCTTAGAAGTTAGATAAATCAAAGGGAAGATTGAAAACGGAAGAGCGATTGAAAGAAAGACCTGCGAATAGACCAATAACTGATCCAAGGTTTTTTCCTGATGACCAAACAGAACCGCTACAATCATGACAGGCAACAAGGCAAAGAGACGAGTTGCCAAACGAATGAACCATTGAGGTAATCTCATATGCAAGAAACCTTCCATAACGATTTGTCCAGTCAAGGTACCCGTAATTGTCGAATTTTGACCACTGGCTAATAAAGCCAAGGCAAACAAGGTTGATAAGGTCGAGCTAGCTATAGCTCCTGCAATAGTAGAATCCTGCAAGGCATTATACATTTGAGAGAAGGCAGAAATCTCAGATGCATGGCCGAAAAAGAGAGCCGCCCCGAGAATTAATAGAAGGGAGTTAACCACAAAGGCCAAGGATAATTGGAGATTTGAATCCCAGGTCATAAAGCGCACGGATTTTCGAACATCATTCTTGTCCTTGTGATTGATTTTCCGAGTTTGAGACAAGGAAGAATGCAAATAGAGGTTATGGGGCATAACCGTTGCTCCCACGATCCCTAGTGCCAAGGTTAATTGACTTTCATGCCCTGGCAAGGGACTTTCAAATAAGGTTGCATTCGGTAGATAACCCTCAACGATTCCTTGGAAGCTTGGATGTGACAAAGCTACCAGATAGGTAAAAATTGCTAGAATGGTTAAAATCAGTGTTGTCACAATAGCTTCAATCTTCTTAAAGCCAAATTTCATCAGAAGCAATAAGAGAAAAACATCCAACACGGTCAAGAGAATTGCTATCATAATCGGAATCTTAAAGAGAAGATTGAGAGCAATCGCTGAACCTAGAACTTCTGCCAGATCTGTCGCCATCAAGGCTAATTCTAAAATCACCCATAGACTATAACGAAGCCATTTAGGTGAATGATGAGCCGTTGCTTGAGCCAGGTCCATCTGGGTTACAATACCAAGCTTTCCTGCCATCTGCTGAAGTTGCATGGCAATGAGAGATGAAATCAAGATAACAAACAAGAGACTATACTTATAGGAAGCACCACCGACTACACTGGTAATCCAGTTTCCTGGATCCATATAACCAACTGCGACAAGAGCACCCGGACCTAAAAAGGCCTTTAAATTTTGCCAGAAATGATTGTTATTTGGAGTATCGATAGATTGATTAATCTCAGAGAGTGACACTTTTTTATGAGAAGACATAGATACTTACCTCTTTCTAAACCTACTTTTTCATTATTTTCTATTAGAGAAAAATAAGATTGACTTTAAACTATTAAAACAATGAAAACTATATGAAAAACATTTAGTTTTTTCATTATTTTTCTTAAGGCACCTTAATTATAACAGAAAATATGATAAAAACTTAAGAAAATTCAGGACTTGATTTAATATTTAGGATACAACAAAATGTTGTATTCTTTTTTTGCAAAAGAATACCAAAGAATAAAATAAAAAACGTTGTAAAAACAACGTTTTAGAAAGGAATGCAAAAGAATAATGGAGCCGGTGGGAGTTACGGATAGATTGTCAAAACAGTGCATAGCTAATTTTATAACTCCTTTTATAACTCTTTTTCAGAGCAAACAAAAAAACCGCCAGCAAGAGCCAGCGGTCAAGTGTAATTAAATTCTGAAAGCCTTTCTATGCTTTATTTTTATTTTGCTGTAATGAGCCCGTCAGGCTCTACGTTGAATGCTTCTTTTTCAGCCATGCGACCGTCAGGAAGTAGCAAGTACCAGCCGTTGTTGTATTTAACAAAGCAGTCTGATTTCATATCACCATTTTGAGCATCCAGGTAGTACCACTTGTCATAGTATTTCACCCAGCCAGTTTGCATTGAACCATCACGATTGAAGTAATACCATGCACCACCAATTTTCTTCCAACTTGTAGCCATGTATCCGTCTTTGTCGAACCAATACCATTTGCCGTCCGTGTATTTCACCCAGTCTTCAGCAACCATATATCCTTCAGCATTGAAGTAGAACCATGACTTATTCTCATCAATGTACTCAAATTCTTCTTTAGGATATGAGCCATTAGCTCTAGCGTACCAATCGCCTTTGTCATCCTTTTGCCAACCTTTTTTCACTTCTTCAGGTTGTGCATCCGGATTTGTTAAACGATAAATATAGTAGTATGGTTGTCCAGCATAGTACCAGCGCTCGTCATGACTATTTATTGAGATACCATTATATGCATAATTACAATGAATGATGTTGACTGAGTCAATGAACATACCAGTATGTCCAAACGCACCAGCGCTTGCTCCACGCTTACCCCAGATAAAAATATCTCCACGCTGAGCGGTACACTCGGTATTCTCAGCGATAAGCTCATAACCATTCTTAATAAGCCAGTCGTGCATATATTCCGTGTTGACTGCCCATCCAGCTGATGAAGCGCCAGCGCTCCTTAAAGAGTAGTACATAGAGGAAGAGCAGTCATAAGAGTCGTCTCCGTCCCGTTCCTCCATGCTATAAGAGACTCGTCCTTCTCTAGCTTCCATCCATGTGATGGCTTTTTCAATGTTAATTGACATTTATATTTTTCCTTTCTTTAAAAAGAAAGAGAACCCTTTTGGGTTCTCAAATTGTTAGTCTTCGTTTGGTTCTGTATAAGTCAACGCTCTTTCACTATCTGAAAGTCCGGCGGTTGTCGGATCATTGACAACGCCAACCAATACAAGAAACGCAAACAAAACATTGATAAAGACTAAAATTTTATCGACTGTATCGCCAAAATCCAAAGTAAGATTGAAGATATTTGCAAATGCTTGCGCAAGTAGTGCCAACGCTGGAACTAAAGCAAGCCAAAAGTTTTTATTTTTAAGTCGTACTGACCAGTTAATCTTGTTCATTATTTTTCCTCTATGATTTCTAGTTCGAGAAATTTCTCAAACAGTATTTTAATAGCACCATTTCCGCCTAATTCAACGTAGCTTTCATAAAGCCTTGAAAGTTCTTCAATTTCATGCTGACTTGTTTTTCCACGTCGTATTGCTTTTTTTAAGTTTTCTTGCAATCGAAATCGTTGTAACCGCTGCAAGCCTTTTCCGATAAGTGAAAGATTATCCCGATTTTCTCGTCCAATTTCCGTTACTTCACCAACTGACTTTTTAAGGTCGCTAATCTCGTCGGTAAGAACATTGATTTGCTTTTCAGTTTCTTTTGTGTTTTGCGTACTTTTGAACGAGAAATAACTAGGAATAATCACGATTAAGACGGGCGTTAGTTTGTCTAGTAGTGTTAAAAATTCCAATTAAACCACCCCTTTTCTGAAATAGTGGTCTATTGAACGGGTTTTGTATCTAACTCGTTATCGTGTGTGTCTTTTTTCGGTTCTGTCCACTTCCAAATACCCAGCTTCCCATTTTGCTCAAGGCTTGCGAGTTGTTCGAGCGTTTGCCCTTGATAAGTAAACGGCTCATTCACTTGAACCATGACCCGTTTCCCTTCTTGAAATTTCTCGACATGACCAGGGTTCTCCAACACAAAAATTTCTTGCGGTTGGTAAGTCTTTCCAGTTTGTCCGAGGTCTACCAATTCAAGGCCACGTTTAAACAATGTAGGATCCAGCGGATGGTCAACATCTGTCACACGAACCAATACCGCCCAATCTGCGACGGCTTTTACTTCTGCGATTTTTGCGTCTTTCTGTTCGAGCTTTGCTTCGTATTCTTGCGCTTGTGTGTGCAAGTCTTCTTGAAGTTTCTTCACACCGTCTGCCGGATTTAATTCGGTAGTCACTTGACCGAGCACCGCTTGAATAAGGACTTCATCCGTTTCGCTGGTACGGTCACCAATCAACACACGGTCAAAAGCCGTGTATGGTGCTTCTTGCCGAATTGCAACGAATGTTCTGCCGCTTTCTTGCAAGTATTTATTTACTACTTTAAATGTCATATATTATTTTTCCTTTGCTTCTTTTTCTGCTTGTAATTGTTGAAGTTGCGTTTGCGCTTCTTTGTATAAAGCCTTGTAATTTGCGCATTCAATCGCTTTGTTTGCGAGTTGAATAGCTAGGTCGTTAATAACTTCGTCTGCTGTGTTCATGATTTTCCTTTCTAATATTAAACCGACACTTTGTATCGCCCCGGTGCACCGAGCCTATTGTATTCAAAGTGAGCTGCGATACCTTCAAAATTCTTGTTGATTAAATTCAAGATAGTTACTAATGAGGTCCCGCGGAAATAGATATTATCCAAATTACTGATAGTACGGTTTTCGGTGTTCACGATAATTCCACCACCTAGCGAATTCGGCATAAAGTCCATAGTCTTTCCATAAAAAGTGATAGCGGTCTGTATATTATCTCCTTGTTTCCCGTTCCAAATTTGAATCCCAGCCGAAGTATGCTCGATACCCGTTACGCCGTTCCGATTACTCATTAATTGAGTATATGCGCCGGGCACTCCGTTGATGGCACCTTGACCGAAGATAAGGAATTGCATAGGTTTACCGGGGAATCTATTTCTGATTCCTACGGCTTCTTTGTTCATGTCAATCCAACCAGTCTGTAAATCAAAATCTGTAACGCCATTCAAAGACGATAGCTTACCACCTCGGATAATGTTCGCCGTCAAACCCTCTGCGACAATATTCTTAGCTGATACGTTGATAAGTCTAGCTTGACTTGCGTCAATTTCTCCAATGTGAGCTGTGCCAATTTGAGCGTTACCAATCATAGACTTTTTAATCACTCCGTCTTTGATGTAAGTCTTTTCTCCGATAGCAATTAAGGCCTCGTTTACTTTAACCGAGCCGTCTTTATTAAGGTTAATTGCTCCTAATACATCGCCAGCACTATTAAGGGTTCTTACTGCCCATGAATTATTGAGTTGTGTTTGAACTGTCTTAACGGCTTCTTCAGTATCCTCTGGAGCAAGCGTGAATGACGTTGCTTGACTTCCAATTTCTAGCTTTATTTCTGAAATATAAAGGTTGATTGACTTGCCTTGCTGACCGTACAACATCAAATTAATTTCATCAATATCGATTGGCAGCTCGAAGTTTAAAGTGATTTTCTTATAGATGTAACCAGTTATTTCATTATTTTGGATACCCATCCATTTTTGTGATTTTAAAACACCATTTTGTCTATAATGCAAACCGACATTAATTCCTGAGTAAGTGCTATCTCCGTCTTTTGAAATCAAAAAAGAAAGTGTGATTTTATCAGATTTTTTTAGCACGATTTTGAATGTTTGTTGCAACCCGAAATAACGTTCATTTATAGAAGAACCATAAATATGCACGCCTGCTTTATTTCGATTTTGCATTGAATGTTCATAATTGAAATGAAGCCCAGCAATGTTTGACTCTCTCCAATTTTTTGAACCGTCACGAAAATCAGCATTTCTGACAAAATTTCGACTGTCTCCGACATTTTTAGCTACTTCAACTTGAAAGAGTTGACTTGTCATAGCCATGCGTGCGACATTATCAGCGATACCGTTGTCAGTATTCCCTAAAATTCGCTCGTATAGCTGACTGGTTTCTCTAACTCGTTGGAAGTCTATTTGATTGACCTTGCCAGCCATTTGACTAGCGATATTAGCGAATCGCCCATCAATACCTTGTTTGTAATCAGCTAGTTTGACCTCGTTATCTCGTTTGAGGGTTTCAAAACGTTGATTAATGCCTTCAACGTTTTCAAGGTAAGTGCTTTTAGCGACATAATCTTTTGATATTGTTTCACGAATAGCGCTTGTCTTCTCGTCTGTTTCTTCTTTGACATACTTCTTCAATTCGGTTTGAGCAGTCGATAATTCGCTTCTTAATTGATTATCAGTTACGAAATTGTTGTATGCTTGGCTTTTGAAAGTATCAAGATTTTGTCTTGTTGTATCTACTAACCCTTTCACTTGCTCCGCTAAATCAGCACTTGTGCCAGCCTTCTTCAAGGCTTCTTCTGCTGTTGCTTTGCTTTCTGCGCTTGCTTGTTCTGCTGCTTTCTTGACTTTATCGAATTCTTTTTCAAGTTCAGTTGTATCAAGTTTTAATTTTTTAAGCTCCCACTCCGCCCCGTTCCAGATATACATTTCTGTATCTTCGCCAGCCGTCAAGTAAAGAATATCACCGCGACGAATTGTTCCGATTGGCTCGTCTTTTGGTTTAGTTGCGCCATAATAGACCGTATTCTTACCATCCGCACTAACAAGAGCTCTTGTAGCTACCGCCAGAGCGCTTTCTGCGTATTCCTTACTTTGTCCCACGCTGCGAATGATTGAGCCTTCAGAGCTTATCTGTTTTTGAACGCTTCCGATATCGTTACAAGTGACTTTATGGTTAATCAAGCGCCCCGTAACGTCATAAGAGCTTTCAAACGAAACAATCCGAATTTTCTCACGGAATCCAGTCGTTTCGTTAATAGCCATAATATAATCACCGGCCCGCGGTTGCGTGTATTGATAGCCAGCTCGGGTTAAATCTTCCATATCGAGCTGGACTGATATCGAGTATGAGTTATCCACGTCGGATTTTAAGCGTTCTAACAATTTTCCGGTATCTTTATACCGTTCGTCTGTCACCGGTTCGCCTTCAATACGTCCATAGATACTAGCTAGTGGGCTTTCATATTCGGATGTATATCGCCCCTTACTATGGTCTTCTTCATCCTTCCATGCACCGAGCCCGCGTTTATATGTAATGAATTTGTTGATATTCTTTTCAATCACTAATTCATTCATATTGAAATTTTTTCGGACGACTGTCGATAAGTCAGAGCCGATTTTTTTAGTAATTAAAACGACTTTTCCGGAAACTAAAAACTCGAGCCCGGCTGCCTTGATGATGTCCTTAAACATTTCTAAACGCTTGGCATTTCCAAAGTTTTCTTTTCGGATAGAGTTTACTCTCACGCTTGGTTCAATCTGGTATTGATAACCGCTATTTTTGAAAATGGCCTCGATATAGACTTCAAAACGATGTGATCCGTTGAATTCGGTATAACAGTTCGAGTGCCCGAAGTCGTAAAAGAATTGGTGAACGGCGTCGAAGGAAACGGAAAGATTTTGCCCTTGGTCTTGAGGTTTCGCATAAACGATAGTATAAAATTCACCGTCAAGTTCAAACTTCCAGCCCCTATCGATTCCAGATAAAACTCTATCATTTGAAATAATAGTCCCTGAAACAGAGCGCTCACCGTTTACGGCATTTTTGACCGTGAATTCAACTTGTGCTCCGAAACCTTCGCCGTGCTCATTATAAAATGTAAGCAATGTTTACCTCCTTCCTATTTGTATAGTTCCTTAAATCCGATTATCTTGATTGTGCCTTTAAAATTTGAAGACCACGGGATTTTTTTATTCGCTTTTGGTTTAATCACGAAATACTCAAAATTCGTCCGATTATTGACATTATTACCAGTAGAACCAGTAAATAATTGAGTTTCTATCCCTTTTAGTTTTAACTTGTCGTCCGATTGGATAGGCGTTTGGGCGTGATTATATGTAAACCGTCGCCCGTCAATCTCAAGAAAGAAATTCGTTTGTTGAGCGTTGGCTGTCAATTCTACGATAAATGGAACTTCTAACTGACTAAGTGTAGCCGTCCCCGCATAATCAAACGCATTTGTTGAAAGTGTGATATCTTTCGGAACTGTTTCACCATACGGCAATTCCGAAGTCACAAAACCAAAAGAAACGTTATATTTCAATCCAGCAGAAGATTTTCCAATAAACTCATATTCAACCGAACCATTATTGACGACCTTATAACGATATTTCCATGCTCTATGAGGTATCGCTATAAGGTTTAATTCGCCCGTTGTTTGTCCGGCTAACTCGAACTCGTATAAATCATCACGTTCGGGGTGCATTTTAGTAATGTAAAAACCATCATCCCCCAAGACGTACCGGTTTAATTCGTCTTTTTTATCAAAAAAGGCTTCCATCGTTTGAACGGTAAGCCTTGCTTTTACTTCTATTGTTTTTTCGGTATAGGTCAAGCCGTCGAAAATTCGACCATTGCGACCTTTTACCGTTCGTGTCGAAATATCCACGGCCGGGGAAGAATCATCGACCGTGATATTATATAAGCCCAACTCGGACAATCTCCGAGCCTGACCGTCTTTTTCAATCAATAAATCCATGAGTCCCCCTTACGTGAAATATTCAGAAAGTGCTTGTTTTCTAGCGTCTTTCTCTTTGATTGTTGTATAAATCTTGTCGCCCACAATTTCGTTATGGACTTCAAATTTCCGTTCAGATAATTGCGAGTTTTTAACGTCGTCGCTCAAGTTTTCAAGCGAAGAACGAACGCCCGCACTTGTAACGCTTGCGGATGTGGTAAGTACGCTATTTGTTTGGTAATCTTGATCTGTGATAGCTTGCGCGTATTGTTTCGATACGTCGTAAATATCTTTCACCCAGCTAGACATACCATTATAAAGACCTTCACCCGTGAAGCCCCCTATCTTATCCATAACCCGTGATGGTGAATGAATAGAGAGAGCTGACCGCATGGTTGCCGCAATATTTGAAGCAATACTATTCGCTAGTGAATACAGAGCCCCAGCCATTGAAGCCAGTCCATTATATAAACCAATTCCAGCATTATATCCGACTAAGTTCAATAAGGCCGGAAGGAATCTGAACGTTGCGGTAATGTTATTGTTCGCACTAGAAGCTAGCGACATAACGTGAGAAAGTCCAGCTTGTATTGTGCTAACAAAAGAGTTCATTCCGCTAGCTGCGCTTGTCGTAATATTGCTAAACGTATCATTGAACGCTTTAGCCATCTGCGAACCGCTTTGATTGCTAACTTGTGAAATTTTATCAAGTCCAGTTTGAACCGCTTGAGCCGTTGCTTGCATAGCTTTCTCAACTGTATTTTGCATTTCTTGATAATTTTTAGCTACCGCTTGTGATAACTGCGCGCTTGATTGTTCCGCGCTTTGTGAAACGCGATTGAAATCAGATTCTGCGCTTGTTGCTAACGTATTTGTTGCGGCTGTTGCGCCCGCTTGCATTTGTTGGAAATTGGAAACAACTCCAGAATTTGCAATAGAAGCGTTCGTATTCGCGGTAGTCGATACTCCGGCCGTACTTGCGTTGGCGTTATTAAGCAACTGATCTAGTTGATAGCTTGCGTTCGCGTTTAAATCACTAACGTTTGAAACAACGTTTGAACTCATGGCGCTCGTTTGAGCTGTCGCGTTTGTTTGTGCTTGAGTAAACGCCATATCGCTATTTGTCGCGAATTGTTGAGCTTGCAAAGTCCCGTTTGCGTTCATAAGACCAAAGTTAGACAAAACATTTTGCTGCATTGTCGTAGTCTGAGTTGTAGCGCTATCGGTAATACCCAACATATTATTATTGACGTCCATTAACATAGCGTCCGTGGACGTGGTAACGCTCGACTGCATTTGTTGGTAATTCGTGCTTACGCCCGTATTTGCAAGGAAAGCGTCCGCGGTAATTTTAGCCGTTGTTGTTCCGCTTCGAGCTTCGATATTGTCTGACGTCGTATTGATTGCCGCTTGAACCTTCGCTCCGCCTTCTTCAGACTTACCGGAAATAAAGTCCCAAAGACCACCGAAGAAGTTACCTACTGCTTCGCCTACGCCTTTAAGCGCGTTTGGGATGAACTCGAGCAATGCTTTACCGAATCCCATCATAATTTCGCCCGCTGCTGCGGCTATCTTTGGTAAGCCCATAATGATAGACGCGACTAGCTGAACGATAAGCTGAATTCCGGCCATCACCAGTTGAGGCAAGGCCTGAACGATTCCTGTGATAAACTGCCCGATAATTTGTACGCCAGATTGTACAATCTGTGGTAAGGCTTGAATTAAACCTTGAACCAATGTAACAATTAAACGAATACCACCTTGCAAAATAGTCGGCAAGTTTTGGATAATCGTTTGGATAAATCCGACAATAACTTGTGTCGCAATCTGAATAATCGTTGGCAACGCTTGAACGATACCCTTTACGACATTCATTAAAATTTGAATCCCTTGTTCCAAAATTTGAGGGAAATTTGCTTGCAAGTTATTGATAAAGTTCGTTACAATTTGTTGCGCTGTTGTGAGTAACTGCGGGATATTTTGCAAAATCCCTTGTGTCACGTTTACTAGTAATTGCATACCGATAGATAGTAATTGCGGTAATGCTGATAGCAACGCATTTACAAGTGTTCCGATAATCGTTATCGCTGAAGATATCAAAGAGCCGGCGTTTTGCCCCACTCCTTGCACTAAGCTAGCAATAAGCTGAATTCCGGCGTCAACGATAACCGGAAACATTGTCGCGAATGCTTGCGCCAGTTTTGCGATTAAGTCCGCACCGGAAGCGATAAATGCCGGAATTTCTGACGTGATACCCGAAACAAGATTTTGAATAATTTGTGGTCCTTTAGTCGTTACCGTGTTTAGTAACTGATCTATTTGTTGCCCGAATTGTTGATTGATTAAACCTAAACCAGCAACGACAAGCCCTAAAATAGCAGCCGGACCAATAGCAGCAAGAGCGATTCCCATAAGAGTGGAAATATCGCTCAACATCCCCCCAAGAATCCCTATTCCTGACCCAGCAGCACGGCTTAGAACACTAGGAATTCCCCCTATTTTGCTACCAAAATTGACAACAGAACCAGCAGCGCTATTGAATACATCAAAAGCAACTGTTCCGAATTCTAGCGTTTTAGAAGCAACAAACCCCAATCCTTTAGAGAGTGAGGAAAGTTTGCTGACTGCTGGACCAAACGCGAAAGCACCTGCCACGCCAGCAATAGCCGGTTTTAGCCTTACCATTGTGTTTTCAAATTTGCCCGCTTGTTCCTCGGTCATTTTTGTCCCGTTCAAAAACTGATTAATAGCTGGATTCAATGAGTTTAAAGCGTCAAGGAATGTTTGTAAACCTTTTGAGTTGGAAATTTTATCCACTAACTTATCAACGTATTTTACTAACGTTGTAAGCACCGGCAAGACTGCCGTTCCGACCTTGATTTGCAACGTTTCAAACGAACCACTCAAGGCCTCGATGGCCCCTTTTAAGTTATTCAATTTTTCCGCTGCTACTTGTGAAGCTGTGACTTTATCGATGGCGTCTTGCATATTATTTGCGCCATCTGCCCCCTCGTTCATTGCGATAGTTGCAGCACGCACCGCGTCCGTACCGAATAACGTTTTCAAGGCCATTTGTTTTTCTGCGTCTGTTAAACCTCCCAGCTTATCTTTCAAAACTTGAGAAATTTCCGCGAACGATTTGACTTTTCCTTCTGCTGTGAAGAATTGGTTCGCTCCATCCTCGGTAATGATTCCGAGCGCTTGCATTGCTTTATATTGCCCTTTTGTTGAAGGTTGCAAGTTCATAAGCATTGTCTTGAGCGATGTCCCGGCGTCTGAACCTTTAAGTCCGTTTTGCGCGAATACTGCGAGGGCGTTTGTGGTATCACGAAATGATAAGCCAAGCCCTGAAGCGACCGGCGCGACCATAGAAAGCCCGTACTTCAATTCGTGAACGTCTGTCGCTGAAGCGTTCGCTGCCCCCGCGAGTTGGTTCGCTGCTTGCGTTGCATTCATGCCGTCACGCTTGAACGCGTTTAAAGCTGTCGAAGTAATTTCCGCCGCTTCCTTCAAGTCGAGCTCCCCGGCGGTTGCCAAGTTAAGCGACGCGGTAAGTCCACCGTTTAGGATGTCTTGCGTGGAAACCCCAGCTTTTGCTAGTTCACCCACGGCGTCCGCTGCTTCCGCTGCTGAAAAGGCTGTGTCTGCCCCGGCTTTAATAGCTGCGTCGTTGAATTTCTTCATCGTTTCTTCGCTTTCGCCAGTAACCGCCTTAATATTGCTCATTTTAGCCTCGAACTCGGCCGCTTTTGAAACAGTGCTCTTAATTGCTTGCTTTCCGAGTTCAAAAGCCTTATATGCAGCAGCAACTCCGATAACTTGTTTTAATAACCCACTAGAAGCACTTGTAGCGCTGTTCGTATGGCTTACAATTCCAGTTAAAGCACTAACGGCTTTCTGCCCAGTTGTTTGAAACGCATTTCCGAGCGAGCCTCCGACTTGTGTCGCGAGCTTATTCGTTGCTGATAATAAGCGCCCACCGAATGAGTTGCTAACTCGATCCGCGAAGCCGTTTACTTTCGCCGTCAAACCTGAAAACAAGCTAGACCATGAAGAATTGATAGGATTTAAAACCCTTTGACCGAGCGAGCTTGTCACTCGTTGCGCTGCTGACAAGACGCGAGCCTCGAAAGCTGCTAAACTATTGGCAATGTCATTAAACGCGGACTTGTAAGGCCCACTCATATTTTGAGCAGAATTCGCAAATACCGAACCGATTGAATGAGCTTTTGAGCTGATTCGTGTCGCCATCGAGTCGATACTGTTTGCCATTTCTGCAAAAGCGCTCTTTGGTGATTTTATCGCGTTTGCGATGTCAAAACTAAACGCTTTTTTAAACCCTGAATTAACTTTTGAACCGAACGACAAAATTTCGTTTTTTATCGTCCCAAAAATGCCTTTTATATCATTTGATAGACGAATAAGGCCATTTCTCAAGGGTTCGGGCAATTTCGCGCCAATGTTTGAAGCGATACGCTGAAGCTCACCCATAGCGATTTTTACGCCACCAGTCAGCCCTTGACCGATTTTAGAGCCTAACGATTGATTGTTACTTGCTAGTCGGTTCATCAATTCCCCAATTTCGCGAATCATCTGATTGGCGCTTTTAGAAGCAGATTGCGCGGCCGTTTCAAACGCTTTTTTAGTTGAATTCACGACCTCGTTCATTGCCTTATCGTATTCGGTTAAATCCGCACCAATAAGGGCTTCGATTGAGCCATCAAAAGCCATCACTTCACCTCCTTTTTTCTTTTTTTTAATGTCTATTTCGGAAATGCTCGTTCAATCGTTCGATTTTCGCGAGTAAATCCTCATTATTTCTCTTGTCGTTGTCTTTTGGACTGAATAAGCGTCTAACTTTATCGCGGTCCTTTTTCTTGCTCAATTTACTTACTTCCGCTTTTTTCGCGTTAAGCGTATATCGTAAATTAAAGGCAAGCTCGACAAGATTTTCTCGTTCTTCAATACTGCGATAGTATAGACCTTCACGAATCGCGTCAAGTTCCCTTTTGCTGCAAGAATAAATGATTCGTGTATCTGTTAAACCTAAACGAGCGCACTCGATTAAGAGATTGCGTTCTTCAACCTTCCAATTTGAGCTTCCGTTTGCTCGATCTGGAATTGTGCTGTCGCTTGATCTTGTGCTGTTTCTGCTTTCGCCTTCAAATACTTCAAGGCCAATTCGAGCTTCTCGATATACTTCAAAACTTTTTCGTTGAAAAAACCTGAATCCACCATTTCTTCTTCAATAGCTTTAAAGATAGGCTCGGTAGTTGTTGCGCCCAATTCTTCCAATTTTGCAGAAATAGCTGTCAACGCTTCCTCGTCTGATACAGCTTTTGCTTTCTTAGAAGCGCATAGCTTGATTAAGTCAACCAATGCTGAATCATTACGCTCAACTACTCGAAGGAATAAAGCGCCCACGCCGTCCTCGTTTGGTTGTCCGTTCTCGTCGCGACTTGATAATTCACGGTTGACTTTAAACATAAGCATATAATCAAATTTAATTTCGATTGAACGGCTTCCGACTGTAAATTCCATAGTTTATACTCCTTTTAGTTAAAAAAATAAAAGCAAAAGGGCTTTTGACGGCCCTCTTGCTTGAAAAATTAGCGTGTGATGTTGTTGTAATCGCCAGTTGTTTCGCCTGGATTTTGGTATTCATATACTTCATTAAGCATATTGATTTCTTCCGTTGAAAGCGGGAATTTCCCGTCGCGAAGACGTCCAACAATTCCGACTGTATAGTTAAGTTCAGTAAATCCATCGATTGCGTCGTCGAATTCGATATCGTCTGTGATTTTACCATAACCGAATTGTGCTGGATAAGTGTCTTTACCAGTTGACGTATCTTTCACGCTTTCGTCAACGATAACGCGCCAGATTTTGACTGATTCGCCCGTTTTTTGAGCGTCCAAAACAACTTGAACTGACGGATCTTTTGGTGCAAAGTATTGAGTCAACTCGATAGAGTGCTCGTCGGTTGCTTTTTCAAGCAAACGCCCTTGTTGTGTTTGTTCGTCGATGTATTCACCGCCCATTGTGGTAGAACCATCTTTACGATAAGCCGGAAGCATTGCTCCCGTGCCTTTTTCTGCGTGAATTGATTGAATAAAGTAAAATACTTTTTTCCCTACGATTGGCTTTGCAATCGTAATTTTAATTTTTGCCTTGTCTTCTGCTTCACTCATATTTTAAAACTCCTTTTTAATAAATAATTTCTGTTAAATTTAAAACGATATGATAGACCTCTCGACCTACTGTATTATCTTTTAAAACATTTGTAGCCATTCTCGAATTTCTTCCGATACGCCTGATAGCTTCAGAGCGCACTCTTTCGACCTCTCCGCGACTTTCATCGCCCGGAAGGAATATATCCACCTGAACGCCTAAATCCTCAATAATCAGCCCCGTTTGGACTGTTTTCGACGTATCCGAGCTCGTTTGACCGATAACGATAAACGGCTCTAGCGTTTCCGGTTCTGGAAGGTTGAAATAAATCGGAAGGTTTAACGGCTTTAACTTTTCGCGAATATTCTCGAGCGCTTGTACTGAAGGTGTTTCAAAAGTCATAAATCACCTCCTAAACATTTTATGAAGGTTCTTGAATAGAACCTCACTTTCTTCTTTCAATGCCGGACCGAGGAAGGGCTGTGCCTTCATTTTACGCGTTCCAAGTTCCACATAGACGGAATAACCAGCCGGGGACGTTACTTTGTATCGTAACATTCCTAAACGAGAAACAAAGATACCGTTCCGCATGAATCCGGTATCTACTGCTGCTTTCATTTTAGCTTTACGCTCAACCCGTAAGGCCGAACGTTGAAGCTCCGCGCTTACTGCCCGTCTTGCCTGTTTTGGTTTACCTTGTACGCGACGAATGAACTTATCAAGCCCCTTAACTTTATAAGTAAAACTCATAAATAAATCACCGTGCTATTATGATGGTATCTTTTGCCTTTGATTTTCATCTTACGCCCTTTGTAAATCACTTCGGAAAAATCTTTATGAATACCTTGTAAGTGCAACTTGAACGCGTCGAAGTCGTACTTACCAAAAAGCCCCATCATTTCATAGTTTGACATGGCATTTTTCATACAAGGTATCGGGGAACTGTTACGTTTTCCCGTTTTCTCGAATAATTCATCACTTGGACGTGTTTCAAAAATCAAAACAACGCGATCATTATAAATCATACGTGCCCCCTTTTAAATAAATCTAGCGATTCCACGGGCGCGATTTTTGACTGCTAGGTTTTCCAAAATAGCCTTGTTATCATCTGTTAGATAGCTATCCTCCCAAGTAAAGCTCCGGCCTTCTTCGCTGTCAGCGGTTGCCCCTTCAGAGTTTAAGCGGTTAAATCGACTGACAGCCACATCACGAAGAATATAACTCACGCTATCCGGCAAATCTGCCAATGGAAAGTCCGAAAAGCGATTGACGAACGCGATAATACGCTCGAAACTATCCTTCACAATTAAGGCCAAAAGTTCGTCTTGTTCTTTGTCGCTTTCCGGAATTCCTTTCAATAAACGAATTTCTTTCGTTACTTTTTCTAGTTCAATAGCTGCCATCGTTTACCCCTTAATTATCCGCCGGATACTACTGCCGGTGCTTCGATTGTAGCCTCAACCACGCCGTCCGGAATTTCAGCAAAAAGAACGTTAGCTCCAAAGAATACAGATTCAAAAGTAAGGTTGTTCAAGTGACGGTCACGGCTTACAGCAATCACGCCAGTTTCATCGGTGAAGTCTGCAAACAATCCGCCCAAGTCACCGTTAGCAACGTTTAGATAAGCGAATACCAAGTTTTCGACTGCTGTCGTGTAAATCTTACCTTTCGGACATGATGGCATAACGATAACGTTTTGCATACCGAGGAAGTTTTGCAAGAGTGTAAATCCGAAAACGTTTGAAGCGTCAGAAGCGACCGGAGTATTTCCGAGGTATTCTGCAACGTCAAGCGGGTTTACAAATGATACAAGCGGAGAACCTTCAAACTCGTTTACAGTTGTTAGTTTGCCCCAGCTTTGCGCAAGCGCTTCTTGCAAACTTTTGCCTTTAACTTTAGTTTTTGTCTTTTTAAGGTAAGTTAGGAAGTCTTCTTTGATTCCGTTTTGAATTTCGCGAAGAAGACGTGTATCAGCTTCTGAAATAGCGCGTGACGCACCGTGACGGGCGATAGCTTCAGCAGATACCGCACGGCGTTTCTTGAACCAAGTTACAGTATATTCTTGATCTTTCGCACGACTTACTTTTGAAAGTGGAATTGTTTCACCTTCAGCCGTTACCGTGTTATCGATATCAGTCGTCCATTTGTACGTTTGGATTTTAAGGTCATTTGTCAATTCTTGACGACGTGTTACGCCCAAAAGACGAAGCAAGTCGTTAATGTTTTTAGAAAACTTGTTGACAAAATCAATTGACTTAATTTCGCCCAAGTCTTGCATAGTTGTTAATTTATTTTCAGCCATATTTTAGCCCTTTCTAATTTTTAAATAGTCCAATGTTTGCAGCAATCAAGGCTTGACGTTGTTCGTCGTCCTCAACCGCCATAATTTCAGCTTTTGTCAGCGATACCGGTCCAGTCCCTTTTCGTGGTGCTTTCTGTGCCAAGCGTTCATCGACGCGACTTTCTACCGCTTTATCGAATACCGAACGCAATAGCCCGATTTTCTCTTTGGTGACTTCCGCCGTTTCAGAAATAACAAAGTCCAAGAATTCAACCGGCAATCCTTCTTCGCTCAAAAGCGTTTGAGTTGCTACTCGCATTTCTTTTTCAGCAAGTACGCGCTCACGTTCTTCGATTGCTTGAATTCGTCGCGCTTCTTCTTCTTTTGCGCGTTCGTCTTTTGTCATTTTAGCCAAGCGTTCACCTTCGCTTTTCGCTTGCTCGATAATTTCCGCTTGTTCGTCTTCCCACTTCGCACGTTCAGCCGCTAGCATTTTGCCAATTTCTGCCCGTGTAAAGGTACGCTCTGACTTCTCTTGCTTGGTTTCAACTTGTTCTTCTTGAGTGACGTCTTGCTCAAGTGCTTCAGTTTCAACGGTTGCTTGTGTATTTTCTGACATTTGTTTTCCTCCGATGGTTACGCCATCAATCGATATTCTCGTTTTACGCCCGGCGGCGAAACAATGCAGCTTTTAAAGTCTTCCGCATAGTCTGGACGATAACGGTCTATTCCCGTCTGTCAAGATAACGGATCACCTCCTTATCTATCTATTTGAACGTTCTTTATTTGCTTGTCTAATTCCGTCAATCAGTCCGGCAATGATAGACCAACCTACCAAAACCAAAACAAAAAAACAGATTAAACCAGCAACCCAAGAAACAAGGTCCCAGATATTAAACATCATTTTTTTCTTCCACTCCTTCCCCGTTCAATTCTCCTTCATCCGGCATAATAGTAGAACGACAATTATAATGAAACGGCGGGATATTGACGCCCGTCTGTGCTTCTTCGAGTTTATATAATTTGTCCTCTTGTGCAATTCGCCGGCAAATTTGAGTCGTCCGATTATCCAAAACGACCAAAATCCGATAATATTTCAAGCCTTCGCGTTTATATCGTTTTATGGTTGCGCGGTTTATAACTGCCGTAGCGTCCGTTCGGACAAGCGTTTCAGCCCTCGAGCGTGCCACGTTGAATTCTTTTCGGATTTCTCGAGCCATTTCTTGCGGGCTATCGCCACGAATGAAACCTTGACGGAAAACCTTCTTCAAGCTATCTGCTAGCGTGTCAGTATTCCCCCAAAGTTGCTCGGAATAGTTCCGACCATTAAACGGCGTCTTGATAACTTCTTCAAATGCTGGACGATTGACCGCACCCGCACGGCCACCGTGTGCCTTTTTATAAGCATATTCCGCAACGTCGTATAGATACTTTTCAAAACTCTTATGAAGCGCCCCAGCAAGCACGCCAGCGCGATATACTGCTTCAGCGTGTAAGGCTTCAATCCTAAGTGCTTGAGCTGCCGAATATTGTTCATTTAAACGGTTCAATAATTCCGGATCGCTTTCAGCTTTCTCGCGATACTTCCGAGCATTTTCCACATAATCGCTAAGATCTTCACCCCTCAAGCGCTTCATAGCGTCTTGATAGGTCATTTCGTGCCCTTCAGCGTATTTTGTATAAAAGTCAAAGATCGCTTTTTGTAGCTTCACCGACTGCGCCCGGTAAGTTTTTTCTAACTCAACAAAAAAATCAATATCTTTTCGGTCAACGTACTCAAATATTTCTCGAGCGCGTTCCGTCCAGTATTCATCATGGCTTGTTAGATTCTTCAGTTTGTTCATCCGCTACCTCGTTTTCTTGTGTGATTCGTGGTAACATTTCGAGCGCCTTTTCCGTGTCTTCCTTCAGTCGTTTCAATTCTGTTTCAGCATTGACTCCAGTCACGCGCTCAAGAATTTCGACAATAGTTTGTTCACTTACAATGCCGTAAAGATTCTTAACGATTGCCACCATTTCATTATTGTTTTGTGGAAGGTTCGGAGTGAATACGATATCGGTCTGATTGATAAGGTTATAATTCCCAGAATCATTCCCCTTGATTTTCCAGATATTGACCGCTAGACGTAAGCGACGCATGAGCCCCTTTTCAAACAAAAGCTCTTGTTTGCCTCGGTAATTGTCCGCTGCCATCATCTTATATTTCATCGCTTCGCCTGACTGTGTGCCGGCGAAATTGCTATCTGTTGTGTCCGGCGTGAACGTAAAGCGTAAAATATCATTTACTAGCCGTTCTTTATAGGCTTCCGCTCCGGCCGTGTCATAACTTTTAATTAAGTAATGAGCCGACGGTGAAGAACCTCCCGGAATCGGGTTATCGTCAAGAACTAAGATTTTTGCTTTCTTGAACGACTGCGAAACAGCTAGACGACCGTTCGGATTGATTCGACCGTCTTCTAAAAAGTCCTTATCGTCAACCCCGGTAAACGGATTGCCCGAAATAACCAGTAAAGCCTCGTTACTATCTTGTTGGAAGTTAGCAAGTTCCGACTGTGACAAGTCGTAAGCGTCGATAGAGTCAAGCACGGCTTCAAACGCTCCGGTTCGGTCTGTGTTGTTGCTAAACTCGTTCACCGGTACGCCATTAAAGAAATGCTCGCTTTTTTCTTTCAGTCGAAGCGTGTCCGCTTCCTGATTATCGTCCACATACTCGTATATAGCGTCATCGGTATATACTTTCACAAAATCGCGTTTGTGTCCGTCCCCGTAACTGATAGAGTAATAGTTGACTGCCATCAAAGAGCGCTGCTCGTAACTATCATCATAAATGACAAAAGTCTGTTCCGGGTTCATTCGGTACAATTTCACCCAAACGCTTTCGTCCACATCCTTAAACGTATTTAGCAATTCATAAGCTCGGCCATAAATAGCTAAGTCTGTTTTGATAGCCACGTTATGATCTTGCTCGTTGTTTTGTTTGCTAAAATTGTCGATTAAGGCTTGAATTTCTTCGTTTTCGTTCTTGTATTCGACCGGATTCCCCAGCATATACCCTTGTTCAAAAACAGTAATATATTTCGCCCAATCACTCGCGATTCGATTATCTGCGCTGTATTTATCGCTTTTCTCGTCGCGATGCTTGATATTATTATCAGCTAGATAATATCGTTTCAGTTCTTTCAAGCGGTCCAGTTGTTCCGCTCGGTGAGTTCCGACGAAATTTTTCAGCCGTGCAATCCATTTCTGACTTTCAAATTCGATTGTTTCAAAATCTTCGATTGTCATCATGAATTGACGATTCGCGTTTTCGTCAAAACGTCGTCCTTTTAAGAATTCCAATTTCTTTTATTCCTCCTTTTAGAAATAGTATTGCGCGCTTGCCATACGTTCTTTTACTGTGCTGCTCGTATCGTAAACGTGCTGTGAATAGATCGCGTACCTTACCGCGTCCAGAACGTCGTCATGCTCTTTGACTGGTTCACCCGTTCGCTCATTCCAAACATACTGATATATTTCATCTTTGAACTTGCGTACCTTATTTGAAGCAACAAAAAAGCGACCGCCCTTCATGAGCTTCGCCACTTCTTCAATTCCAGATAATACTGACTTGTAAGCATTAAAACATTTTAGCCGTTCGCGGTTAAAACGTCCGACGTGCTCGGGACGTGCCGAGTCCGCCCAGAAGAATATATCACCGTAACGGGCTTTTATATCTTTTGCAAGGTCCACCCAAAAATCAATCTCTTTGTACTGGTAAGCGTGTTCCTCCAAAATATACACATCGCCGGCCTCAGTTTGCCCCACGACCACGATAGAGCCGTAGTGCTCATAACCCCAGTCAACCCCCGCGTAAATCTTCGCGAAATGCTCGGGCAATTCGTTGATATACATATCTTCTTTAAAGTCACGATACACCGCGCCTTCACCAATCACCCAACGGCCATAGATACCGCGTTCGGTAAACATACCGGAAGGAGTCGTTGCGATCAAGTTATCGACATATCGTTGATTTAAGAAGGTATTATCAAAAATCGTAAAATGATTGGCAAGTATTTTCTCGCCGTCAGCCTTGTCGATATAATCAACTTTAAGCCAATGTTTCGGATGGTCCGGGTTTGTATCGCATATAATACGCGCACCGTACCCTGAGCAACGTTTTAAAATTTCGTCAAATACCTCTTTATTCGCCAGCGTCGCCTCGTTGACATAAGCCCCGAATGCTGTCATACCACGAATAGCTTTCAACCCCGCTATCGAGCCCGTGAACGTCGTCACGACATACACCCCGAAAAGCGTAAAATTCCCGTGTCTATCAAAACGGAATTCGTGCCCATAAGCATCTGTGATCTCGCGCAAGATATTTGTTTGAAGCGTCCCGGACGATACCGCCCCTAAGATATACATCGGAGTTTGAACCCCAACTTTTGCAGCGTTCTTTTTGACGCGCTTCAATTCCATTAAAAATAGATCGTTGTCGAGCTTGGTCTTACCAGCACGAACCGCCCCGTGGTTTATCATCATATACCAATCCCGGGCAAGGGAACGCCTCAAGATTTTAATTTGTTTGTCCGTATAAAGCCGGTCAAGTGCCATCTTGTATCACTCCTTCCAGCTTCTCGAAGTAATCGGCCATGATATCCTCAGAAGCAACCCCGCCTTCAAGCTGCTGCTCGCGTTTCTTGTTCTCGAGTTGCATTGCCTTGACGCGTTCTTTTTGCTCTTTCTTGTCGAGATTATCTTTCGTACCCTCGTTACCGTTCATCTTCGCCAATAGCTCAATCGCTCGCATATCACCCTTTAAGGCTTTTTGCAAAAGAACCGTCACGACTGCCGTTTGGTTTGTAGCGCTCAAGCCCTTTTCTTCGAGCGTTTCTTTTAACTGCGGACTGAAAACGTCCATCGCCAATATTTCATTTACTTTCTTTTTTAGGTCTGCTTTTTCCCTTCGAGCTTTCCCGGAGGCGATACCGCCTTTTTTCTGAATTTCCCTTTGCTCGTCCTTTGTTCGCTCGTTAAGTGGAATTAAGTTTTCGTTCGACATCGCCTCCCCTCCTTACTGTTTAATTTGTTTTAGAATGGTAAGTTCCAAGGCGAAATATAACCGCCACTTACTTTTGTATAGTCGTGTGTCCCCGCAATTCCCGGTTTTTTCTTGTCGTATTTATAACCATACTTACCGGCATTCTTACGAAGCCACCAGTCCGCCCCTTCGTCGTATGACATATCTTTCGGCCATCTTGCTTTACTTACCGCTTTCGTGAATCCTTTAGCGTCGAATTTTTGAGTTTTCTCAAAATGATAATAACTGTCTTTATTCGTTGCAATGATTCCTTTTCTGTTTGAACCAGCGGTATTTAAAAGATCAGCTTTTGAAAAATTTCCTCCGCTCGGGTGATTATGTACTACTGTATGGCCGGGACCAGCAATTATACTAACACTATGAGCGTTGCCGATACGGTACGAATGAGCGAACCCCTGATCGTCAACCGATACCGCGTATTCTCTTTTTGCGCTTCCATAATCATTTATAAATTTACTGACGACCGAATCTAAGTTTTGACTTCTCCCGCCATAATTAAACGGCGCCGGATTCGCGGAATATGATTTATCCGGTCCATCTTTTGCACTCGTAAAACCTCCGCCCATTTCGCCCTTGCTACCTTTTCCACTTTTGCCGGAGCTTGCACCGCGGCTCCCAGAAAAGATATTAAACTGAATCCCGTCAAGCAAGGCATTTACTTCTTTATCTGCCACCACTTCTTCAACGTTTTCAAAAAAACGCGATTCACCAGTCGTTACATGATACAATTCCAGATCACTATATAGATAATAATCTCCTAAGTTTATCATGTTTAAATACTTTTCAAATAATTCTTTTAGCTTTTTAGCTTCCATGTTTCATCCTTTCTGTCGTTGCATTTTCAAAATAATACACCTCAATATCTCCATAATCATATTCGACCGCGCCACCATAGACCAATAATCTTTTAGGCTTCAATAGCTCGATCATAGCGTTCATACCATCGCGCCATATTTCCAATTGTTCTTCATTCTGTTTAACTCCGATTGTACTCACCGCAAGTGTAGCGCCTTCCGGCAACCCGTCAAAACAAAATGAAAAGCTATCCGAATACGCCCACGATACAGTAGGAATCACGGTATAACCGTAACGTTGCATAACTTGACCGATTAACCTCGAGCGGTAAACGTTCCATACTTGCATAGCGACCGGCATATCGATATACAAGCTAAAATCCGGTGTTAGCACGCAATCAAATTGACTTAATTTCTCAATATAAAATTCCGGTCGTTGCCAGATTCTCTCGAATTGATAATCGTCAAGGAAGAAATGAACTCCAGCTTCATAATCGGGCTTGTTTAAAACGTAATTAAACCCTTGTAACTTTTTAGGGATATGATTCACCGGCTCAAGGATAGGCATTTCAAAATGCCCTTCAGTTTTTCCAGGCTCGAATAAATCGAGATTGTACTGATTAATTGTTGTTTCTCGATGAAATTCCCCTTCACCTTCTTTTTGCGTATCATCCGAAAAACCGAGGTCCACTTCTGAAAACTCGAATCCGTATTCGCTCATATCAACCGTGAAGATATCTTCCAATTCCGCGTTTAACAAATCAACGTCGAAGCCCGTGTCGATATTCAGCTTATTATGCACCAAGATATAAGCCTTCTTTTGTTCCTCGGACAAATGAGATAATCGAATAGCTTCCACTTCATCAAACCCGAGCTGCTTTAAGGCTTTCAATCTTCCGTGTCCTTCAATTAAGACGTTATTTTCATCTATTGCGATAGGATCGTTATTCCCAAATTCGAGTATTGATTTTTTTATTTTTTCAATTTGTTCTTGCGGGTGTAATTTCGCGTTATTTTCGTATTCCACCACGTCGGCAATATCTATTGTTTCAATTTTCATATAAGCACCAAAAAACAGCCCGAAAAGGGCTGTCTAGTAGAATGGAAAGGTTGACAAGGAAAACTCATGAAAAACCTTGTCTAAGCGGACGGGCGGAATCGAACCGCCTGAAAATATAAAATAAAATTAAAGGAAGATATGCAACTACTTTTATGTTTGGTAAAAAACGATTAAATACAAAGGAATCCATTAAACCTTTCGCCCGCGTAAGAAGCGTATTGATACGCTTCAAAAAGTTCTTTTCGCTTTTCTCCTGATAATACAATTTTATCACCTTTTTTCGTGCATTTTTCCCAACTTTTAGCGACTTTTTAAAAAAATACTTGTATATTTCTTTTCTAGTCCTTCAAAAAAAGGTTTGATAATATGACGATAGACCGAATTTTTTGACATAAAGAGCTCAAGTGCCACTCCTTCAACGTTCTTTGTTCGTGATACATAAAGAGCCTTGATTGCTTCCCAATTTGTAAACCCGCACTCCGCCTTGTATTCTTCAATCGCTTGTGTTAGCGTATAAAGTCGAATCAATTCCGGATCATTCTCTTTCATGATGACATTTTTCAAGGCTTCAGGAGTATTCTTTGCGGTCTTACTTTTGATATACCAGTTTTCGTCAAAATTTTGATACGGGAAAGTAATTTCTTCGATACGTTCTTTTATTTCCTTATCGAATGGATAGCGTCTAAGCGCGTCTATTAAATATCCGTATCGTGTTTCAATTCTCAAACTTCCCACCTTTCTAGCCTGATAGCTTTTTAAAATTCTTTTTGATAGACATCGAAGACGCCTTTCTTTTGTGATTCTCTATAAGCAACCGCTTCTTCTTTCGTTTGAAATTCGACTTCTTCAAACGGTGATGATCGATTATATTCCATCCTTGTAGTCTTCAAATACTTTCTCACAATCCAAACTTTCAAATTTCCACCTCGTCTCCGATTTTAATTTTTTGATACTTTTGTTCATTTATCACAAAAACATTATCATTTATTGTTATCGTGTATAAGCTGCCTATTTTTTTCTTTTCGCTCACAATTCCTTTTATTTCTGATCCTTGATTATCAGCATGATAAACTAGCAAGGGTTTCTCTTGCTCATCTATAATCGACCGTTGCATGAATAACAAGCAAGTCGTGAGTAAGGCATAGCCGATTAAAAAGCGTTTCATGGTTTCTCCTCTTTTTGAGTTAAAATTGCAACAATATTTTCATACATTGGTTCTATTACATACAAAAATTCGTCAGCAGTTAGTTGTTCTTTAAGATTAGCTTTGATTTCATCGCTTACAAACACTTTGCTGAAATAATCATCATCTTTCAAAACGGTTGTAATATAACTCACATTAACCGTTATAGGATTTTTTACTTCTCCGTACTTAAAAGGTACGAGTTGAATAAATTTCATCATTTTTCATCCTCCAAAATCCCTTGATTTTCGTAGATGTTTCCAAGAACTTCGTTTTCGTCAGTCTCTGACCACAAATAACTTGCTAATTGCTTGTTATCATTCATAATCAACCAAGCGCCCTCAATCATGGTTACAACGCCTGTGATTGTTTCGTTTTCCGTTGTTGGTTGGGTTCGTACTTGTCTAACTATATCCCCCTCAAAGATTTCCTTGCCGTTCTTGTCATGCAATCCTGTTGACTGCATGAGTTCGATATCTTTTAGATAAGCATTACTTCCTAATGTTTCACTTTGAATAAATACAGTAGATATGTTTCCCTCGTCATCAAATCGTATCCGTTTAACTTTTCCTAGCTCTTCCCACGTCTTGTGCCACGCTCTAAATTTTGGTATCATCTTGCACCTCCCATGAAATTATTAACAATATTTTGTTGTTCGGTATCGATTATTTTATTTTTATAATTCAATATCGGAGCCATAACATCATTTGTCAATGCAGGTTTCAAAATGATTTCATTTGTGTTCGAAAATCTTTTACCATCGATTTTGATTTTGATGTCATAACCGTTAGCGATATGTTCAAGGTCATCTTTAGAAAGGGAGATTTCAAATTTACTCATTCTTCCACCTCCTCGACTTCAAACAATGAACTATTAAACACTTCACCAAAGCCCGCATCTTCTATCTCTTTGCGGGTGTGTGTTTTTTTCACATTTTTATCTTCTGCATCATTGCCCATATACCATTTTTCAGTCAAAAAATTATATTTTAAATGTCTAAAAAGAGAGGAAATACCTTTCATCTTAACTTGATACCGCTTTTCCTCGATTGTGTAGCCGTCCAACCAAGCGCGGGCGAAAATCTCTTGATTTTTTCCATCACTAAAAAAATCTGTTAGTCTTGAAAGATCTTTTTGATTTGCATAATTGTAAAAATCCACTTCACCAACCAGTAGAGCTCTTGTCATGGTTACATTTGTATTTTTGCAATACTTAATCCAATCCGCAACAAATTGCGGGATTGTGACTTTCTGCGGTTCGTCTAATTGTTCAATTAAATCAATAAAACTTTTCTTTCCCATTTGAGTAATTGATACATAGGGCAAATCCTCAAAATGTTTAATTAACTCTTGTTTATTCATTTTTTACCTCCAAGACCTCGATACCGGGACAATCAAACACCCATCCGAAGTTTAGTTTTTCAAGTTGTTGTCTGGTGAAGTGTGAAGCTATTTTACCCATAGAGAAGAATAGTTTCTTATCCCCAGTATTATAATATAGCGGTTGTTTTGTTTCTTTCATCACTACTTTATACCGATTTTCTTCCTCTACCTCGCAGCCATACTGCCAAGCAATAGTGAAGATTTCCATATTATCATCTGCAAAAAGCCAATCATAAAAATTACCATCTCTTTCAGTCGCCCTCATTGCGTCGAAGATGTTATAATCGTATTTTTTCATATACTCGATTTTATCAGCGATATACTTCGGAACTTTGACAATTTCTGGTTCGTCTAGTTGTTTTATTGTTTTTAATAGCCACCCTCTATTTATTTTGACAAAATCCATAAGAATCCCATTCTCGTAAGGCATATTTTCGATTCTTTCAATCAATTCTTTTTTATTCATTCCGTCACTTCCTTTAATTCAACCATCGGGTTATCCAGTAACCACTCGAGATTTTTCGCTTTAATTTCATCGATTGTAAAAGTTTGTTTAAACTCGACCGTGTAACGCGTTTCATCTTCAATCTCTATGATATACGTCCCCCGTGCCTTCTTTTTATTTTTCGTTGTAGCGATCAGGCTTCTCAACGTCCGAATATTCGCCCCGGTCTGGTCTGCAATTTCTTGCAAAGTCCCGACTGAAGCCAGCGCGTCTTTTCGGTAATATGCAAAAGTACGGATTTTCATCGGTGAGCCCAGCAATTCTACGTCTGTCACCTTGAAAAAATCACAAAGAGTTTCGATTCCGAATTGGCTCGGTAAGCGTGAACCTCTAAACCATGAAACAACTGTACTGTAAGCCCACCCGATTTTGTCTGCCAATTCTTTTTTTTCGAGCCCTCGTTCTTCTGTGAATTTTTTCAGATTTTCCCGCAAGCGTTTTTTCTGCTCATTGTCATATTTCACGTATTCCATACCTAGACTTCCTTCTTCTTGACTGATATCTCGTACAGTTGATCTTTAATTGGGATTACGAAATTATCCTCAGTTAATTGTTTATCATCTTGTAACCGTTTGACAAGTCTTGCGCATAAAGCACCAAGCGCCATTTGTGGATCAAACTTTTTTAGTTTATCTTGTTCCATTTCTTCCAAAATTTCAAAATAAGTTTTTTCTTTCATGTTTTCGCTCCTTCCGCTTGAGCTTCTAGCCATTCAAACAAGAGCCCGAACTGCTGCACGACTAGATCGTTATCATTGTACTTTTTACAAATTTCAGCAATCGAGGAAGCCACCCAATGCCAGTACCGGTCCGAACCGAATCCGGCTAGTTGCGCCATCTGGTTACTTCTAGCCATCCACTCCGGAACTTCCACGCTAAAGAAATGTATGTAATTCATCGTCCCATTCCTCCACTCTGACATAAATACCGACAATCTTTGCCCAGAACTTTTCAGAAATTTCACTAGCCACTTGAGCGTCGTCGTTCCAATAGCCGACTTTCGTCATACAATCTTTAAATAGCTTTTGTAAATTATCCGTGTCTGGTTTCGTCGTTTTATATTGCCCGTCGTATGTTCCCTTTATCATCGGGAAGCACCACTTGACGGTCAGACGAATTGCGCCTTGTATTTTATCCGGGGGAACGTGACGCGCAAGCAAGCCTTCAAATTTTGCTCTTGCATTTTGCAATTCCACCGGCTCATAGAATACCGGCTTACCATTTCGGACGTTTACCTTTTTTTGCTGGTGAGTTGTCGTCGGAATTTTTTCCATCGGTAAAAAGAATTCAATCATATTATTCGTCCTCGTAAAACACAAATATCATGACGTCTTCACCTAAAGTTTTGATCTCGGTATTAACCCAAACCTTTTTTTCTTTTTCTAGCCATTCCAAAAAAAGATTGACTTCCGTTTCAAATTGTGAAAAGAATCTCACGTTCGACTTAAAAAATTTTACTTTCATATTCTACCTTTTCTTTTTAGTTTTTTATTTTAGCTTTTCCATACGCGCTTAGTCCATGTCAGGGGACATGGTTACAGGGTTACAAGGGGCGGATGCATAGCCCCCTTGTTCCTGTTCATGTACCCATGGACCTTCAGGGATATTTCCCAAATATTCTTCTTTCGGAGAAAGAGAATATTCTGTCCCTCATTTTGTCCCTGAGTTTATCGGGTTTGTCCCTAAAGCCTCAAATCCGCATAGTTTAGCGATTTCTTAGGGACATTCTCGGGTTTGTCCTTGTCCTTATTGACGTTCTAGGGACATAGGGACGTTCTCGGGTTTGTCCTTGAGAGTCAGGGACATTCCCGACGGACATTTTCGGGTTTGTCCCTCGGGTTTGTCCTTGTCCCTAATTTGTCCCTGACTCATTTTTAGGTAAAATTTGATTATTTTTGACTTCAAAATCACCATTATTTTTTACCCATCTTCTGATTGTTTTTTCACTAACTGGTCTATCTTCCGTCGAAAAATATTCCACTATTTCGCTCAATTCAACGGGGTTGATTCCGTCAAATAATACATCCATAGCCGTCGTGAATTTTTCATCAGCGGACTTCTTTTTCTTCTCGTTAGCTTTTTGACTATCTAAATTCTTTTTCCAATTAGGAGTCGTTTCCTCAAGTTGAATATCCGCAAGCACGCCCGAATCGTCTAAGAAATGCACCGGATAAGAGAACCACATATTCACCGGTTTAAACTTCGCGAATTCTCGAAGCGTACCTTCAACGCGCCACGCTGTCGATATCTCAATCGCTCGACGTGTGTCGTTGATTTTATCGACGTAAAGAGCTCGTTCTAACACGTCTTGAATTCCTTTTTCAAAGTGTGCCCTCATGCTGCTAGCGTTATATAAATCGTCAAGACTGACATATTGTTGATAATATGTATTATTCTTTTCTTGTAAGGCTTCTTTATAAATTCTGCAAGCCGTATGATTGATCCGTTGCGTGTATAATTCTTCTGTGACTTCTAATTCTACTAAGTCAATTAAAGCGTCAGGATCTCGAGCAAACACTCCCGAACCACTAGCACGGTCCATTGATTTTTTACCACTCTGTGAACCTTTAGAGTGGTGATGGCAATAAATCACCGAGCACCCGAGCTCTGTCGCCACTTTATCGAATTGATTGGTAAAGTGTGCCATCTGGTCCGCGCTGTTTTCGTCACCCGTCAAGACTTTATAAATTGGATCGATAATAACCGCGATATAATTCTTTTTAAGCGAACGGCGAATTAATTTCGGTGCTAGCTTATCCATTGGTACGGTCTTACCACGCAAGTTCCAGATATCGATATTTTGTAGGTTGTTCGCTTGCAATCCCATAGCCTCGTAAACGTCGCGGAAGCGGTGCAAACATGAAGCACGGTCTAGCTCAAGATTTACATATAAGACTTTCCCTTGCGTACAATTCCAATTCAGCCATTTTTGACCTTCAGCGATTGCGATTGACATTTCAATCAAGCTAAACGACTTCCCGGCTTTAGACGGTCCAGCTATCAGCATTTTATGGCCTTGTCTAAGGACTCCTTCAATCAATTCAGGGGCAAGCTCTGGAAGATTGTCCCAGCTATCCCCCAGCCCTTCCGGATCAGGTAAGTCGTCGTTTAAGTCTTCGATATACTGATACCATTCTTCCCAATTTCTTTTTCCGATATTGGTATCAACTAAAAATTGCTTTTGTCCGTTTCGCTCGAAGCCCGGCATACGAGACAAGCGCGACGGATTGCGGTTTTGTGTATCAACTGATATTCCGTTCTTTTGGCATATCTTATATAAGTAGTCAACGCGCTTTCGGTATTCGTCGTAGCTTCCAGCGTCCACCTTCACGATAGCGTGTAAGGACTTGTTCCCACTATAAACAAGAGCAGCGATAGGAAGCTCAAGTTCTTTATAGATAGCGTTTTGCTTTTCTACGCTCATGCTATCCGATTCGACAAGGGCATATCGGTAGTCAGTTACGTTTTCGTTTTTTGCGCCCTTACCATCAAGGGGATTGAAACGAATCCACGCGCCGGCTTCTTGGTGATAATCTCCGAGGACTGCCCCGATATCGCCGTTACATTTACTAAGAGCTTCAATTAACTGTCCGGCTGTCCGGTCATACGCCCCCTTAGTCGGAAGCCATTTTTCAATTTCTCCCGTTTCGTCGTTTACTTTTGGATAACTTTCCGTGACGTATCCGACATTCTCGGACGATTCAAACAAGGCCTCGAGGTATCGGATAATTTCTTGGACTGGATTCCAAATTGTAGGCTCATGAATCTCTTTACCCTCAATCCAGTTTTTATCGATAACGCGATAATCTCTATCAATAGTATCGTTCCAGTCTAATTCGTGAGCGCCCTCGCTATCGCTTGAGTATGGATTCACCCACCCGTGATCTTTTGCAAGTTGGACGATTGTCCCACCCGTTACAATTGAGCCGGCTTGTTCGTTGAAAGTGTCCCACTTTTTGAAACATTCAAATTTACGATACCTTGCCGGATCTCGTAAGGACCAATTATCCCAATCCGACGCGGTATATCCTTCATGTTTTAGAGCCATCCCGACGTTTATCCATTCTTGGTAGGATAAAATGGCCGGGTTGATATGCTCTAATAATGGCAACAAGTCAAATTCTCTTTCGTTGTTCATTTTACCCTTTCTTTCCATTTCTTAACTTGGTATATATTCCCTTGCAACGACGCCTTTTGGCAATCTCCAGCCATTCGCTGCTATCCGGTCAATCATATTTCTAGCACTTTCAAACGACCACATTCCGACGTTTTTAAACCCTCGACTTTCGAGGAAGCGAATCTGCTTCGGTGTTGTTAGCCCCTCACTTTGACGTTTATTCAAACGGTCAAGTAATAAGTTAGCTTTCCCAGCATTCCCAACTTCTTCGGTAAAAATACCATACTTTTCGAGTGCTCGGAGTTGTTTTTCTGAAGGCGGGGACATTTCCCACCCAAAACTAGGGACATAGCTTGATAGGTCTTCAGCATGGATTGACATTTCAAATTGAAGCGGATCAACAAGTTTTCGTTTCCGTTTTCTCATTTCCGCAAGTTGCTTCGCAAGTGCTTCTTCACGTTCAACGATAACGTCTTCGGCGCTCTTGACTTCCATCTGCTCAAGGTCAATCACGACGCCCGTTTCTTCTTCCATATTTTCGACCATCTTTTTAGTCACTTCAGGGCTTTCACAAATTAAATGAGCTGGTCTGCATAGTTCGTGCCGTTCTGTGTGCCATAAAAAGTCTAGCAATAGAAGCTCGTCTTTTCCGGGGAATAGACGCGTTCCACGTCCTACCATCTGCGAATAGAGCGCCCGGACTTTTGTCGGTCTTAATACGACCACACAATCAACCGAAGGGCAATCCCAGCCTTCCGTTAATAGCATAGAGTTACAAAGAACGTTATATCGTCCCTTTTCAAAGTCTTCGAGCACTTCCGCCCGGTCTTTTGATTCGCCGTTGACTTCAGCAGCCTTGAATCCTCGCTCGTTTAAGATATCGCGGAATTTTTGGCTAGTCTTCACAAGTGGAAGAAAGACGACTGTTTTTCTATCCTTGCAATATTCCGCCATTTCATCCGCAATTTGTACGAGGTACGGATCGAGTGCTGTTCCGACGTCGCTCGCTTTAAAATCACCAGCAGACATCGAAACACTCGACAAGTCAAGGTCAATCGGAATTGTTAAGGCTTTAATTTTGGAAAGATACCCGTCTTTAATTGCTTGCACTAATGAGTATTCATAAGCTAGACTGTCGAAGTATGAACCGAGGTTCTTCATATCCCCCCGGTCCGGTGTAGCCGTCACCCCCAAAACTTCCGAGTCTTTAAAATGGTTTAAAACTTTTTGATATCCGTCTGATATAGCGTGGTGTGCTTCATCGACAACAATCATATCGAACCAGTCAGGCGGGAATTGATTCAAGCGTTTCTCCCGCTGCATAGTCTGAACTGAACCAACAACAACTCGATACCATGAACCTATTGACGTGCTTTCAGCCTTTTCTAGTGCTGTGCCGAGGCCCGTTGCTGTCTTGAGTTTATCGCTTGCTTGGTCTAATAATTCGGAGCGGTGAGCAAGAACAAGGACGCGCTTCCCTTCTCTAACTTGATCTTCAATGATTTTTGAAAAGACGACCGTCTTCCCCGTTCCAGTTGGAAGGACTAGAAGGGTTCGTTTTCTCCCTTCCATCCATTCCTTCTGAACGGCTTCCCGCGCCTCTTGTTGATAAGGCCGTAATTCCATTTATACCCCCTTAAAATTGACCGGGATTGAACCCTTGCGTTGGTTGTTGTTGGAATCCTTGTTGTGGTTGTTGATATCCAGCCATTGCTGCTTGCCCCGGTTGTGCGTTCAAAACTTTTGTATAGTCCACGTCTTCTGCATAAATCATGCTTTTTACTTCATTGTATTTATTGCCGTTGTATTCACGGATTCCCACCTTACATACTCCGACTTTACCGATAATCGCGTTCCAATCCATGCGAAGCGGTTCGCCTTTACGTTTTTGTCCGATTGAACCAAAGAATGCAGATAACATTCCCTCGGTTGAGCTGTGCAAGAATAGATTGTGCGTGAGTTCTTTTTCGCCCTCGTTTGCTTCAATTAAAACGTGAATCGTTGCCTTGTTGCACGCTGGTAACTTGCCGGGGTTTTGCGGGTTCGGTGTGTGACGTCCACGGTCATAGCTCGTAACTGTGAAATAGTAAAGACCTTCTGGCAATAGGACGAATTCGGAATCCTTTTGAATAGTGTCGTTCCAGTCGTATTCGCGGTCAAAGTTGTTAAATTGTTGTTGTGTCA
>ERZ772974.398-NODE-398-length-33807-cov-5.491438_pt1 | contig 33807 bp, 33 predicted proteins | sample MGYA00580671_ERZ772974 | MGnify/ENA primary metagenome ERZ772974 (study PRJEB29015, sample SAMEA2738065) | human oral metagenome | biome: human oral; feature: human-associated habitat; material: saliva | place: China | collected 2218 ... | reverse complement strand
CTTCCCATTCAACCGGAATCATATCATTCACTTTATATATAATCTCTGTCATTTTCTCATTAATTTGTTTTTCCATTTTATCCTCCAATTTGGTTCTATCAGTGCTCCACTACAATCCCAGTATACCACAAAACCTATGGACCAGAGTTTGTCAAATCACAAAAGACCACCATTAAGGCGGTCTTTTATCTATTCAAACTATTTGCCATTATGTTCCTGCTGGAAGGCTTCCATGGCCTTGAACTTCTCAAGTTCTTTTTCGTTAGCTGGTTGCTTGCCTAAGTATTTATACTCAAATAAGTCCATTCGAGCACTGGGACCATACCCACTTTCCAACCATGGCGCATAATCGAAGTCTACGGATAACTTGTTTTTTTCATCTAAGTGAATGATGCAAGAATACCAATCCGCTAATCCATTCTCTAAAAAGATTTTTTTCAATTCTTGCGCTTTTTCAAACAAAATATCATATTCTTTATCAAATACTTCACTTGAAAGCGAGTATAAGCCTGGAATATCTAAAAAGTATTGATACTCATTCAAAATCTTATAAAAGAAATAAATCCCTCCACTCAAAGTTCTATCTAATTCAATATTAATATACAAATCATCCCACTCAACTGGAATCATATCGTTGGCTTGATGCACAATTTCGATAATTTTTTCATTAATTTGTTTTTCCATTTTATCCTCCAATTTGGTTTAAAATTGTACGTACTTCTGTACGTTTACCCTCTATTTGATATTTCACCTTAAATGAATCTGGTCTCAGTGAGTTACCTGAGTAGACTGGCTGGATATCTACCGTGACTTTTCTAGGTGGCACTTCCTTAAGTGCACTCGCCCATTCTTCTTCCATATTGTACCAAGTTCCACCAGAACGGTTAATTTCACGGTTCATAGCGACAAGGTTATCTAGATCACCTGAGCCATTAAACTGAGTCCCAATCAAGTGTCCACCATCATCCAGGCCTGCTTTAAGCTCTGCCTCAGTAATCCGGTATTCTCGACCAACCACACGTTGGCTATGAGCATTCCGCTTCCCTTTCTTGAGAACCAAATCATCCACTTCAACACGAGAAATACGGCCAAACTCGTCTGTTGTATAGCGGTAGCCATTCTCTGTCACATACTGAACGTTTGGTAAGAGCTCTTTACGACCATTGACACCTTTGGTAAATTGTTCACCGTATTCAACTTCCCGGACAGTTTTCTTAGCATTTTCTGCAGTCTCTTCTAAGCCTTTGGCTACGTCATCGCTATGTTTGGCCAATTGCTCACTGGCTTCTTGTCGGAACTCACTGGCACCCTTCTGACTAGCTCCGACCTTGGCCAAACCTTCAGAATTTTCAAAAACAACCTAACAAAGATAGTCAGGTTGCCTCGTTTGGTAATTCAATTTCAATTCAAAAACTTAAAAATCCAAGCCAATGATTATCCACTCATCAATGAAGTCCCAAAAATTTAGACCACTTTTTGGTACTTCTCTGCTAGACCAAAGATAAGCTCCAGTTTCTATATTCTGTGTCAAATCCAGAACGATATAGGTCCCCATCCCGTTACTGAAAAAGTTGTAGCAAGAGGTCAAATCCATCTCCAGCTGGTCGTCATATTCCCATTCAAAATCAGCCATAGAATCGATATTTTCAGCGCTATCCAAGCCCATTGTTTTACTCGGATAGTAATAAAAACCATTATGAACTTTTGTGTAAAAGTTTACAATTGTTTTATCTATATTTTCAACTGTACAATCAAATTTTTTACCAAAATTTGATTCAGATAGTGGATTTTTCCCTTCGTAGAAAGCTGTCTTTTGAGTCTTGTAACTAAGAAGTGTATACAAAATAGAATACTCTTCTCCAATTCTCATCAACTCAATGTCAGTCAGATATGTTTGTAGATAAAGAATAGTATTGCTCAATTCCCTTGCAAGATATTTCTGCCATTCTCCTAAAACAATTGATTTTCTATCTTCCAAAGTATCGGCTAGAAATGCTGCTTTCCAATATTCTGGAATCGGTGCGTTTACAATTGTTGATTTATCAGTTATAAATTCTACTTTATTTTTAGACGACAGGGTATATTTATTTAAAAAAGTGATTTTTTCAGATTGAGTCATCTATTACCCTCCATTATATTTGACAAAATTATCTATCATACCTTGTAAAAGTCGTTCAAGTTTCTTTTCTTTCATCATCTCAGCTCTGAATGCTGGATCAATAGGCACTCCTGTTTTCTTGTATAACGTCCAATCCTCATAAGTTTTGGCGCCCTTTGAAGCATTGGCTGACTTACTAAGACCAACAAAGTTATCCTCATAATCCAACACTTCAAGTTGTTGCTCTCTAGTTAGTTTCTCAAATCTATTCATTCTCGTAATTCTATCCATAGATACAATATGGTCAGCTTCTAGACGTTTTGTAATCTCATTTCCAGGTATTACAGGGTCATTCATTGGCAATGTAACGCCATCATTTACCATATCCCTTATTTCCTGAGTAGGAGTCTCTGATCGTCAACCATTATATTCTTCTTGAGAGATTTTTCTTTCACCGAATCTAAGCTCAGTTTCAGGTAGCTCTAGCTTATTAAGACCTTTTCCAGTCTCTTTCACGCCTCGAGCGGCATCATCAGACATATTGTAGACACGGGCACCACTCTTTGTAAAGTTGTCACTAAAGTTTGCTGGCTCTACAATCCCAGTATACCACAAAACCTATGGACCAGAGTTTATCAAACCACAAAAGACCACCATTGAGGCGGTCTCTTACCCATGTACATGATCTGGCATCAAGTGACCCTCGATTATTTCAACTCCTTTATAACTACACAAACGTTGAAATATTTCGCATAAACTACCTCGATACTGATTATAGATAACTTTTCGTCTATACTTAGGGGTGAACACAATATGATACCCACAGTGCCACTTTGTGTGTGATAAACTATGTGCCTTTTGTGCCATGTTTTTCTCCTTTCTCTTTACAATTTGCTTGAACACCTTTATTGTACTTCGTTTGAAGTTTTTGGGATATAACCTTCGATGCGCCCCTGCATTGCGGGTAATTTATTTGTCTCGCACCTTTCGGAGCGAGACGGACTGAAAGTCACAGAACTAGAAAAAGCACTTGAAATATACTCTCAAGTGCTTTTGTTCAGGTAATACACTAAGACAATTCATTGTATATTTAGCTATTCCGGTAGATGAATATGCAACGTATATTCAGTTGGAGCTAACTGGTTAGAAACTATATTTAAAAACTTTATAGCATTCGCGGTTAAAGTATACTTAAAATGAATAGAAATAATTTTTTCAACAAAATAATCCCCATATTTCTCCACATATTGCTTACTTTCTAAGAATGTCAGATAATTATTGATTTTATCTTGCAACATTTCTAAATGTTCGTTCTCATATTTCCAATCCAGAGTATCAATCACTAATAACTCCAAATTCCCCTCCACAATTCCTATAGAGTCAACTACTTCTGCCTCAAATATACTCATTAGGCCATCCTTTCATTACAATAGTCCAAAATATATTCATTAATCCACTTACCTTTATTTTGGTAGCGACCCATCTCTTTTTTAGACAACAGTTCTTCAGCTATTTCTTTTGCTTTTTTGTAGTGTTTGTTATGAATCAAAAGAAGTATCATCATTAAATCATGACTATACATATAGCGATTATCCAATTCCTTGACATTCTTCAAAAAATCTTCAAAGGAAGCTAAGTTATCAATGATTTCTAATACTTCTTCATGGACCTTTTTCCAACGGGTCAATATATATCCTGCAATATCAAGCCCCTCTAACCGTTCTCGTTCAGATGAAAAAACAACAGGGGCTCCAATAACTTTAAAGGAACCTACAGCACGAAGACTAATGGGTTCTTGAGAATTCCCTTTCATATCAAAAACGTCCCAAAAAACATCATCTATTACAAAAGGTTTGATATAAGTAATTACAGAAAAACTAAATTCATTATCAGGAAAACCAAATGTAGGAACATAGTAAATAAAATAATCTCTATACTTTGAAAAATAGGTTTCTGATCTACTTTTTAAGCCCAACTGTTTCGATAACTGTTTTATCAACTGTTTGACTTCCTTTTTTTGAGCTTGTGTTGTAGCCATTACTGTTCATTTCCTTTCATTCTATACTCGGTCTGATCACTTCAATTTTTGTACTAGGCGGTATTTCAAACCCACCCTTGAAGATTCCCTTCCCTTCACCTACAACTACACCACCTGTTTGCTCAAAATGAGGGTATGCTAAATTCTGATTTTGAGTAAACGGTGCTGTCTCAGATGACTTATATTCTTGAATTCTTAAAACTTATTCCTCATTTGATAAATTTTATTCCTCTGCCACTTTCCTAATGAAGTAGAGCTACTATCCCTTTGGGCACGGAACCAATTGCGCGTGAGCTAAAACTGGGAGATAATCTGCTGACCTGCCACAACGGCGCTCTAATTATCGAGGGTGACCCGCAGACTTACGAGACCATTATCGAGCACCCTCTGGACAAGAAAGAAATCCGCACTTTTCTAGAGCTGCTTAAGGCTGAATTTCCTAGTGTGTCTATCAATCTCTACTCCGGTAAGAATTGGATTGCTGATCATTTGGATAAGTGGGTGCGGTTAGAGGCTGGTATTACAGGTGAGCAGCCGATGAGTCAGAATGTTCTTCTGCAAGTGCTGGCTCTACAATCCCAGTATATCACAAAACCTATAGACAATCGTTTAGAAAATCACAAGAAAACCACCTCGAGGGTGGTTAGAACAAAAAATTTTTGAACTAATAAATTTTAAGGCAAAAATCCAAATTCTTAGAGCGTTTATCATAGATACCACACATCTTCTGAGAGCTCCGGTATCAAATTTCGTGCCTTATTTCCCATCAAATATGTAGTAAATTCCATCAATTACGGAATTCACACGTCAACCGAGAGCAAGATCGGACTCACAACTAATATTGATGAGTGAAAAATAGGAAGTTCTCTACTCCTGCTCCTGAGTAAAGATAAAAAATTTATTACACTACAGAAGGCCTCATAAAATCATAAACATCTATCTGATGCTCTTCAAACAATGCTTCTAACTTCTGCGCTCCTACTTCAGCTCCATGCTTTTCTATAAATTGGAGCTCAGCTTCTGTAATAGGGATAGCTTGTAGCCACGTAACATACTCTTCATCAAAATCAAAAGACTCTAGTTCCCACAAGAAAGGCTGAGTGAAAAATATATGATTTACTTTTGCATTAGGATAGTAATTTCTAATTATATTTGGATAGACTGCACCTGGAGAGATGCTATATTCTCCCCTCACAATATTAAAACCACAATCTGCTATAATATTTGGAAAATATTCCAGCTCTGCATCAGCTGCTCCAATAATTTCAACTCTTAAAGGTTTATCATTTATTCGACGATAAATTGTATATTCTGATAAACCAATTGTTGCTACAGTTGTTAAATAATCATCCGGACGATTCTCTCCAATGAATAAATCTAATTTATTATCGTGATTTCTAAATGTATAGGCTTGAGGAACTCCCCCTACAGCTCTGGCTATTTCCTGTGCAATTTTAATTTTATCGTATTTCATTTGATTCTCCTCTTAAAGTTTGCCATAACAAAAAGATCTTTTATTACGGTCCATAATATAGATCAGAAGCAATTTCGCCTTTATGAGAACGGTTAGAACTTGGTAACTCTGGCCTAAAATGATCTACACTATGATATTCATCCAAAAATTGTTTTCTTGAAATCCCTCTCTCAGCAGCACTTTGTTGATGCTTCCAAAACTCATATCCTGGTTTATGTCCCATATCCCAAGCTTCACTTTTATCCATAACTTTGTTTGTAAGCGGATCCAAAACAACACCCTCATCATTTTTAGCAATTTCCCAGACCTGCTCTCGCATACCCTTTCGATAACCGGAGGGACGTTTATAAAGTTTCTTCTCTTTTCTTGTAAGTTTTCGTGGTTTTATTTCTCGTCCTGCGTCACCACTAAATTCAGATCTAGCACGTTCACCGACTTGTTCGCTGGTTTCTTCCAGACCTCTCGCTACATCATCCCCATGCTTAGCGGCAGCTTCTCCAGCCTCAGACGCAAACTCTGAGCCTGCTCGACCTCCGCCACCTGTGTGTCTCAAACCACGGGAGACATCATCCCCATGTTTGGCAAGGCTCTCACTAGCCTGTGAACTAAACTCCCGGCCCACACGACTGGCTGCGCCACCACTAACTGCTTCTAAACCTCTCGCTACATCATCTCCATGCTGAGCAAAGGCTTGACCAGACTCGGCACTGGCACGAGCTCCTGCTCCTACCAACTCCCGTTCTAGATTAGCTGCATTCTCTGCTTGACGCGCAAAAGCTTCTTCTAACTCAGGCTTAATGCTCAGATTTTCTCTAACTGCCATATCATGGGTTTTCAGATAGTCTTCTGCTTCCTGAGCCAGACGTTCGCCTGCCTCTGCTGAATCAAGTTCTCGAGCAAGATCATCACCGTGACGAGCTACATCATCTCCATGCTTAGCCAGTTGTTCACTAGTCTCTTGGGTAAACTCACTGGCTGCTGTTCGACCAGCTCCTGTCTTAGCAAAGCCTTCAGCTGTTTCATTGCCCACATTGTAAACTCTAGCCCCATGTTCTGCAAAGTCATCACCATAATGTGCTGTAGCAGTGGCCAATTCATCACCACTACTCATTAAACGCTGACGCAATTTATCAAACGTCGGGAAACGCTCGGCCATATTATCACCAAATTTGCCAGCCGCATCCCAAACATTATCACCCCAACGGGCCATTGTAGCGGCTGGGTCATCAATCAGATTCATCATTCCATGAGCTGCGCCACGCATAGCATTGTCACCTTTGGTTGCCAGGCGTCCCATACTTCTAGCCATATCGTCCGCATTGTGTAGTGCTGCCTTCCCAACCGTACTACCAAAGGCTCGAATCCCTTGCAAGAATGTTTCAGCTCCTTTGGCTGCCGTCAAACCAGCTTTTACTTCACCTACACCGATAAACCAAGAAGCAACCTCAAATGCTACACCACCTGCATTATACCATGGATCTGCCCAAAAGTCATTCCACATCTTGACTACGCCATTTTTAGCTCCTTCCCAAGCTTCTGCCCGAGTTTTCTCATCAGTCGCAAAGCGAACAGCATAATCACTAGCACCTTTGACAGTTTCCCAGGCACCGTTGACATCATCTTCCATCCACTTAGGAGCGATATCTACACCAGTAATACCCTCAATTGCTACAAAAGTTAAGGAGCTCATGAGATCATTAAGTTCACTAGCCATAATTGCAACAGAGCTTACCAAAGAGCCAGCTGCCCCGAGAACACCTTCCCCGAAGAGTAAGACTTCACGTAAGACAGGAATGTCCAAGTCTTTTGTCCCTTGCTTGACTCCATTCCACCAGTTTCCTATTCCCTCGCTTGTATTCTTCAACCAAGCTGTGACCGGGTGGTTTTTCTCCCACTCTTCCTTGGCTTTCTTAGCTGCTTCTTCAGCTTCTTTCTTAGCCTGTTCTTTGGCCTCTGTGATCTTCGTATCCAGTTGCTGAATACCATCTCCCAATTGAGTAAAGGCAGCAAAATCTACAAAGCGTGGATCCGTGTAGGACAGTGCCTGCGCTTGATTCCCCACTTCTATCTGCTTACCAAGAGCCGTCACAATGTTATCTGTTTGTAAAGGCGCATCTGCAGTATCAAACTTATTTACATTATTTATAGCATCCTGGAGGATTTTATTAGCTGATGTAATAGAGCTTGAAACTGAACTGCTAGGACAACTCAAGCTGATTAAATCATTAATATCCGAATAAATCTTGCCAATCTTTGTCTCGTATTCTGTATGCTTGGTATCCGCATTGGTCATTTTAGTTTTAGTTTGAGTAAGAACTTCTTCATCCAAAATGGCACTTTCAGAATTTTCACCAACAGTTGATTGAAAATCACTTAGAGTCTTTTGAAAGTCTACTCCCATCAAGGTATAGCTATTTTTTAGTCCTACAATAATCGGATTATGACTGTTATTGATCTCATTGTTAATCGCCTTACCGACTTCTCCATACATGGAATTACTCGTAATAATACCATTCATCCCGTTTTTGGCCGTGTCTAACTCACCTTCTACTTTTTCAGCAGACTCTAGATAAGCATCACGGAGCTTAATAAGCTCGGCTACATCTACGTGGAATCCCATTACTTCACCTCTTTCTCTAAAAGATCAATGCCAAACAAGTCTTTTGCATAATGTTTATAATAGGCTAAGCCATCCTTAGAAGGCATATAGGCTGTCGAAATCTGTTCTTTGGCCAATTGCGTTGCTCGAAGAACATCGAGTGAAAACGTCTCGTCCAATGGATGACTCAAGCCTTGATGTACAACTCTCTTAATCATCATATTAGAAATGAACATTGGGCGAGTAGCCGGAAGTTGACCTATAGGCCAGACATAGGCGTAATAGTCAACAATATACTTGTCAAAAGGAGCCTGCAAAGGAAGTTTTCGTCCAGTAATAACCACTAGTTCACTTACTCCTGAATACTCCAACTGATTTTTAATAGCTGCCGGCAACATTTCCTCATCTAGCTCAACAATTGAACCAACAGGCAAAATCTCTGTATAAATAGCATCGATTTTAGCCATAAAAATCAGAAAATCTGCTTCCAAAAAACGAAGCTTAATCTGTTGACGTGAAAAAGTGACTGAGCGTTCTTTCCCATAGTCAAACTCTACATGAATAGTTGCTCCAATCTTAGGCTTATATGTAAACTCCGAATCCAGCTTCCGATAAGCTTTGTAAATTGAACGCAGAATTTGAGGATGATTTCCTAAGAAATTAGCAATAAGCAGAACCTCGTCGGTTACCTCAAAAGAAATTTGAGAGTCATTGTGAAAGATGCTATATAAGATTTTACTTTTATCTACTTCTTGTTCCATTATTTAAACCTCAAATTCGCTGTCTTCTTATCAAAATCTGCACCAAACTGTGCATCTTCTTCAACAATTTTTTGGGCCACTTCTTTCATCTTATTGGTGCTGGTCACTGCATAAGTTGTCTTATAATTCGTCAAAGTGGTTTCAATTTTTTTCTCCATTTCAATCAAGGCCTTAAAGCGTGCTAAAGTTGTCTTTCCTAACTCTTGAACAGTCACGCCTGAGACGCTCGATACATTATTAGCAGCAGTTGTCACTGCACTGTTCCATTCATCAGGAGATACTCCGATTCTTCCCATAATTTCCTCCTAGACCAATGATTTGAAAAAGTTTGCTGCTGTATCCCACGCATTAGCAGCCCAACTAAGAAGGTTTCCTTGCTCAAGCTCTAATCCAGCAATTTTCCCAGAAAGACTTGATAAATTTGATTGGTGTTTATTAATATCCGAATTAATATCTTTTGTAACTGTTTTAACAGACGTTTTAAATTTATTTCGAATATCTCCTTTAAAGTCTGACTCAGAAATATCAGACTCTATTTTCTCAGTATTCTTCTTAAAAGTATCATAATCTGTAATAGCAGTCTCTAATTTCTTTTTAGCTTCTCGCAAGCGTCTAAGTTTTTCTTCATTTGCAGCATGCTTGGCTTCATATTCTCGAGCTTGCGCTTGATATTTTTGCCCTTGTGCGCGATTGTAAGCATTATTTTTAGCCTTATCGTTAGCCATAGCTATCCTCCTTTATTCTTTATTGATTAAGCTTAATGTGCTTAATATCTCGAACTTCAAAGTAATAAGCTTCATCTAGTGGAACTATTGGTTCACCAATTCGAATTTTAACATTGACTAAGTTTTGGTCAGTAACACGCGTTCCAAATATACCAGCTGGAATATTGGTACGCAAGCGCTTATTAAACTCATCAAAGCCAGATTCGATAGAACGCTGTATTCCTTGGAAGATGATGTAGATACCATTACGAGGTCCTTGTGTAATCATCTTCTTAAACAGCTCTATGGATGTTAAGATATGGTTGTTTAAGAGATGAGCATCTGGTATGTAGATAATGGATTGATCTTCCCAGCCACTAGCTTGTCTCTCATCAATTTCTGTTGAAAGTTCTGTCAAGAAGCTCACGTATTCAGATTCTTCTACAAGTACGTCTATATTTTCCTGCGAGTTAGTGAATCGACCTCCCGCATTAAATACAATACGTGTCACTTTATTTTCTAAGTATTTGAAATCTTCTAAAATCGTTTGTGTCAAACACTCTGATTGCTGTGATGTATCTTCTGCAATAAGGAAATAACCGTGTTTCTTCGGTTCAAATGCCACGACCTTCGTAGTTTCCTTGTCCAAAGCCAACGGAATGTGAAGCTGCTCCAAACTCTCTTTGACTTCCTTGTTTTGATAGAAGTCAGACAAGTAGAGAACATTTGGCAACATTGGTATGCTATCTGGTACTTCACCATCCCATTCTTCAACCATGGCTTTAATTTCTTCTTCCATTGCAGTCAAACGCTCAATATCATTGCTTCCTGAACTTGGAAGATAAATTTGGAACTCATGTACACCTTCTTCAGTCTTGATTTGTCCACGACCAATGACTTCTTGCGCAATTAAGGCTTCCCGTCCCACTACCTCACGAACACCATTATCTTCTACTAAAAACAGGGCCATTCTGGTCGGTAGGTTACTGTTAATTGCTAACTTAAAGCTATTTGCTCTGAGAGCAGTCATCGTTAGATAGATTCCCAGACTAGCACCTTCACGTAGCACTTGAGAAACAATTGACTCGATAGACTCTGTTAAGTTGCTTTCTTGAATCGAATCAAAGGAGTCTAGAATAATCGAAATAACAGGTAAGGAATTGCCTGATTTCGCTTCATACTGTGCCAAACTGGCCACACCATGTTCTGACAATAAATCTTTTCGATTTTGGATCTCCCGTCTGATTCTTTTTATGAACTTCACAAGTTTTTCTTCTTCTTGCAAAGTTACGATATCAGCCACATGAGGCAAGTCTCTTAAAGGAAGTAGACCGTTTGTCCCAAAATCAAATAGATAGAAATGAACTTGCTCTGGAGAATTCATCCGAGCCATATTTAAAACAAATGTTTGCAAAGCGGTAGACTTTCCGAATCCTGCTGAACCTAAAATAGCAAAATGGCTATATTCTTCTAAGTCAAAATCAAAGACAACCTGTTCTTGCTTTTCTGGTATATCTAAAAGAGCAAAAGGAACGGATAGTTTACGAGGCTCTTTCCATTGAAGCTGATAATCTATGCTTGGTGTCAGTATTTCTGTATCAAGTGGCGGCAACCATGGCTTATCTGGGAGAATCACGTCATTCTCGGTAGCAAAACCAGAAATTTCATCGATTACTGCAGTCAATTCTGTACGCTCATCGTCTGAAGTGTCTTGATAGTCTTCCCCAGCAGACAGGTCAGAACTTAATAGCTCCGCTTGTCCTAAATCATTGATAAGCCAAATCCGTTCATCTATTTTCTTTTCATTCGAGCTATTTGGTTGGTAATTTGCACCACTCCAAGCAGATTGGAATAATTCGTAAATTTCGTTATTACCAACTTGTAGATAAGCACGTCCCGGCTGAATGATACTTGCAGCATCCGGTGTTTTAATAATTTCTTTTGAATCTGACTCATCTGCTACTTTAAGAGCTAGTTTAAAGCGAGAGTTGGACCAAATCTGATCGTCTACTACCCCGCTAGGCTTCTGTGTAGCCAAGATTAAATGAACCCCAAGTGATCGACCGATACGAGCAGTCGATACTAATTCTGCCATGAATTCTGGTTCATTTTGTTTCAATTCAGCGAATTCATCTGAAATCAAGAACAGATGAGGGATAGGCTTTTGAGGATAATCTTTCGCTTCTTGTGTCCCTGACAATCTCTTGCCTTCTTTATATAGTTTTGTATAAGCATTGATATGATTGACACCAAAGCGACCAAACTCCCTTTGACGCTTTTGAAGTTCCGCACGAATACTCTTCAGAGCACGCGCAGATGCCGCTCCGTCTAGATTCGTGATGGCTCCCATCAAGTGAGGTAATTTAGCAAAAAGATTCGCCATCCCCCCACCTTTAAAGTCAATCGGTAAAAATCCGACATCTTCAGGGGCAAAGTTAACAGCTAAACTCAAAATATAACTCTGTAAGATTTCAGATTTCCCTGAACCTGTCGTACCTGCTACCAGACCATGAGGGCCATGAGCTCTTTCATGTAAATTTAGGTAGACAATATCGTCTTTTCCACGTAATCCAAGTGGGACTGCTAGAGTTTTTGAAGTATCTGCTACAGACCAACGGCTAGGAATATTAAGATCGTCAACTGTTTTTACATTATACAATCCTAAAAAGCTAATTGCCTCAGGTATGGAATTTTTTTCAACCTCAACGTGATTTAGATTGGCTAGTTTATGAATAGCGTCATTGATTCTATCGTCCCATTTATTTGGAACCAACACTTGGTTCACGTATTCTCGGTTATCATTCACCAGTGTAGCTGTTTCGTTGTTCTGGTATTCGATAACCGCTGTAGCCGTCTCAGGGAGCATTGATAGATTTTCTTTCCCCCAAATGACTGTCACTCCGTATTGAGTCATGTCTTCTGCTAAAAACTCATTAAGACCGTGACCAAGCAAATATGAATCATCCAAAATTGTCAGCACATAATGAGGGCTAAACTTTAACGCTGCAGATTTAGAAGCATTTTCTCTAACCATCTGACGTCTTTTTACAATAATCTGATAAAAAGAATTTAAAACAACATCTCTTGTCTGTTCATTGTGGATTAAACCTCTTAAATTCAGATTATGGAGCTGGAAGTGTGGCAACCATCTCCAAGCCTCCCAAGATTTCTTATAATCCTCATCAGATAATAAAGAGACAAACTGAACATCATGATAAGAATGCATTGCAGCTATTTGAAAGAGAATCGTTTGGATTGCAGTATTGAGATAAACTAGCGAACCCGCTAAACCTAAGGTTTGGTCACGTAAAGAAATAATGATAGGAGATTGAGCAATGTGTTTATACTTCTCTACTATCTCTTTTTTTACAAATTGTTCCCATTCGTCTGTCTGCTCTCGCTCTGAAAAATCTACACTAAAACTACTTTTTACATCTCCAATCCCCAATCGAATATTTAAAAAATCTTCATGACTAGGCATTTTCTCATAGATTCTAGAACGATAAGAACAAAGTAGGGAAATCAAATCTGCCACTGAAGGATAATTATACTCCAGTGCTTCTTTCTGTTTCCCGGCCAGCTTTGCTAACTCGGATTCTTTTTCTACCAAATAGTTTTGATAGTTTTCTTCCTGTATTTTATTTTCTTTTTCAGTTTCTTTCTTAGACGTCCAATAACTAGACACAGAAAAAGCTGCTGTTAGAAGACTGGCTCCTCCCATACTTAAAAGCATAATTGGATTTCGTCGACTGATAATGGTAACTGCACCCGTCATCACTAACATTCCTAGAGGCGGAACAATTGTTCTAAGTATTTCTCCACGTTTTTTCTCTTTTCTCCCTTTAGGTGAGTTGAGCCTAACTCTATCCTCAGAAGGTCTTAAGAAAATCCGTGGACTACGTCTATAATCGGGGAAATCAACAGGATACTCCTCTAGTAAAGCTTCTTCAATAAATAGCTTCGAATTTAAATGAAATTCTTGTAACAGTCCAATCATCTTGAACTGATCTGGTCGTCTTTCTATTACTACGCCATCTATTACAAGCCTATCTCCTATTTTGAAATGACCATCAAAATCGGCTACTTTTTCTCCATTAATGTATACTTTAGCCCCATTAGAAAAAACTTGTAAATGATGGTAGTTTTTTGCTTCTGGTTTGAAGCGAGCCAAAACAGTCGTATTAAATTTAATAGCTGAAGAAGCTAAGTCCGAAATAATAAACTCATTTCGTGGGATATTGGTATACACAATATCCAACTTACCTTTAGGATAGGCTATGCAATGCTGTAATAATTGTCCTGACCATACTTGCTCATTAAATAACAGCTGATTGTTTTCATCTAAGCAAATAAGGCCGTTCTCTGTTTGAATCTGGCGAAGGTTTTCTGAAATCTCAAGGTGTTTAAACTGATTCCCAAATAAAAATACGTCATAAAAAACTTCTGAATGGGTTCTTCTATTGCTATCAAAAATTTGGTTGGAATTATTTTTGTTCTTCATGAGCATCCTTTCCTTCCAAAAGTTCTTCGTAATTTTTAATTTGTTCCTTATATTCTTTCAGTTTTTCTTGTTTTTCAGATCCTTTCATTTTAGAATCTCCACTAACATGACTGTACAATTTTCTATAGGCGTATAAAATCAATTGATTATCTCCTATATTTTGAGCAGCATCTAGCGTTTTTTCATAGTCTCCAAATCCAATATAAATCCAATACAGAAGAATAGTTTCATTAGTCTTCATAGAAATATTTTTTAAGATATTTTCCTTCTGATCACTACTAAGATTATCTTCTTTAATGGCACTAACAGCTAAAGCATACTGTGTCCCTTTAGGAAAATTTTTTGGATTATCTTTTTCTAAAGTTTCTAGAGCCTTGGAATACTCATGATTTGTATAATAAATCTCACTTGAAATGATTCTATCTTTATAAGGAATTGTGTTTACTAGATAAAAGCCAGATACCACAGCAAGAACTAGGAACAAAATTCCGAACGAGATCATTCCCCATTTATATATCTTAAATTCATTTTTAGGCGTGTAGATATTCTCTTCTAGTCTTTTTTGAACCTGTATTGCAACTTGTTGATTCAACGATTCATTTAATTCATCAAAATTTTGTGCTTGTTGAATCTCTTGAGAAAATGGATTCTTAAGAGCACTAGAGCCATTGATTAAATCGTAGAAATCCAATCTCGGATTGATAATGTAAAGAATAAGGGCTCGGTATGATTTAAAATAGTCCTCATTTTCTACAAAGGGCATCACAGTTGTAGAGAAACCTCTATGAGCAACTTTTACATATTCACCTAAAACAAAAAAGTTATTCGGATGAATGTATGGCACCGTTAAAGTCTGTGAATAACGAGATAAAAATTGCATCTTTTGAGCCAAGACTAATCTATCAATTAAAGACAGCTTTTCCAGAGCGGTAACTAGTGGAATAGAAGAAGTTTCAATCTCATACGTAACCCGAAGTTCCTCTTCGGTCACCTCTGACACCTCTCCAGCCAAAAAGTGAACATCTTTCTCTAAAAATGTTTGATATTGTGGCAATTCATTTATTTTAAATTGATTGGCCTTCAAACGGACGTCCAGTCTCTCATCCTCAACATTTATATCTAACTCAGGATAATATTCTTTCATCTGCGCCACAGGTCTACCTCTCTATTCTACGCGTGTAACAACTTCAAGTTGGTCACCATTCCCAACGGGATATTCAGACAAAACAGCTGAAGGAGCTAATAAAAATGGTTTATTCTTTAAAACTAAATCAAATTGCTCTGGCAAAACTACTTTCTTCAAGACCAACGCCTCTCTAAGTAAGTCTTTTAAGCGATTAGTTGTCACAGCCATTGGAATCATCACATCATAAGTTTGATTTCTATATTCAAGTTCTACTGTAATTGTTGGGGGATTCATCAAGATTGCTCCTTATTTTGTAACTGAAAATTAGAGAATACGCTCCCTAGCTTCCAACCAATGAATACTATCAAGGTTGATCCTAGCAAAAGTAAGCTAGTATACAAAGCTTTTATCAATGAATCCGATGTAGCTTCAGAATCATTTGTTATAAACTCTGGAAAAGAATAATTCGCCTGAAATAATTGATCTTTTGATGGAGCATCACTTTTGTTTTGGTTCCACTCCTCCCGAAACATCTTATCAGTCAATTCATTCAATTGACGCTTTTCTTCCTTTTTGAAGGCCTTGTTTTGTTCTTCCTTTTTCCCAAGAAACAAATCAGCCTGGTTTCCATAGTATTCATACTGTTTTTGTTCTTGATCTCCACCATAAATCACATCATTATGGATTTCAAGAGATGATTTATCATCCGCAAAAGCAGATTCAATAGTGATTGACAGTCCTATTATAACCAAGAGAGTATAGAAAGTTATTGTAATTTTATTTCTAGACACTGTTATCTCCTAAACCGATGCCACCTTGTTCGGCTTGATAAATAAATTTAATAGTATTACAGCTACGGCTGATAAGAATAAAATGAAAATTGTAAAGAATCCAATCCCTATACCATTCATCAATGCAACATATCCATTTTCAATATTTTGAAACGGTGAAAAACGATAGAGCAATGAAACAAATGTTCCAGGTTTTGTAGATGAACCTATGATTGGCATCAATAGTAAATAAATTCCTAACAAGAAAGTAAAACAATATAAAGTTATTGTTCTCTCAAATTTGCGTAACAGAAATACAAACAGATTAATCAAAATGAATAATAGTAAGAAGGTATAAAGAACCCATACTAATTTTGAAACAGAATGAAGCATTGATGATGTTATCAAAGCAAAGGCCAAAGATGATACTACAGCAATGGATGCAATCTTAGCCGTATTAGGTAGGTTGTACCAGATGCGTGACGGGGTCTGTAGTTTGTCTCCTTCACTAATGCTACGAGGTCTCATCAAATAAATCGTAAAGAAACTGATTGAGATAGTAAGTAAAGCACTCACAATAGTCATATAGTAAGGGATGATGGAAACTTTTGCTGTTGATCCCCGAATTGCGCTTACCTCAATCGGAGAAGATAGGAAATTAAAGACTTTGGCATTATCTCCTCCACCGTTCTTAGTGTTAGCTAGCACCTTATTGAAAGCCTCAGCATATTTTTGATTATCAGACAAACTAGAATCCGTATTAGATGCATACTTATTGACATTTTCCAATACGCCATTAACTTCTTGCTCTAATTGATTTGCATCAGTTGTAAAACTCTTCACAAGATCATCCATTTTAGGTAGACCATCTGCAGTAGCCTCTGTTTGTTTCGAGATATCTTTTGCTGATTTTTGGATATTTCTCAGTTGTGTAGCAATTCCTTCCAACTTGGAAGTGTTAGCAGTTTCTTGTTCAGCTCTAGAAGCTGTATCTGACTTATAAAAGTCATCTAAAGTTTCCTTCGCAGTGTCATACCATTTTCCTAATTCTAAAACTAAATCATAATACTCATTTTTATCTGGAATAGATTTCAATAAACCATACAAACTCAATTCTTTCTCGGAATCTTCTGTTGAGTCAGGAGATCCTAGAACAGTAGAAATATCTGATATTCTCTTGTTTAATTCAGAATATAAATAATCTCCGTCTTTTTTATAAGCTTCAGCAAATTCATCCGAAACAGATTTAGCCAAGTCTTTTTTATCAATATTATTGTAGCGATAATAGATTGAATTTGGACTAGCCAAATCTCCTAATGAAACATTGCTATTTTGAACGCGCTGTGCAAAGGTCACAATCGAATCTGAGGGATCCGAAAAAATTGTTGTAATTTGTTGAGCAGCCTTATCTAAAGATGAGAAGTTGTTAAGAATTACCGGTAAGTCTTGAACAAGTGTATCATTTTTAGCATCGAATACTGCTAACTTCCCTGAAGCAACGCTGCCATTACTATTCGCCCATTGATAATCAACTTCCTGATAAGAACGCTTCTCTGTTTGTTGTGGCGACCAGGATAAACCTACAGTTACCGTAACTGGCAAAGAACTTGGAACTACAGGTTCCTTCACCTCTTGGTTCTGCACTTTATCATCGTGGTTAGAATCTTTGTCCTGAGTATCCTCAGTTTGTTTATCTGACCCTTGGTTTGTTGGCTTGTCTTCAACAGCAGTGTTTACAACTGCTGTATTATGAATAGAAATAGCAAAACCATTAGAAGATCCTGAAACAACAGCCTCTTTACCAAATGGTGCGAGTTGCTGATTTAAACTTGCTTGAATTTGAGACGCAACAGCTCCACCGTTTGAAATTGTAACTCCTTCACCGCCTAAAGAAATGGTATCCCCGCTAGTTGCAATATTAAAGGTAGCAGTTGTTTGAAACACATCAGATTGAGTAGCTTCTCCACGGTTCATAAAATTATATGACGTGGTCGTGCCTGTCCCTACACCAAAATCAGTTGAATAACGATTGACTAGAGTCAATTCTGTTTTATAGAGGTTTGCTTGGTCTTCACTAATTACATTTTTAGAGACAAGAGCGTCTATCAACGAAGATAGTGAAGATGCTGGAGTAGCACTTACTTCTGCATTAAGTTTTGCTAAATAGTCCTTATCTAGCTTAGATCCCTTATCTGGATTCATTAAAGCAGCGATTGCTTCTTTTACATTGTCAATACTTGCTGTATCAGGAGTTAATTTACTATCTCCATAATATTTTGAAGCAATCACCTGTTGTAAATTTTGAAGATCTGTAATTTGACCCTCTAATTTTTTAATATTGGCTTCTACTGATGTTCGAGCTACCGCCTGAGCTTTTTCGTATTGTTTCGAACTTTCCAAAAAACGTTCATAGATACTGGCGTTTGGAGTTCTTTCGTTTTCTGGATCTTGAGGCAATAAAGGCCCCTGAATTTTAGGAGAGGAATCTTTGGCTTTATCTTGATCTAACTCTGATAACTCTCTCCCTCCTAGTGTTGCGAACTGTTTTGTCATTTTAGAATAATAATTATCTAAACCATTCAATTGATAATTATCCTTGTTCGAGTTCGAGTTTGCTCCTTTATCCTCAGGTTGAATTGAATCAGCAATTCCTCCAACCTCCTCAGCGTTTCCATTCACCAGCGATGTAACTGAAGATACAAAACCTTTCTGTTCAGACTCTACAGCTGTACTACTTGATTGTAAGGAATTAGCTAAAGCTGATGCACTACTGATAGATTGCGGTAAAGTTTGAAATGGTGTCTGAATTTTCGACTTCAAATAATTTGAATGCTGAGATTCTATCTCCACCATGCCAGTGACATTTTGTTGTGCATCTGAAAGACTAGCAACGATACTTGAAAAGTACATTTGTACAATTCTTGTATTAAAATTGTATAAAATGCTATTGATATTTTTTTCAATAACTTGCTGAGTTACTTGGTTTTGTCCATTCCTAATCCGATATTCTATATTAGCCTTTTGTGGATCGATACTTTGGAGAGACAGCACTGTTTGAGAAAAATTTTTAGGAATAACAATCATTGCATCGTATTCTCCACTCTCAATGCCTGCCTTGGCTTGACTACGATTTGATGTCGCCCACTTATTCTGTTCATCCTGAGAAATAAAAGTGACAAAATCACGCCCTAGTTGGTAATTTTTATTTTCAAATTCCCAGCCGTCATCTTCATTTACCAAAACATATCGCGCTTCTGAAGTTTCCTTCCCTACAACTTGAGTCACAGAAGGGTCTTTAAAAGCTATATAAATAAGGCTTCCTGCCATCACTATTAAAGTTATTAATACAACAGAAATTGAGATTATTTTTCTATGTTTTTCACTCAAACGGGACATTTTCACTCCTAAAAATTTTATTAAAATAGCCAGCACTCAACATAGAGCACTGGCAATGATTAGTTTCTTTTAAAAACCGAATGATGCTTTATCAGCTGCATCACGCTCTTCTACAGTATTAGCATAAGCAACAAGTTGTTGGTTTACACTCACAAGGAGTTCTTCCATTTGTTTTACGTTTGCTCTCAATTGTTCAAACTGTTCAAGATATGCGTTAAATGCTTGACCTTGCCATGTTGATGCAATTGTATCATTAGTGCTTGACACTTTTTGAATCTCTGCTTCAATGCTGCTTGCAGCTGAGGTATAAACGTTCGCTTGTGAACGTAGTTCTTCTGGGGTAAGTGAAATAGCTCCTGCCATATCTTTTCTCCTTTGTTTTTTAAAGACTAATACACTTAAACAGTATATTTGTACTTATGTTATACTAAAACACCCTTTACGTCAATTACAAATATATGTGTTATGTTACATTTCTACAACAATAATCCTGATTTTCTATACTTCTATTTATTTTCTCTAATGCAATAGCCCTTGTTTTTAAAGCTTTTTATGCTATTGCGCGGACGTAACAAAACTGTAAAATAACATCTGTTTTATTTTATCGTGTTTACCACACTAATTTTCTTAATGACTAACGATATTAAATCCCACTTATAAATCAATATTATTTATAAGCACTTACAAAAAAGACATTCTGTACACCTTTTGATTAGATTCCCTTTACTTTTCATCCGTATTGTTTCCGAATTTTCTCTACCTTTTATCCTATATTCTTTCTTAAAATAACATCATTTTCTCACCCTATCTTCAAATAAGTCGGCAAATTTTTTAAATAGGTAAGACGAAAGAGCACCCAAAAACCGGTATGAAAAAATTTGAGAGACAGAGGGCTAGTAATATCACCAATTCCTTTTCTTGAAAAAAACATCTGCTCCTCAGCAGATGCCTTCATTTACCGATAGTAATCATAAGCTAACCGAGGACTTCCGTCTGCAACATAAATGATGCCACACTCAGTAAAGCCATAAGACAAGATAGCTGCTTGCATGGGCTTGTTATCTGCATGAGTATCGATCCGTAGATGGGGAATCTCCTGATAGCAAAAATCAAAAACCTGACGTGCCAGTCCTTTGACTTGGCCATTTGAAGCGATACGATGGATCGTTCCATAAGGCTCTGTCGAACGCCAGGCTCCCTTTTCAATGACTTGATAAGTTGGATCCTCTCCTATGATAAAAGCGAAAGTCCCGACTATCTTTCCATCCTCCTCTACAACAAAGGACTGACGAGAGCTTATGTCTGCTTCTATTAAAAGTTTGCTAGGATAATCCTCTCCCCACTGAGTCGGATTTCCTTGCTCTTTCATAAACTTGCGAGCCAGATCATAAATCTCCATGATAGCTTTTAAATCTTCTTCTTTGGATAGACGTACCTTCATCTTTTCCTCCTTTACCGGATAATGGCTAGCTTCTTGATCCTTTCCAATCATTACATTATAAGAAAGGAGACTGAAACATTCTTGTCCCAGTCCCCATCTTGAAATAATACTATTTAAATTCTTCTGGTTCACCAGTATATTGGGCCCATTCCGGACTAAAGAAACGGTCATTGAGCTTGTAAGCCGGTGCAGGCTGTGGATTTGCCACAAATGGATCCACGACCTTATCAAAAGCAAGCCAACCTAGCCAGCCCATATGGATAGTGTCCTGCATAAAGTAAGACTTGTCGCCATCCTTAGAAAAATCAGCAATGTTATAAAAACCTTGTTCGGTCAGCTGATATTTGATTTTCTCAACAGCCTGTTGATATTTTTCTGGACTCAGCCCCGTATATTCCATCCATTTGGCATTAACCGGAGGAATAACAAAGAGAACATTGGTCTTAGATTTAGCAAACTGATCCAAAGCCAATTGCAAATCATTGTATTCAGGAGATTGCACATAGGACAAATTCCGCTGAGAACCCTTGAGACGTTTCAAGGCTCTTTTTAGACGATTCTTATAGAATTTATTTTCAATTCCAAGGTCATTGCTACTAGTGTTTTTCTTGGCTTCTTCTGTTCCGACCTCTTCTAAGGCATCATAAGAAAATTGGTCAGGCAGATTCTTCAGCTTAGACAGCACAAATTTTTCATAATTGTCGTTATTAGCAGCTACAAAATTGCTGAAAAAAGCATCTTCTCGCCGATTGATCCGTGCCATAAAACGGATAAAAGAACGATCAAAGCTCGTCAATTTTTGCCGATTGGCCAACTTTTGGACATTGTCTTTCATAGCAATGTTAGGATAAAGCTGCAGTAGACGCTGCGCCGCGTATTGGGCGGCACGATCCCCACTCTGCTGTCTCAAAAAGCTGGTCAGCTGATCACTATTAAAGTATTGCTGGAAAGCCGAAGCATCATATCCCTTCTTGGTAAACCACTGGGGGGATACCACATAGATAGCTGTTTTATTTTCCAGTTGTGGCAGGATCTGCTGCATACCAAAGTACTGATTGAGAGAAGCTGCGCCACGCTGACCTAGGAAATAAGGTCGATAAGAACGGTCATATTTTTCTGCTAAAACAGCCGGGTGCAGACTATCAAAGCGTAACCATTCACTCGAACCAAAGAAAGGGACAAAACGATGTTCCTCATCTGTCAAAGCCTTACTCTTTTGGGTTCGATTTTTGAAATTTTCTGCCGTTAAAGTGACGGCTGAACGCTTTTCACTCTCATAATTATGATTGTAGTTAATCGGATAGAAAAATAGCAAGGCAACTACCATCAGTAGCGCACAAAAAACTGGCCCCAAAATCAGCCATAATCGTTTAAGCATTACGAAGCTCCGTTACACCTTCAACGATTTTATTGGCCGTATTCCAGTCATCGCGACCAAATTCAGAAACAGGTACACGAATATCAAAACGATTTTCCAATTCTACAATCAATTCAACTGTTCCCATGCTATCTAGGACACCTGCATCGAACAAATCTTCATCCATCATGTCAGAGACATCTTCCATAAATAATTCATCGATAATTTCGATTACTTCTGCTTTTACATCCATTGTATTTTCCTCATTTATTTTTATTTTTTAAACCAAAGATCATTCAAAAATCCTGAGAAGATTAAGAATGACAGCATAACAACATGGAAGGTAATAACCATACCAAGAGCTTGAGTCCATTTGTTATCTGGTAAAGGTGCCAAGCCCTTAGCCTTTCGTTCCTTATTGATGGTCTTTTTCTTGCGAATCCAAGCATCATTAATAATCAGACCAAAGCCATGGAAAACTCCATAAGCCACATAATACCAGGTTACACCATGCCAAAAGCCCATGATGGTCATGTTAATCAGATAAGCCACTCCCGAGGTAACGTTTCGGTTTTTAAAGACCTTGTTGCGCATCAGGACCATGACTATTCGCATAAAGACGAAGTCACGGAACCAGAAGGACAAACTCATATGCCAGCGATTCCAAAATTCCTTTAAATCCCGAGAGAGAAAGGGTTTGTCAAAGTTAATCGGACTTTTAATTCCCATTAGATAGGAAATGGCCACCGCAAACATAGAATAGCCTGCAAAGTCGAAAAAGAGATCCAAACCAAAGACATACATAACACCCAGTGTTCCTAAATTGAAGAAACCGCCTGTATAAAGTGCATAGGTCTTGACATGTCCCAAAAGCAAATGTCCAAAGATATGAGCCAGGACAAACTTATACAAGAAACCTAGCATGATATAGTGCACGGCTTTCTCAAGCATATTAAGAAGTTCTTCTCGATCAGGAATCTGAACATAATCTTCATTGAAACGTTTAAAGCGATCAATCGGCCCACTAGAGAAGGTGGGCATAAAGAGCATGAAACGCAAAAACTCCCAAAGACTAAAGTCTGTCAGAGCCCCATCGCGTAGCTCCATCATCATACCAACAGATCGGAAGGTCAGATAGGAAATCCCCAGAAAACCTAGCAAGGACTGATGGTGATCTTGAATAGCTGGTGTGACTTTCACAATCGTTAAGGGTAAAATTGCCAAGAAAACGTGCAGATAGAAGACCCACTTATTATCCCATCTTTTCCGATAAAACTTGTAAAGAAAGAGCCAAAAGGTCTGCCAAACTACGTAAAAGATAAAGGCAAGAAACTGAGTCAGATCGGGTCCAACCAACATAAAGATGATAAAGGCTAGGCTGACCAAGACTTCATAAAGCGGAAATCTTTTTTTAAAAAAGAGCCCGATGAAGATAGGTAGAACTGCTAAGATAATATATACAAAATATTGGGGGTCGCCGTAAGGTTCTAGGTGAGGAAGTTGTTTTAAAATTTCCATCATCGGTTATTGACCTCGCTGATTAAGCCCTTGATATCGATCTTACCATTAGGTGTCAGAGGTAAAGATTCACGATAAAGGAATTTAGATGGCATCATATAAGACATCATGATATCTTCCAAGTCTTCCTTAATAGCTTTTGTAATATCAATCTCACGCTCAAACTGTTCTGCCACCCCATCTTTTAAGATAACATAGGCCAAAAGATTTTGTACCTTGTGGTCCTTGTTATAGCGAGGCACAGCCACTGCTGAATCAATGTATTTTGATTTATTAAGATTTTGTGAAACATCCTCCAGCTCGATGCGGTAGCCATTAAACTTAATCTGGAAATCCATCCGTCCGCCGTAAAGCAAGAGTCCTTCATCAGTCATGGAACCCACATCTCCAGTATGATAAGCAGGCAAGCCCTCAAATTCAAAGAAAGCCTCTGCTGTTTTTTCTGGATTGTTCATATAACCCTTAGAAACTGCTGGACCAGATACGATGATTTCGCCTTGTTCACCATTCGGAAGCTTCTGGCCGTTTTCATCAATGATAAAGGTCGGAGAATCTTCCTTAGTATAGCCGATTGGCAGACGTTTCATGGTAGCAAGCATTTCATCTGTAACAGCCACAGCTGATAAAGCCACAGTCGCTTCTGTCGGTCCATAGGCATTGATGATACGAGCATTTGGGAAACGGTCACGCAGTTTTTGAGCTGTCTTGACTGTCAACTCTTCTCCATCAAAGTAGAAATGAGTCAGACCCGGCATCTTTTGGCTATTGAAATCATCTGAAAGCATGGCCATATCTGCAAAAGATGGTGTTGAGGTCCAGATAGCAATCGGCAAGCTCAAAATAGTTTCAAAGAGTTGCTTAAAGTCTTGCGTAATAGCACTTGGAAGTGCAAACAGCGTTCCTCCCAAAGCCAGAGTCGGTGCCCAGTACATCACAGACAAGTCAAAAGAGTATGGAGGCTGCGCCAACATTTGCGGTTGCGCAGGCGTTGCGAACTCTTTATCCGTAATCATCCAGTTAGTAAAGCTCAGCAAATTGTCATGGGAAATTTGAACTCCTTTGGGCTTTCCTGTTGTTCCAGAGGTAAAGATAATGTAGTAATTATCATCTCCCTTGACAGAATGAGTGATTTCATAAGCTGTCTTTTGAGCAAAGCTTGTCCGTAATTCTGCTAAACTCAGGCTTGGAACAGTTACTTCCATAGGAAAGTCTGCAATTGCAATGATCAAGCTTGGCTCAGCAACTTCTACAATCGCTGCCACGCGCTCCAAAGCTGAATGACTATCAATCGGAATATAAGCATGACCTGACTTGGTCAAGGCTACAAAGGTCGCAAGCATCTCATACTCTTGGCCACCATAGACCACGACAGGAGATTTAGCAGGCAGGCCAAGACTGTCAATCTTAGCTGCTAGCGAATCTGAATCAGCCTTCAAGTCAGCATATGTATGAACCTCTCCCAATACATTGTATACAGGGAAGTCTGGTTGTGTCTGAGCATAGTGCTCAATTGTTTCGATCATATCGTTAATGGTCGTATTCGTCACGAAAGGATACCTCTTTTAATCTTAAAATTCATTGTAAATAAAGCCACCCTGGCCTTGGCCCAGGTAACTAAAGAAATAGAGAAGTGCTAAAAAGATAACAAAATAAAGCAGGGTTCTCCACAAAAAAGTGTAAATTGTTTGATGTTTTTTCATTCGTCATTCCAAATCATTCAATAAATATACTCTATTTTACCATTTTATTCACTCAGTTTTCAATCCTAAATCTATTTTGTTTCTAAGTGAAAAAATTTATATATAAAATTTTTATATATTTTCTTGACAAGTCATTTTATTATGTATATAATTTATATATAAAATAATTATATATAAATATTTTTATATTGATAAAGGAGGAAAAAAATGTGTATTACTTCCCAACCTCATCAGCCCTAATTGAGTTTCTCATTTTGGCCCTCGTAGAAAAAGAAGATTCCTATGGTTATGAAATCAGTCAGACCATTAAACTATTAGCCAATATCAAAGAGTCCACTCTTTACCCAATTCTGAAAAAATTAGAAAAGAATAGCTACCTAACCACCTACTCACAAGAGTTTCAAGGTCGTAAAAGAAAATATTATTCTCTCACAGGTGCGGGGCTCGACCAGCTCAATAAGCTCAGAGAAGAATGGAATCAGTATATTAGTACAATCAATAATATTATAGAAGGGAACATCCATCATGACAAGAACTGAATATCTCGCTCAGTTAGATAAATATCTGAAGAAACTCCCCAGACACGATTACCAAGAAGCTATGGACTACTTTGTTGAGTATTTTGATGAAGCAGGTCCTGAAAATGAATCCCAAGTCATAGCCGAACTCGGCAGTCCTCGTGAAGCTGCACATGAAATCATGGTCAACCTCTTAGATAAGATCATAGAAGAAGACGAGCCAAAGAATACTAAGAATGTTATTCAAATTGCTATCCTATCTATTCTAGCAGCACCTCTAGCTATTCCGCTAGCTCTGGTTGTCGCTATTTTAGTCTTCGTCTTCTTCTTCTTGATCGGAGTTTTTGCTTTTGTCCTAGCTATCGGCTCATTCGCCTTTTTTGTCTTTGGTATCAGCTCGATCTGGGACAGCCTGACCATCTCACTAGGAGTTTCGATTCCTAGCTTCCTACTTACTATTGGAATCAGCCTTCTAGGTTTTGGACTATCCGCTTTCTGCGCTTTAGGTGTTTCACCACTCATACAGTTCACCAAAAACAACTTTATCAAGCTAGCGAAACGACTTTCAAAGAAAGGAGCACGCCATGCCTAACTGGAGAAAAACATTACTAACTGTCGGAATCTCAACTTGCCTACTAGGAGGTGCACTGATTGCTACAGGAACTGCAACTGGTGGCATAAACCACTTGTTGCAAGCCAATCATACCAAATACAGTAAAAAGACAGAGGACTTCTCCGATATTTCTGCTCTGGATATCGATCTTGGAAATCGAAACCTAGTCATTGAAGAATCAGAAGATGATAAAACGCATTTGACCTATTATCAAGGCAAGGAAGCTTCTGAGCGGATTGTTACCTCAGCCAATCAAGGAACCCTAAAGATTCAGCAACCAAGGCCCCTGATAACTTTCGGATGGAGCAGTGGCATCCGTTCTATCTTGAACCTTTTTGACAACGAAGGAGGACGTTCAACAGTTACCCTCAGCCTACCTAAGGGAACAAAACTTTCAACCCTTAAAGGCAACAGCAGTTTAGGTGATGTTACCCTATCTGGCTTGACCGTTCAAAAATTAGACCTCAGTCTTTCAGCGGGTAGTCTAACCGTCAAAAACAGTACGATTTCCACGGGAGACTTATCGAATTCTCTTGGAGACGTTTCCTTATCTGATCTGGCCATCCAAAAATTAGATCTTAAGCTCTCATCAGGCAGTGTGACTATCGATAACACTACTGTTGAAAAAGGGTATTTAGCAAATTCTCTAGGGGATATCAACCTAAATAAAAGTAAGCTATCAGATAGCACAATTAAGCTTTCATCAGGTAGCATTAACTCTCAGCAACTCACTCTGTCAGGCGATATCAATATTGACAATAGCTTAGGTGACATTCAGCTAAACTTAGTCAAAGAAAGCCTTGAAACTCTTTCATTTGATATAGAAACAAGCATGGGTAGCATCACTATCCCCCACAATTTTCAATCTATCACAGGTGAAAATGACGAGGTTGGTTCTAAACTGAAACGCCAACTGGATAAGAGTAGCGGAAAAGTTTTTGTGAGAGATAGCGCCGGAAGTATCGAGCTGTCTGTTGCTGAGTAAAATTATTTTAACACTTCCACCAAAAACTGCATCCGTCTGTGGATGGATATGAATACATAAAAAATAGGCAGGGATAGATATCCCAGCCTATTTTTTATTTAGCAATTGCATGATAAGTGGTTGTGCTGGTAAACTCATGACCAGCCCTAACAATGACTTGGTCTTTCTGATGGCTATGTATAGCATCAGGAAGTGCCTGCATTCAAGGGAGCTCAATTTTTATATAATCTTATCATATTCGTCTGTTTTTTCCTGTGTCACTTGCTCAATCTTCTTTCTCACTTGCCCTTGAATAGCCGTATCTATCTGGGAGATTATCCCCTCAATAGCTGTTTTTGTTTCATCAGCAGTCACTTTGATCTTGTCCTTAGAGCTTGAACACAGAGAAGCTTTTTCTTTCAAAATGATACTCGCTATAGCGCTAATGCGATTCCGTTCCATGATACGATACATTTGTCTTACAGCATACTCGTATTCTTCATCTGTATAGTATTCATTTAGTGGTGCTAGCATATAACCTCCTTAATTTGTCTATGGAATTTTCCAAATCATTTCGTTGTTTCCAATAATTTTTATCTAATATTTCTTCTCGTTGTTGCAGTGAATCATTTCTATGTTGATAAGCAATTTGTGATTCTTCCATTATCTGTTGCAAACTTCTATAAAAATCCTCAGCATCTTGATAAGTTTGCTGAACTTGATGCAGGAAAATATCCATTTTACTAGCTTCTTCATCAACTATTCGTGACAATCTTTCCCTGCGCTCATACATTTCATTATAAGCCTCAGATAATGTAGCTTTTTTAAAACGATAATCATCTTCTAATTCATTGTACTCTCTTTGTTTGATTTTTAAATTCTGTAAAATCACATCTGACCTATCCATTTTTTAAAGTCTCCTGCTAATTCTTGGTCTGAGCTAATTTTTTTATCAATCATTTGATGAATTTGTTGATTTAGTGTACTAAAATCTAAAGCTAAAGCACCTGACTTCTGATTGGCTTGATCAAATTCTCGTTCAACTGCTCCTACAACAGAATCATATGTGACACCCGCCGCCGCAAAAGCGGTGACTACTTCATCATGACTGAGATATTGAAAGTTGCTAAAATCAATCTGTTCCCATAAATTCTGCGCTTTTGAAACCGCCTCATCTCGAATCGTTTTTATCTCCTCTGCTCCTACCTTTGCAACATTTTCCATTCCATCTCCCAGCATCATGCCTTGAAAGCTATCTAGGAAAATACGCTCATTGCTTGAAAGACCGCCTGAGGATAAGCGATTTTTCAACTTCTGATAACTGTACATCTTAGCTGTCGTTTCCGCAAAAGAGGCAACCACCGGATTGGAGATTATTTTCCCATCCAAATCCACCAGCTGACCTTTCTCATTGAAAAGCCATTCCGTTAGATAATGATATTGGAGCTTCTTAAATAGTTCATCTTTTGCTGGATAAATTTTGGGATAGATTGCAGTCTTAGTCTCATTCCCCATAATGTTGCCAATTACATCATATTTGTGTCGATAGTTACGGAACTGTTCTGGGTGTTTCTGCATATATCTAACTTCTTCTTCCGAAATCAAATATTGAATATCCGGACCATTGAAACCAATGTTAGAGTATCCCTGTTTTAAAGCAACATACATGGCCAGTGACTCACCTAATGAATGCCCTGCCGTTGTAATTTTGGCAGTGGGATTGTCTTTCTTGACTTCTTCTGCAAATTCTAGCGCAGTTTGAAATTGTGATTTTCTAAAGGTTTTAGTTTTTTCATCTGCCAAAAACTGACGACCTCCAAAAAATATTGATTGAATATCCGTATCTATATCAAGGTGATCATCTTTATTCGTCCCCGCATATGCTATCACTACTTGACTATAATCCACATTCCCATTTTTATCAACGGGCGCAACTGCCATCGCCTGCATGCCATTGGCGGTGTTGTCTTTGGTTTTGAGAACTTGGAAACTTTGCCCATTTGATTTGAAAATCTTATCGTCTCTCCAAGGCCGTTTTACTTTTCCTGCATCAACATTATAAGCTCCTTCGACAATATCATGGTAATTTTTATCCGTTATTTTCATCACTTACTCCAATATTTCACTTTGATATTACCTATTGTTTGTTGATTAGTAGTTTCATTTTTTTCCTTTAAATTTAATCTTTTGTCCCAACTAATTACATAATTATCAGTTTTATCATTAAATTTAAAGAAAGCAATTTCCATTTTAAATTCTTTATTTATAGTTAATAACGCAGCTCTTGAACCTGTTGATGCGTTATTTTCTATATCATTAAATTCTATTTCATTGATTCCCTCATAATGATTTATTAAATATAATGCCATTCGCTCTTGTTCATGCTGTATCTGCTCCTCAAACGTCTGTTCTTTTTTTTGAAAACTAAATATCATAACCCCTCCTATTATTAATCCAACTATAGCCACAAGGCTCCATTTGGTTTGCTTTTTCATAACAAGCCCTTATCTAAATCATCTTTTTTTAGTAATGATAAAATAAAATTTTTATAAAAGCCTAGGGTGGCAACGAACAAAAATATGATATCAAATAGAATAATTGCAACAGATAACCACGGTGATAATGGAATTTTATGTCCTGCTGTATCAGTAATCCTCTCCAAATGAAAATTTCTAAGAACCAAATAAAGATAATAACTGTTCAATAAACTTGCCACATAACCAATCAAAACCAGGGATTTCAAGTTTGTAAATATCCATATACCTAATAAAGGAAGGGCTATTATCAACAAGGGAATACCCCAGAAAATAAATGTCAAAAAAAGAAACGTTGGACCATTCCATATCCAAAGACAAACAATAAGACATAGATAAGAAAACGTAAAAATGAACCTTAATATTTTATTACTTATTTCAACCATTATGCCCTCCAAAAATTTTATCACTCCGAATGCCATTGTAAAATGTCTTACTCAATGCTATTGTCCCTATTTTAGCATATTTATCATGAAAAAAAGCGTCAAATTCTCTTGACGCTCCTTAAATTTCATACAAACCAAATCAATATTTATATCTAAAATTCTTCCGACCTGTATTAGTTACCTATCTAAATATTCTTCGATTTTATTTAGCAATTGCATGATAAGTGGTTGTGCTGGTAAACTCATGACCAGCCCTAACAATGACTTGGTCTTTCTGATGGCTATGTATAGCATCAGGAAGTGCCTGCATTTCAAGAGCTACTCCATTGTGCTGTTTCATTGTCTGACCAGCAAAACGAATTTCTTCATCAACACAATTTGCGGTGTAGACCACCAAACATGGCGCTTCTGTCTTAAAGGTCAAGAAACGTCCTGATTCCTGATGATAGAGGAAGCCTGCTGTTTCATGTCCTGGTTTCAGTGCAAAAGGATGATCTAGGCCTGACACCAATCGAACCTGCTCATCCTTTTCAGCAAAGAGGTCCTTCAGGAGCATCGCTTGCTGCAGATGCTTTACAAAATCACTTGTTTCTGTCTCTTTAGCTGGTACTCCATCCGCCGCAATTGGATAAACCCCCAGGCTATCTACCTGAAAGACATGGTCATCAATGGTCTGAGCAAAATCAGCTGATAGATTAAAATAGCTATGGTTGGTTGGATTGATAAGGGTATCTCGGTCAGTTTGTACCTGATAAGAAATTTCCAGCTCCCCTTTTTCAGAAAGTGTATAAGAAATCCAAACCTTGAGATGACCTGGAAAACCTCCAGTCCCATCTGCTCTTTCTGTAAAAAGAACTAGGCCTTCATCAGTGACTTCTTCCACTTGAAAAACAGCACTGTCCCAACCAGTCGATCCACTGTGATTGCAATTTTGACCATTATTGGCTTCCAGGTGATAGGTTTCTCCACCTAATTCAAAACTTGCCCCGGCAATTCGACCAGCTACAGGTCCAATACTTGCTCCATGTTTAGGACTATTGCCAATATAATCTTCAAATTGATCAAATCCTAAAATAACATTAGCAAACTGGCCCTTTTTATCTGGTGTTTGGTATTCCAGGATCGTCGCTCCATAGTTCATAACACTGAGACGATAGCCCAGATCGTTTTCAAAGGTGAAGCGAAAAATGTTTTGCCCTTGAAACTCTCCAAATATAGTTTTTTGATACGATTTCATAATAACTCCTTGTGATGAAAATGTAAAAGAGGGAAGTCAGAATCTTTTTTAGAAATTCCTATCCCATACTTCTTTTACTATAACACAGTACCCATCCTAAAAACACCTACTTATTAAAGAGTTTCCTCTACTTTATCAAACCAGCTGTGGGCACTTTTTGAAAGAATCTTGTTCGCTTAAATCCTATTGAGTAGAGCCAAGCACTACAACTAATCCTCTTTTTTCCTATTTAGCAAAAGGATGAATAACGACTCCCTGCACAACACGGTTAACTGTACCAGTTGGTGAAGGGGTATCTGGTCGATTTTTAACTTTCAAAGAAGTAAGCAAAGCAAAAAGCTGGCCATAAATGATATAAGGGAAGGCCCGATAGGCATCATCCAATAACTTACTTGGCATTTCTACTTCTTCTACTTGTGCCAATCCTTCTGCCTTGTCTGTCAGCAAAATAACCTTGCGGGCAATCTCATCCCCAGCAACTTCTCTGACTAAATCTAGATCGTATTGCTTGGTATATGGATCTGTTGATCCAAAAACCAAGACAATTGTCTGCTCATTGACCAAGGACTTTGGCCCATGTCGGAAGCCGACTGGACTTTCATACATTGTAGCCACTTGGCCGGCCGTTAATTCTAGAATCTTCAATTGAGCCTCATGGGCTAGACCAAAGAAGGGACCTGCTCCAAGATAGATTATACGATTAAAGTCTAGGTTTACCAAATTTTGAATCTCATCTACTCGGTCTAAAGTTTGCTGGCTTAAGGCAATCAAAGACGCAACCTTTTCCTCTTTTACTGCAAGTTCGGATTTATCAAAGACCAGTAATGCCGTTAGCATCATAGAAGTGAAGCTTGATGTCATAGCAAAACCAGCATCGTTGGATGGAGATGGTTGGAGCAAGAGCAGGTTTCTCTCGTCCCCATGAGCCTGCTGAGCTAATTTCCCTTCTGCTGCACAGGTAATTGTTACCTGATAAAGCTCATCTACCAACTGTTTAGCTAAATCGACTGTTGCTACACTCTCAGGAGAATTACCACTACGGGCAAAGGAAACCAAGACTGTCGGAACATCCTTACGCAAATGAGTCAAAGGATTGGCTACAATATCCGTTGTCGCAATCGAGTTAAAATTCCATTTTCGCTCATCGTAAATACTTCTGAGATAGGGAATCAAAGTATCCCCCACATAGGCTGAAGTACCCGCCCCGGTAAAGATAACCTTTACATAGTCGTATTTACCATCAATCGAGTCTATGAAAGCCTCAATTTCAGTTTGGTGAGCTCTATAAGCATCAAAGGCTGCCTGCCAAACTTGTGGTTGTTGGTGGATTTCGCGCGTGGTGATTTCAGCTCCTAAGTCTACTAATTGCTCTCTTGAATAATTAAGCATTCTCTTTTTTGTTTCCTTTCTATTTTATTCGAATGTTTTCAAACATTTATTTTTAAAAAAGAGGAGAGGAAAAGCTCCCTCTCCCCTCATTTGTAGTCTATAAAAACCTAAATAGTGACTGGTGTCTACAAGACTTTTTTACGACACCTGCCTACTCATCTTCATCATCAGCAGCAGCAAATCCTGCCAAGAGGTCGTTGACTTTAACAATGCTTTCGGCCGCTTTTTCTTGATAGTTGCTGTCGGCGCCGATCAAGGAAGAATTGATAAACTCAATCACCATTGGTAAATTCATACCAGCATAGAGTTCAATTTCTTGACCTTCCATAATCAAGCGACTAACAACATTACATGGTGTGCCTCCCAAGAGATCTGCAAATACCAGATAGTCATCAAAATCTTTGATAGTATCTAAAAATTTTGCCAAAAAATCATCTGGTCCTTCTTCTGGAAGCAAGGCAACACTATGGATGGACTCTTGTGGGCCCATTATCATCTCTGTACTGTGTTTTAACTCTTCACAGAAACGACCGTGGCTAATTAATACTAATTGCTTACTCATAAATTACTCCATTATGCCATTCCAAAGAAGAAGTGGCCAAATGCTGAGAATGCAACTGCTGCAAGAATGATGAGCAAGATAGCTTTTGTAGAGTTCATACCCTTACGTCCAAGCAACCAGT
>ERZ772974.395-NODE-395-length-33896-cov-7.461334_pt1 | contig 33896 bp, 26 predicted proteins | sample MGYA00580671_ERZ772974 | MGnify/ENA primary metagenome ERZ772974 (study PRJEB29015, sample SAMEA2738065) | human oral metagenome | biome: human oral; feature: human-associated habitat; material: saliva | place: China | collected 2218 ... | reverse complement strand
TGGGATTCGAACCCACGGCCTCCGGTGCCACAAACCAGCGCTCTAACCAACTGAGCTACATCCGCCATAGCTTTAATAATTTTAACACACACCTGGTTAAAAATCAAGCTTTAAAATTTTGGTTTAATTTCTGGCTGAAAACTTTTTGTAATGTTTTGCGTGGATTGTGAGATTCCAGAAGAGCCATAAAAACCAGCCATTCCCGACTGGGAAACATTATCGAATCGATTTTCGCTATCCATTCCTCGTACTTCCATTCTCATTCTAGTTGCTCGGTCGATTTGATCACCGGTAACTGTATTTTTTTGGCGATTAGAATTAAATGTATAGTCATTATTTTCTCTTTCAATACGCTTTTGACGAATTTGATCAAGGGCTGTCATTGATGATTCCATTTTAGTTTTTTGCGCCATCCTTAATTGACCCAACTTCGAATCGCCATAAGAACGAATTCTTGATTTACGATAATCGACTGCCTGACGCTGACTAAAACTTTGCGTACTAGCAGCGCCAAAACGTCGACCAGATTGAGCTTTAGCATAACCACTAGAGTGAGCAACTTCTTCCAGGTTGGATTTCACGACATAATCATTCAATTTCATGTTATTATATTAACATAAACATGTTATTTTTTCAAAAAAGTGTTGCTTTTATAGAAAATCTTTGTTATAATATTTCTATGCGGGCGTCGTATAACGGCTAATATACCTGCCTTCCAAGCAAGTGATGAGAGTTCGATTCTCTCCGCCCGCACCATTTGATCTTTTTTGTTTTAGCACAAGCCTCCATTTTCTGGAGGTTTTTGCTTTTAGAAAAATAATAATATAGACTTTTTTTAAAAAACTTGATATAATTGTTTTAGGTACGCCCCCGTAGCTCAGTGGATTAGAGTAAGAGGTTTCTACCCTCCTGGCCGTAGGTTCGAGTCCTACCGGGGGTACCAAATTTAATCTTATGGAAATTATTTTTTATTTATTTTTATTTATTTTCGGCGTCATTCTTGCCGTTTTTCTTTTGACAGTTTTCTTCGGAGCGCCTTATGTTCCAACTCACAAAAAAGAATTAATCAAACTCTTCGAAAAACTTAAACTTTCAAAAAACGACATTTTAGCCGATATTGGATCGGGCGATGGTGTCGTTTTAAAAACTGCAAGCAATTTTAGTGCAAAATCAATTGGTTTTGAAATTAACCCATTTTTAGTTTTAATTTCAAAAATAAGACTAAGAAACTCCAAAAATACACAAATTTATTTTCGAAATTTCTGGCACGTCTTCCCTATCGAAAAAATCACCATTTTTTACACTTTTGGCCACTCTGAAAGAATCGAAAAAATGCTAAAACTCGCACAAATTCAAGCAAATCATCAAAAAACTGATCTGTTATTTATAAGTTATGGTTTTGAAATTAAAAATTTAAAACCCTTCAAAATATCTGGAGCTCATTTTGTTTATAAAATAAGTCCTAAAAAATAAAAAAGACTTTATTTTTAAAAATAAATATGCTATAATACAAACATTGGGCCAGTAGCTCAGCCGGTTAGAGCACCTGCCTCTTAAGCAGGGTGTCGAGGGTTCGAGCCCCTCCTGGCCCTCCAAAAAATGAATTTAAAAATCGACGATTATCTCGCCGATTTTATTTTTTATATCTTAACTTTGCTGAACAATATCCGGTGTAATCTCAATGTTTGAACCAGGCTGGGCTTCACCCGAAAGCATTTTTCGTGCAATTGTATTCTCTACAACACGCTGAATTACCCTTCTCATTGGTCGAGCTCCCAATTTTGGATCGTAGCCCATCTCTGCAAGCATCAATCGTGCTTCAGGTGTAACTGAAACTGAAATTTTTTGCCCAGCAAGGGTTTTATTTACTCCTGCAATCATAAGATCAATAATCTGCAATAGGTTTTCTTTTGTGAGTGGCTCAAAAACAACAATCTCATCAAAACGGTTCAGGAATTCAGGCCTAAATTCACGACTAGCTATCAAATCATTTACGATGACTTCTTCGGCGCTCGTAGAATCATAACCGCGTGCAATAAGTTCTTGAATCCTTTCTGCTCCAGCGTTAGATGTAGCAATAATAATCGCATCTCTAAATGAAACTTCTCGGTTTTTCTCATCACGCAAAATACCTTCATCCAAAACTTGCAAAAGTGCCGTCAACACATTCGGGTGCGCTTTTTCAATTTCGTCTAAAAGCACAACCGAAAAAGGTTTTTTCATCATTTGAGCAGTTAGCGAACTCGCATCTCGCGATCCATCCGCAATCAACCGTGAAACATCATCAAGGTTCACATATTCATTCAAATCAAGACGAATAATATTATCTTCGCCATTAAAATATACTTCAGAAAGTGCTTTCGAAAGCTCAGTTTTTCCAACACCAGTTGGACCAAGGAATAAGAATGTTCCAATTGGTCGATTCTGGTTTCGAACTCCGGTTCTTGCTCGACGCAAGGCATTTGCAACCACTGAAACAGCCTTTTCCTGTCCAACCATTCGTGCATGAAGTAGATTTTCTAGATTCAGAAGAGTTTCCTTTTCTTCATCAACGTTTGCTGTCGAAATTTTAACATTCATAGTTTGCTCAATAGCTTTTTCAACCGAGCTAGCTGTAACAATCTTATTCTCAGCAAAACCAGCGGACATTTCCAGCAATCTAACCGCTCGACCTGGCATCTCTAAATCAAAAATATACCTTTGACTTAGTCGATAAGCTTCTTTAAGTGCTTGAAATTGATATAAAACTCCGTTTTGATGTTCGAAAAGTAAAAGCTTGTCCTGCATAACCGCTAAGGTTTCATCATAGTTGGCTGGATTTACTTGTAGCCTATTCATTGCTTGCGCTAAGGCTGGATTTTTAGCTGAAATCTGTAAAAATCTCTGCTCATCCATGGTTAAAATCATACGTAAAACCCCGCCTTGAATTATCGGTAGAAGCAAGTTCGAAACATCAACTGAGCCAACCCCATCTTCGAAGAATAATTGTGCATTATCAAGACAAATAATAATATTTTTAGCAGCATACGCTTCATTCAAAACATAATTTAGTAAATTTTCAATTTCACCGCGCCCAGGAGCCGCAGCGATCAACGAAGACGCATCTAATGAGATAACTTGTCTAAATTTTAGATTTGAAGGTATTTTTTCATTACCATTAGCGATTTTTGCTGCAAAAGAATTTACAACTGTCGTCTTCCCAACACCATCAACACCAATAAGAGCAATGTTTTGCTTACCCTGACCACTAAATTGTTCAATCATCTTTGAAACTAACTCTTTGTGCTGCTCCAGATTAGAAGACATTAAAACATTATTTGATACTTGGTTGGTAATATTTACCCCAAAACGATTCAATGTTGGAGTATATCCGAATGACCAGTCTCTTGCGATTCCACCAGTTTTCATCGGAATCTTAGATTTATTAATTAGCGAAAAAATATGGTCATGCCAGAGGACACCCCTCTCAAGATCTTCAAAATCAACATAAAATTGAGCTAAAAGCGTTTCATAATTTGGAAAATTTCGCACAATAGCTAAAGCTAAAACCGATCCTGAAACGGTTTTAGTTTTTAATTTTTGTTGAATTTGAAGTGCAGTCTGAAAAATATCTTCTGGAGAATTTTGCGGAATCTGAACTAGACTTTCTATTGTAGTTTTTCCAAGCCCAAACCTAGCCGCAATAAATTTTCCACCAGAACTTTCAAGAACAACTTTAGCAATCTGTTCACTTGTTGGGTTTTTTGACAACCTGCCGAGTATATTGCTTGCCATTTGCCCTTCAATAGTGAATTCTGCTGAAGGCGCCAATCTATGCAATTCACCGTTCCACCAGTTAATTAGTATTGTTACAACCGAAACAATAGCTAAGACTATCCAGCCCAAAGCCGAATCCATAAAAATCAAAGAAAAACCACTTATAACACCAACAATCTTAAGTAAATTTAAGAGGGGTAAAAACAACCTTAAAATATTCATTAAGCGTGATTTTTTTGCTCGTAAATGGTTATAATTAAAACTCATAGCCAACCCCTTTTCTTTGTCTTAGCTGGTTTCACTTCTTTCTTTAAGCTACTATTTTTTTGCCAAGTCATAAAATCGTCACGGATTTTTGGAACAATTTTTGGTGTCCACCCAGTCGTAAAAATAACAACAAGAACTAATGGTAAAACTGGTAAAACTAACCACAACAATAATAAAACTAAGCCCCACAAAGCTTTAAATGCAATAAAAAATACACCAATTATCATCACTATTGTTCTTAAAAAAGCACCAATAAACCGTGAAAAAAGCTTGTCAAAGAATTTTCGAATTCGGACTTCAAGCGAAACATTCGAAACCGCAATCGCATCAATCTGGCGAAACGGCGAAAACCAAGTTTTCACTAATAGTCCAAGAGAAAAAGTATCTATCGACCGCTCAACTCCATCTAATATTTTTTCTGCACGCCAAGCTAGACCTTTTCCATACCACCAAGTTAAAAAAGACATAAACATAATTAAATTATACACTAAAATATTTTTTTTCGCAATTTTGAAAAATAACTTTTTTATGGTAAAATGGGTTTGGGCATAGTAATTGCTTTTTGATTTTTTAAATTAATTTTTGATGAAAGGAAAAATATGGATATACTGATAGCTGCGCTTGGCGTTCTGTTTGGCGGTGCTGGAGCTTTTACGTATCAAAAAATTAAATCTGCAAATGCAAAAAATAACTCCGATAAAATTATCGCCGAAGCAAGAAAAAAGTCAGCCGAAATCCTAGAAAGAGCCAATGAAAAAGCATTAAGGATTACCGAAAAAGCTAACGAAGATGAATCTGAGCGACGCAAGGAAATTCGAAAAACCGAAAATCGTTTAGCCGAGCGCGAAGAGTCGCTCGATCGAAAGCTTGATCAGATTGATTCTCGCAATGAAAAGCTTCGAAATGACGAAATTGAAGTTGAAAAACTCAAGAATGAAGTTAAGGAAATTCGAGAAAAACAGCATGAAAAACTCGAAAAAATTGCAAAACTTTCGAAAAAAGAAGCTGCCGAGAAAATCCTTAAACTTACTGAAAAAAGCGTAACTCAAGACATGATAAACCTAGTTGCAAAACTTCAAAAAAATGCAACTGAAGATGCCGAGGAGCGCGCTCAAACAATTTTAGTTTCAGCTATGGAAAGAATTTCTAGCGAAGTTACAGCCGAAAGAACCGTTACCGCTCTTAAACTCCCAGACGATGAAATGAAAGGTCGGATTATCGGAAAAGAAGGTCGCAACATTCAAGCTCTTCAGCGCGAAACTGGCGTAGATATTCTTGTCGATGATACTCCCGGAATGGTTGTTCTATCAAGCTTCGACCCTGTTCGCCGCCAAATCGCTAGACTTACACTTGAATTACTAATGAAAGACGGTCGAATTAATCCTGCGCGAATCGAGGAAGTTGTAGAAAAAGCAGAACGCGAAATCAATAAAGAAATCAATCGTGCCGGCGAAGATGCTGCACGAGAGGTCGGGCTTTCTGGCTTGCCTCGTGAAATGCTACGACTTTTGGGTGAGTTAAAATTTCGAACAAGCTACGGCCAAAACGTTCTTAAACATTCAACCGAAATGGCCAATGTTGCTGGACTTATCGCTGAAGAAATTGGCGCAAACGTAACAATCGCCAAGACTGCCGCCCTATTCCACGATATTGGAAAAGCTGTAACTCATAAAATTGAAGGAAAACACGCCCAAATCGGTGCTGAACTTGCTGAAAAATACGGCATGGATCCACGCGTAGTTAATGCCATAGCTGCGCATCACGAAGATGTTGAAGCTACTACGGTTGAAGCAATTATAGTTAAAATAACTGACGCAATGAGTGCTTCTCGACCAGGAACAAGAAATGCTTCTGCTGAAAACTTTGTAGAACGAATGCGCGAACTTGAAAATGTTGCTACAAGTTTCAAAGGTATAAACAAAGCTTATGCAATCTCAGCTGGTCGCGAGATTCGAGTAATTGTTTCTCCTGAAGCCGTTGACGATCTTTCAGCAATTAAAATGGCTCGAGATATCGCCGATAAAATCGAAAGCACAATGCAATATCCCGGTGTAATTAAAGTTAATATCATACGAGAGACTCGAGCAATCGAATACGCAAAATAATTAAAATATAAATAAAATAGCCTTTCGAAAGGCTATTTTATATTGCTTATATTACTGATTTCTACAGTTAACATTTGAATTGGTTAATCGTGTTACTGAAAACTCTTTACAAATAGGTTCTTCGTCACTTTCAGTTTGCGCTGAAAACAAAGGAACTGGGAAGCTAGTATCATTAAATCCAATTCTACTCTCCACGCGCCTTAATTGTGTGTTAGCGCGACCAGTTGAATCAACTGTTGGCTGAACGCCAGCAAAATCAACTACAGTATTACCATTCAATAATTCAACCCTAAAGTTTGAATCGTTCATTAGCGGCGTTAAACGTAAATAAAGAACATCGTTAGGGCTAACACTTCGGCCAATATTTACCGTTGTTTCGCAGGCATACGCATTAGAATTTGCATCCATTCTATCCGAACACTTCGTAAAAGTATAGTCAGTGGTTGCTTGCGAAGAAGATTCGTTTCTTCGAACTGTTGGTATATTTGATACGTTTGAACTTAATGCACTAGTACTGTTTGTTGGGTAGAAAAGCATCTCGCTTGCGCCATTTCCATCATCTGGATATGGCGTATCCATGTTTGAAGATGATCCTCCAGAACCCGGAATGTAACCATAGAATTGAGCCTTCAAAATGGCGGGTCGATTCTGATTACGCCAGTTTTGCGCATTGATATTTGGGCGTGCCGATGGATTACTTAATGAGTCTAACGCGATATTATTACCATTCGTCATATTTTCTCTTGAATGCCATCGAATACGCACGCGATTGAATGCTGTAGTACCCTTAAGACTAATAACTGAAGGCGCACCATCATTTGTTCTCCCTAGAAAGTCTGCAGTATTCATTCTAATTTTTACGCATGTATACGCCTGGTTTAAATCCGCATCACGACTACTTGCTCCACCTGAACCCGAGTTTGTTTGAATGATTGTTTCACCGTTAGCATTTCCAATTCCTGCGGTTGCTAGAGTATAGCAACTCTCGTTTTGAATTGCGCTCCTCATAGCGTTACAGTTGTAGGTTACTCCCTCAAAACTACCTGTACCAGATGAGCCACAGGCTGAGCGGAATATTCGCAAAAATCTTTTTGCATCTTCAACTCCAGCCTGCGCACTATCATAAGCACTTTGTGAAAGGTCTAGCTTGCTAGCTTGCTCTTGATCGCGAAACATAAGCCTAAGGAAGCTTGCCGACATAATCGAAACTAAAACACCAACAACAATAACGATAAATATCGAAACGCCACCTTTTTTAAAATTCTTACTACTCTTCATTGTTTCTCCTTAATATCGTACCGGAAGTTCCTTAGTATAAGTCGTTACAATCTTTCCTTGACCGCCAGATTGTGCTTGTCCCCACAAATAAGTGTCTGCAGATTGATTGATTATTTCTGCTGGCTCCGAAAGAGAACTAGCAGTCCTTCCATCAGAACCATGCGTTCGCCACAATCTTAACGTATTAGAAAGTGTTCCACCCCGAATTCGCAATTGCTCATTGCAATTTCCTGTTGTAACGTCTTGCACGTTCTGGTTGCCACCTACAGCACAAGTATTAATCGTTCCTCTAGCAATCAACCAAGCATCAACAGTTCTAACACCAGGGTCAATAGTAATGTTTCCATTTGCGATAATTATTATTTGCCAAAAATCATTATTACTATTCACAGGCCTATCGCTATTCACAATATCGCGAGAGATTCGAAGATTGTTACCATAGATAACCCTAGTTGGTCTATCTGCACTAAAACCGCCTATTTGCCTTGTAGCTTCATTGAAGACATTAATTGTCATTTCTGGATTATTTATATTTTGTCGAGGGAACCTAGAAGAAATCGAACCAATAACCGATTCAATACTTGGAGCTCCTTGTCCAAAATTACCTGTTGAAGTATAGTTTTCGATAGCTAATCGACGTGTGCTTTGTGAAGATTCTGTGCGGAAATTTCGAATAGTTCCACCTGTTATAGCTTCATACTCAACCCAAGAACCCAATACGCCTTCCCTTGTTGGAGACAAGCTAGTTCTAATACCTGCGCGAGAAAATACACCATTTCCCCAGAACTGAACTTTTGGCATTTTTACAACCTTTATACAGATTGGCGCACTGTGCCTCCACTGCCTATTGTTTGCTTCTTGCTCAGCCCTACTCTGCGTATCTAGCATTCTGTATGGTGAGATGGAAAGCGCCACACAATATCGCGTTCCAACTTCGGCTCCATCTTCAATTTCAGGAACAAAGTCCGCAATTCTTGTATTTCTATCATACGATCTTCCAGAGCTATCTTCTCTAACAACTCTACAATTTTCTAGCCCTTGATAATCTTGTGAGTAGACGTTGTTCGCAGCACAAGTATCACCGTTTTCGTTATCTCGCCTATTATTTACAGTTACGCGACCTTCTCTGGCAGCAGGAACGCGCCAAGTTGTAATTTTATATTTTATCGGAGAAGTTCCCGTTCCATTGTCAGGCACTTCAATTTCTTCACCGTTATTTGGATCTGGTGGAATTTTACCATCAGTTGGCACATCAATATCGCCACCTGAACAGTTTTTAATTTTATCTATCTTCACACAAGGAGTAACATCAAAATTATATGGAACATATACACAAGCTTCATTTGTTCTTTGATTATATCTGTTACGGTTATCTATATCTCCGGGCAGAGACTTGATACTGTACGCCATACTTGAACAAATAGTTTTTCCAGCCATATCCCTGGTAACCCTAAATGTTTCGTTATTTCCATTAACGCTATTTACTGGGTCGGTAATAAGACCTTGATTAATCAAAGTTTTTTGAGATTCGGATCCATTCTTTTGCCAGATAAAACCACCATTACTGCTAATAGCTGTATCACCACTACCATTATTTCTAAATGTAGTATAAGACCCAAAACCTCGAACATCAGACCTGTTGAAGTCTTTAGCCGTTACATGGTGCTTAAACGAAACCCACTGGCCAACTTTTGCAGTTTGTGGATTGTTTCGACCATTGCTTTTAAATCTTGTATCATCAGATCTAATGCTTTGGCTCGAATTTAATACCGCCGCTTTAGTGCTTGATTCAACGTTGAATTTATTTGGCACTTTGACGCGTATACTTATTTGGCGACTATAACATCCACCTGGATTTGTAGGATCATGCTCTTTATATTCGTACGGGTCGTTTGCGGGAGGGTAATTTTTTCCGCTTAAGTCGGCACGAGCACATTGGTGAAACCAGAAAGTAATATAATCCCCATCCCTAAATTTCTTAATAGCCTGAGGTTTAACGGTAACTATAATTTGCCCACTACGCTTTAATTCTCCTGGGGCAGACCCATATTCATAGTGATAGCCTGACCCAGGTCCCCCATAAGCTTCTGGTCTATAAATACTAAAATCTTCAGCATTACCACGCCCCGAATCAATCCTAACATTAACCGCACCACCAGATATACCCTTATTAAAACAAGGTATGACAGCAATATTTATAAAGAATGTCCTCTTATCTTCACTAATCTCAAAATCACGTTTTTCATAAACAGCGTTAACATTATCTTCTCCATCTATATCACTAGAGACCCAGTTTGCCGTTCCCACATCATTTCCGCCATTATAGGTATCAAAATAGCTTTGCGTGCCATCGTAGTTAACCTCATACATTTTGAATTTTCTACACGAATCTCGCAACTGATTACGCACAACTTGAGGTACACTATCGTAGGCGTTTGCGCCTTTAGAAAAAGATATAACGCCAAATAGGGCTAGCGCTATAGCTAAAAAGATTTTTTTACTATCCATTAATAGCATCCTTTACACTATTAATTTGAACTCCAGAAGGGTCCATTCTGTATATAGTACGCACATTTTCGATTTTAAGACTTGGGCTTTGACCTTTTTCTACCATTGCTTTTAAGGTTTTATATGTTTCTTCTTGATTATTCGTACCAATCGAGAATCTTATTGCTACACAGTTAGCGTCTTTTTCGTTCCCCGACATTTTTGCGATTTCTTCACCCAAAGCTTTTGAGTTTTTCTCGTACGCATCTTTTGGCCCTTTTATGTTGTTGTATTTATCGATAATTTTATCATCACAAACTGTTCCAACTGGGCTTTTTACTGCAGTCACATCGTTATTATATCTAATAAACTGAAAAATGTTTGCGCCCAAGCTCAAAATAGCAACAACTAAAACTAAGCCAAATATTATTTTACGCCTTTTCATCTTTATAATTCCCTTCCACCTTTATAAAAAATTATAGTTTTCCTAAGCCCCATTATAAACAAAAGCGTTATAAAAATCAAGTTTTACAATAGAAAATATTAAAATATACTTGACATTTTTCATTTTTTATGGTATTATTTAAGCAGAGTTGATTTTTACTATTCTAGACTAGATCTTTAAAAAATATTTTCAGAAGGAGGACATGTATCATGTCTCTTAACAATAAAGTTATTAAATTTGCAAAATATGGGATTGTTTTGGTCGCTACTATTACAGTAGCAACAGCTGCTCAATCTCAAGGTATCGGTATTGCAACACAGCATGTGTACGCTGAAGAAGCCACATCTTATAGTGAAGATTATCGCATGTTTTACATTAAGGACTCGTTCTACCCAAATCTAGAAGACTATATGGGGCTTTCTGGACGAGTAACTACAACCAATGAACCCTATACTGTAGAAGAAGGTTTTACAACACCTGAATATCCTTACTACACTATAGTAGGTTCTGACGGAAAAACTTATTCTGTAGGTGATACTATAACAGTAGATAATCCACTAGTTAACCACCCTAATGAAAACGATAATGTGTTATATTACTATCATTATCCATCAGACCCTAACGCAGCAACTAGTGAAGCGCCAGCTCCAAGCGTGAGCCCAAGCACTAGCGAGTCTCCAAACACTAGTACTTCACCAAGTACTAGTGAAGCGCCAGCTCCAAGTACGGCGCCAAGCACTAGCGAAGCTTCTAAACCTGCAGTAGAAAAACCATCTCAAAAAGCAGATGATAAAACTACTGCAACAGACAAAGCTAAAGATACCAAGGCTAATAAAGCCGATAGCAAACCAGCTAAAGCAGATAAATCTAAAGATGCTAACAGCAAAAAAGCTGCAGCAGCTAAAGATAACTCTGTAGAAAATAAAGCTGAAAAAGCTAACGCAAATTCTGCCCCAGCAGAACAAGCAAAAACTAACGCTAATCCAAGTGTTGAAAATTCACAAGCTATTGTTAAGGAGGCCTCTGGTACAGTAGATACCGCAGCTAACCATAACAATAATAGCGGATTTTTCGCAACATTGCTAGGGTTTGCCGCATTCGTAGTGACCCTCTTTGGATTATTTCAAAACAAGGAAGAAAAATAAAATCTTTCTTTTGATGTAAAAAATCAACTCTTTTTTCTTACCCAATACCCGCTTTACATTAAAGCGGGTTTTTTCATAGTGCTAGCCAGTTTTTACCTGTTGAAACCTCAACCTTTAGTTTAACTGGTAGTTCTGACGCAACACTCTCCATCACATTTTTTAGAATTTCAGCAACTTTATCTGCGTTTTCTTCTGGTGTTTCTATTAAAATCGAATCATGAATCTGCAAAATTTGTTCGCCCAAACCCGCTTGTGTAATTTTTTCATCAACAGCAAGCATTGCTCGCTTCATTAAATCCGCTTCAGTTCCTTGAATTGGCATATTTTGCGCAGCTCGTTTAGCCATTTCACGAATCATATAATTGCTTGAATTTATATCTGGCGTAGGTCGCCTTCGACCAAAGAATGTTTCAACGTAACCTTCATTTTTAGCTTTCTCTAAAGTTTTATCCATAAAATCTTGAATCGGCTTATGCGCATTAAAATATTCTTCAATATATTTTTTTGCCTCATAAAAACCAACACCAATTGTACCTGAAAGATTATGCGCACCAACACCATAAAGAACGCTAAAATTAATGATTTTCGCAACACGTCGCTGATCTTTCGAAACTTCCTCTAGCGGAACATTGAAAACTTCACTAGCTGTTTTTGCGTGAATATCTAAATCTTGCTCAAAAGTTTCAACGAGTACCTTATCTCCCGACAAAACAGCCGCAAGACGCAATTCAAACTGTGCATAATCTGCTGAAACTAGAAGATTTCCTTCTTTAGCCACAAAGCCTTCACGGATTTTTCGGCCAAGATCTGATCTGATTGGAATATTTTGCAAATTTGGATTACTTGAAGAAAGCCGACCTGTTGTTGTGATATCTTGCGCAAAAGTGCTGTGAATTCGATTGTTTTTATCAGCAAGTTTTGGTAAAGCATCGACATAGGTATTTTTTAATTTTGAAAATTCTCTAAAGCGTTCAATTTTTTCAATAATCGGGCTAAATTCACGCAATTTATCCAATTCTTTTTGGCCGGTCGAAAAGCCATTTTTTGATTTTTTAATACCTTTTGTTGGCAAAGCCAAATCTTCAAATAGAATTTTCGAAAGTTGGAGTGGACTTGCTACGTTAAATTCCCTACCTGCAATTTGAAAAATTTCGGATTCTAATTTGGCAATTTCTCTGGCAAAATTTTCACTCATTTTTGCAAAAATATTTGGACATATTTCAACACCAACCTGCTCCATCTTGAATAAAACTCTACTCATTGGGAAGTCTAATTTTTCAGCAATTTCGCGAATTTTTGGCACTTTTTCAAGCTTTTTTTGCTGTTCTTCAAAAATAATTCGCATCGCCGAAATTCTATTTTTTGGCTCATCTTCATCTATTTTTTCACCAAAAATACCGCTCAAGGTTTTATCGCGAATTAACGCATTTAGCAAAAATTCCATCTGTTCAATATCATAAATCTCTCGCCACTTGCAAAAATCAATATTATTTTTTGCTAAACTATGGAAGGTTTCTTTGGCGTTAAAAAATGCTGTCTTCGTATTTTCGAAAAATTCCTGAAATTTCAAAAAATCTTCAACTTTAAACTGAGAAATATTCTCAAAATCTGAAACAAAAATCTGTTTCGAATCCTGATCAAGATCAAAGAAAACCATTTTTTGATCCTTTTTAAAGAAATCTTCGGCTTTAATTTCTAGCAAAAAATCAAGATTTTTTGTTTCATACTCAGGTTCACTAAAAATATTTATCTGATTACTATTTTCAAAATTTGCTGAACTTGCCCTCATCTCTTTAGGAATTTTTTTAACTAAAGAGTTAAATTCTAATTTTCGAAGCTCCTTCAATACTTCTTCATAGTTAAAGTTATGGATATCGGCAGCATCAAAATCAATTTCAACCGGTGCATCCAAAAAAATTCTAGCAATCTCTTTGCTCATAAATGCCGATTCTTTGCCATCCTCAAGCTTCTTTCGCCAAGACGGTTTAATCTTGTCTAAGTTTTCATAGATTCCCTCAAGAGTAAAGAATTCCTGCAAAAGTTGCGTTGCTGTTTTTGGTCCAATCCCCGGAACACCCGGAATATTATCGCTCGAATCACCCTGAAGCGCCTTTAAATCTAAAAACTGAGATTGTTTTAAGCCGTATTTTTCTTCAAAATATTCAAGATCAAACTCTTCAATCTCTGAAAAACCTCGCTTCATTGCAAAAACTTTTGTATTTTGATCAATTAACTGCAGCATATCAAGATCAGATGTAATCAAATTAGCCTCAACACCAAGTTTATTAGCTTGAAGTGCTAGCGTTCCTAAAATATCATCCGCCTCATAACCGTCAGTTTCGAAAAGTGGCCAGCCCAAAGTTTTCAAAAAATCCTTCAAAAGTGGAATTTGCTCATAAAAATCATCTGGCGCTTTTTTGCGACCAGCTTTATATTCGGGGTAAATCGCACTTCTCTTAGCGGTTGAAGTTCCTTTTTTATCCCAAGCTACCACCACATAATCTGGTTTTAGCTTTCGAATTACCTCAAAGGCCAAACTCGCAAAACCAAAAACTCCGCCGGTTGGCGTTCCATCTTCAAGGCTTAAATTTTTCATTGCGTAATAACCCCTATAAAATACGCTTTTTCCATCAATAATCACTAGTTTTTTCATTATCTTTAATTATACCACGCTTGAGAATATTTTTCACTTTTGATAAAGTACTGTTTTTATGCTATTATAATAATTATGGTTAAAATCTCAATTGACGAAACTGGAAATCTTGGTGAAGGCGGTGGTGATTATTTTGTAATCGCTGCTAGTGTTATGAAAACTCCTGAGGCTCAAAAAAAGGCCGCAAGACTAATTCGAAAGACCCAAAAAAAGCGATTTGGCGTTTTTCGAAAAGAAATTAAATTTAGTGAAATGAATTTTGAAGAACGAGTTGATATTTTAAATCAAATTGCTTTAATTGATAATGTTTATATTTATTACATTGCTATCTATAAACCTAATGCAGCGATTCTACGCAAGCTGCCTCATAATCTAGCCTATAATTACTTTTCTGGAATGTTAATTGATCGTATCGTTAGTGATTTCAATGAAGATATCAAGGTCGTATTTGACCAGCGCTCAACTGCCATAAAATCTCAAAATTCACTTCTTGAATACATCACTATCCGCGCCGCAACTAACCCAAACTTTAATCGCACAATTTTTGTTACTCAAAAAGATTCGCGTAGTAGTAAGCGTCTCCAGTTTGCAGACGTTATTGCGGGTGCTGTTGGAAGCTTCTATCGACACAGTGGCGACACTTCCCTGATCTCCATTATTGAACCAAAAATTATAAAATGCCATTGCGAAGAATATCCTGAAGCCAATTTTATAAACCCCTTTCTCAAAAAATAAATAGGGTCTTTAGCCCTATTTTTAATTATTATGGATAAAATTAGCGATGTTTATCGCAGCCTGAGCTCCTGTTGAAGCCGCCACTACAATTTGTTTTTGAGAATTTTCTAAAATATCACCAGATGCATAAACTCGCGGAATATTCGTTTCAAAACTTGAATTTACAATAATTTCACTCCTATTATTCGTTTCAACTCCTGATTTTTTAGCAAAATCAGAATTTGGGTTCAAACCGATAAATTCGAAAATTGCCGCCGATTTGATATTGAAAGTTTTTTCACCCTCTTCGATCTTTTGCTGAACTTGTGCACCAATTATTTTTTCACCAAAATCGGTTTTCTCAAATAACAATTCTTTAATCTCAGTTTTTAAAAACAGATTAATTTTACCTTGTTCAACCGCTTCAAACAGCCTCTTTTGAAGTATCTCTTGTGCTGAAATTTGATTTCGAACTAAAAGATTCACTTTCGAAAACTTACTCAAGAATAAAGCTTCTGTAATTGCCGAGTTTCCGCCACCAACTGCAATCAAATCTTTTCCTGCGTAAAACGGACCATCGCAAGTAGCGCAAGTGTGGATTCCGCGCCCAAAAAACTCTTCTTCACGAGGGAGTCCAAGCATTTTATAGGAATTTCCGGTTGCAATTAAAACTGTTTTCGCCTCTAAAAAATCGCCATCAATATTTAATTCTATAAAGTTTCCCTTGTTCGAAAATTCTAAAACTTCACCATAATCAAACTTTGCGCCAAATTTTTCGGCCTGAACTTTCATTTTTTTCGAAAGCTCTAAGCCAGAAATACCCTCATCAAAACCAGGATAATTCTCGATTAAATCTGAATTTGTTACAATTCCGCCAAATGCTGATTTTTCAAAAACTCGAACCTCCAGCCCATCGCGAGCAGCATAAATTGCCGCACTAAGGGCTGATGGGCCAGAGCCAATAATTACTAAATCTACCACTCTATTCAATACCTTGCAAGTCTGGTTGCGGAACTTCCTCAAAATCCGGAATCAACATCACGATAAATTTCAAAGGTGTATTCGGAGCAATACTCTTTGAAGAGTCTTCATTATTGGGTGATCCTTGAGCGCCATAAGCTTTATCTGCGGGAATTGTTAGTTCACGAATTCCACCAACTTTCATACCCTTTAAGCCTTCGCTCCAACCCTTAATTACGTTCCATTCGTTATTTTCCTTCTTGAAGACGGCTGGAGATTTTAAGCTACCGTTCGAGAAGCTACTATCAAACACTGTTCCGTCAGGCTTCCAGCCAATGTAGTAAGCCTGAAATTTTGTTGTTGAGTCGGTAAATTCTGCACCATCACCCTCTTTTAAGTCTACCTTTGAAAGTTCTTTTACGCTCGCAGCATTAAATGCGCTTGGAGTTTTTTCATATTCTTTGAAAGTATCATAATATTTTACCGAAAGTTCTTTAGCTTGAGCCTCAACTTTCTTTTGATATTCTTGATAAGTCTTCAAAAGTTGCGACTGCTTTTTTTGATCTTCTTGTTGAGTTTTAGTTTGCAAGAATGATGAAGCATAAAGCGCAACCGTTGAAACTATCGTTAAAATCAGAATTCCCCAAATCGACACGCGTGCCCAAGTTGGTGTTCCAGTTTGTAATGAGTTTTTCTTATTTGCCATTTTTCCTCCTAGATTATCTTTCCGCCATTTTTTATGGCTTTTTCTTCAATTTTTTGCATAATATCCCGAATTTCATCACCATTTAAGGTTTTTTCGAAAGGCGTAATCTTAAACCGAATTGAAATATTTTTTGTACCATCGCCATTATTAAATATGTCTATTGGCAAGGTTTCAACCTCAACACCCTTAAATTCACTCGAAATATCTTTAAAAATATCAAAAATTTCAGCAAATTGCCGTGATTCATCAACGTTTATCGAAATATCACGCTCAACAGATTGGAATTTTGAAAAATCTTTAATTTTAGCACTTGTTCTTCCTGTATTTTCAAGTAGAATTCCCAAATCAAGTTCAAAACCGGCAGTTGATTCTGGTAGTTTCAAGGCTTTTTGGATTTTTTTCTTGAATTCACCAATTACACCCAGGATTTTTTCGCCTTCAGAATTCGGAACTTTAATTAAAGCCGAACGTTTTGGTTCAAATTCGGTTGAAAGTGGTGATTTCGAAAGATCAAATTTTATGAATTCAACTTTTAAGCCAAGTTTCTTAAATAGAAATTCTGCATAATTTTTAGCCTCGAAAAATGCATTTTCGCCCTTACTTTTTGTGTAAATAAAGGCTAGTTTTTTCTGCTCAAATGGAACATTTTCCTCGTTTAAGCCAAGTGCTTTTTCAGTTATTTTATTCATTTCAAAAATAGCAAATTCACTAAAGCCGCCACGAATGTTTTGATTAATTTTCGAAAGTAAGCTTGGCATTAAAGTTTGGCGATAATATTGCAATTCTGGTGAGATTGAATTTACAATTTTATAGGCATTTTTTGGATCCTGCCCAGCTTTTTCAAGCAAATCACCGTGAACAAATGTGTAGGTCAAAATCTCATTTGCACCACTTGCTACTAAAATTTCACGAATTTCAGATTGGAGCAAATCAATTTTCGCCTTCTTTACGGCCCTAAATGTTCGTTTTGGAAGCTGCAATTTAATATTATCGTAACCGTTCAATCGACCAACTTCTTCAATCAAATCTTCTTCGATATGCAGATCATTTCGCCAAAATGGAACTACGAATATTTCAGAATTATCATTTTTGGTCAAAATTCCAACATTTTCTAGAGTTTTTTGAATCTCTTCACTAGAAAAATTCGTTCCCAAAATTTGATTAATTTTGTCTTTCGAAACTGAAATCTCGGATTTATTGTAGTAAAAATCACCTTTCGAATCCGCAATTTCACTTAAAGATTTTCCGCCAAGCGCCAAAAGTTGCACACCAAACAAATCTAGAACTTTTCGTGACATCATTTCTGGCACGCCTTTTGTAAACCGAGTAATTGCTTCCGAAAAAATTCCGTGTCGCATTTGAGTGTTTCGTAAATTATAAAGGTTGAAAGTTGCACTTTCTACTAAAATTCGTGTCGTATTTTCATCAATTTCGGTTGATTTTCCACCCATTGCGCCTGCAAGAGCCACAGCATTTTCACCGTTTTCACCCGTTGCGATTACAATATCATTTTGGCTCATTTTAATTTTTCGGCCATCCAAAAGCTCAAGCTCTTCATTTTCGAAAGCTTTTCGAACGGTCATTTTAACATTTTCACCACCATTAATTTCAGCTAGCTTATCAAAATCAAAAGTGTGAAGCGGTTGGCCAGTTTCAAGCATTAGCTCGTTCGCCAAATCAGTTATCGCATCAATTGGTCGCATTCCAGAACGTAAAAGATAAGTTTTCTCAAGTGTTAAATTTGGATTTTTCAAAATATTAGAAACATCAAAAACAGCCGCCGTGTAGCGTTCGCAAATTTCAGAATCTTGAACTTCGATTACAATCGATTTGTCATTATTGATCGCAAAACCAAAATCCGATTGTTTTATAAAATCTGGCTCAACAAATTTTTGCCCCAAGATTCCTGCAACTTCACGAGCAAATCCAATAATCCCAAAACAGTCAGGTCGATGTGTCAAGCTTTTGTTTTCAACTTCAAGAAGATAGTCGTTAAGTTCAAATTTCTCTGCGAAAGAATCACCCGCTTGAAGACCATTTTCGAAAGCTTCTGGCGAAATTTCTAGAATTCCATTATGTTCATCACCCAAGCCAAGTTCGCGCAAACTTGCAATCATACCATTACTCATGTTGCCCATTAGTTTTCGGGCGCTAAGCTGGAAGTTTTCACCACCAAAAGTTTCAGGAACGATTGCTTTAGGCGGCAGCCAAGCCACAAAAAGACCTTCTCTTACGTTTGGCGCACCACAAACTACTTGAATAAACCCGTTTTCGTCACGTTCAACACCATCGCGCTTACCACCATCATCAATTTTACACAAATTCAAATGATCGCTACCTTCAACTTTTTTAGCTGAAATTACGCGTGCAATAATTACATCTTTATATTTTTCGTTTAAATTTTCAATACTTTCAATCTCAACTAATCGCGCACCAATCAATTTCGAAAGCTCATCAATCTCTGGCAAATCTGGAACAAACTTTTTAAGCCAATTTACTGAAATTATCATTATTCCCTCTTAATTTATTTATTACTTTTATAACTTGTTTAATGCTAAAATTCCCTTAAGAATTCCAGTTTAGCACTTTCGAAGTAACGAATATCCGAAATTCCATATTTCAACATAACTAACCGTTCAATTCCGCCACCCCACGCAAAACCACGGTATTTTTTGCTATCAATTCCAGCCAATTCTAAAACATTTGGGTGAATCATTCCACATCCAAGCATTTCAAGCCATTCGCCTTTTTTACCACCGAGAGCCTCTGGTTTTTCAATTAAAAACTCAAGACTAGGCTCTGTAAATGGAAAATAACCCGGCTGTGTGCGGATTTCTAATTTTTGGCCATAGTATTCTTCAAAGAAAGCGTGAAGCGTGCCAAGCATTTGCGCTAAGTTTGCAGTTTCACTCACAAAAACGCCTTCACATTGATAAAAAGTATGTTCGTGGGTTGCATCTAAGTCTTCATTTCGAAAAACTCGCCCATAAGAAACGTGCGCAATTTGACCTTCTTCTTCAAGTTGTTTTTTACCGTGTTTTAAAACGCGGTTTTGCATCGTTGAGGTGTGTGCTGGCGGAATAAAGTTTTCCTCGGTTCGAAAAGTATCGTAGCCATCTCGTGCTGGGTGATTTTCTGGAAAATTCAACGCTCCAAACATATTCCAATCATTATCGATTTGGCGAGATTCGATTGCTTCAAAGCCCATCCTAGTGTAGATGTCTACAACTTTTTCAAGCTCTTTTTGAAGTGGATGCTTTGAGCCATTCTTTGCGCTTAAAAGTTGAGGTTTTTTAGCAATTTTCTCATGCGAGCTTGCTGCGAAAGGAGCAGAAATATCGATTTCTTCAATTTCAGAATTTTCTTTTTCTTCAAGAATTTTTGAAACTTCAGCTTGAATCTCATTTTTTAAATCATTAACTTTTGAACCAAACCCACCCTTTTGCTCATTTGGTAAAGTTGGGATAATCTTATAAAGTTCCTTAATTTTTGGCGATTTTAAAATGTCACTTGGATTTTCAAGCGTTTTAAGCTCCGCCAAAAGCTCTTCCCTAATCTGTTGAATTTGTTCCATAACTGATATCATTATATCACAATTGTACTAATTTGTCGATTTTCAAAAAGTTTAAACTCGTTGTGAAGCCACCCAGATATAGAGGCCTAAAGCGATCAAAATTGCCAAAAATACCAAAAGCCAAACAAATGCCAAACCTGTTGTTTCTTTAGTTCCTTCAAGGTATGCACTATCCTCAATATTAGGATTTTCTTTCTTATTTTTTGGTGTATCGCCCCCTTCACCGAGTGAATTTTTAATCTGTTTTTCACGAAGTTCTGCTGCAATCTTCTCTTGCAGCTCCGTGCGATTATCGTCTTGTCGTACATATAAAGCCATATTCCTATTGTATCAAATTTTGACTTTTTAGAAAAGTTTATGTTAAAATATAAGTATAAGTTAAACTAAGGAGGAAAAATGGCAACAAAAAAAGCCAGTTCAAAGAAAGCTTCAAAAGCTACCTCAAAAGTAGCAGAAGAAATCCAAAAAACCGAAGCAATAGTTAAAACTGTTGTTAAAAAAGAGTCTAACTCTATGAGCGAAATTTCAAAACCAAGCTTCATTACAGCTGTAGTTCTTGAATTTATCGGAACATTCCTGTTAGCCGCTGCCGTAATTGCAGGACAAGGTCAACCGCTTGTTGTATTATTTGCTCTAGCTGCAATCGTATTGATTGCTGGAAAAATCAGTGGTGCTCACGTCAATCCATTAATTACTGTTGGCGCTTGGGCGACTCGACGCATTAGCACAGCTAAAGCTTTGTTTTATATCGTTGCTCAAGTTCTGGGTGCAATGATCGCTTTCGTGATTTTAAATGCTTTTGTTTCAAATGCGCCAGAAGTTTCACAACAAGCTGCATTGTACGGCCAACAAAAAGCCACAATGTTTACAGCTAATGTTATTCCACACGGTAAAGAACTTCTAATTCTTGCTTCAGAATTAATTGGATCTTTCCTATTTGCTTTTGCTGTAGCATCTGTAACTTCAGACAAAAAGAAAGGGAGCTCAGCCGTAGCCTTTGGCGTTGGTGGCGGATTATTCCTTGCCGTATTGGTCGCAGGCTCACTTTCATCAGTGGTTGGCGGATCTGCAATTCTTAACCCAGCTGTAGCATTTTCATTGCAAGCATTTACGCTTAAAGGACAAAACGTTCTATTCGCAATTGCAACATATGTTGGAGCTGCGCTACTTGGTGGAATCCTAGGATTTGCACTAGATTCATTAATTCAAGAAGCTTCAAAAGAAGAAAAATAATTATACAAAAAGAGCGAAATAGTATTCGCTCTTTTAATTTTGCCTTTATTCTCTTGGCTTGTCTAATAATTGAGGTTCAACTCCAGACTTACTATCTTCGCCTGCAATTTTCACCACATCCTTGTCAATTTTACCCAATTCTTTATGTGCGTTATTAAAATGATTAACTGTAGTTCCAAGTGATTTACCTAGACGCTGCATCAAATCTTCATACTTTGAAATATGAGTTCCAAGCTGAGAGACTCGTTTTTGAATTTCTTTACTTTGCTCTTCAATTTTCAACGATTTCAAGCCTTGCAAAACAGTTTGAAGATATGCCATAAAGCTTGTTGGACTCACCACAATCACCCGCTTATCACGAAAAGCATATTCAATCAAATCACGCTCAGAACCTTGCGAACCAACTTTATTTATTAGCATATCATAGTATAAACTTTCACTCGGAATAAACATAAACGCAAAATCCATCGTATTCTCATCTGGACGAATATATTTCGAAGTTTCATCAATTCGCATCTTTAAGTCATCGCGAACCTTCTTCGCTAAAATTTTGCGTTCTTCACCTTCAGATTCAATCATTCGATTATAGTTTTCAAGGCTAAATTTCGAATCTACCGGTAAAATTTTATGCTGATCCAAGAAAATTGCCGCATCAACAATTTCACCATTTTTAAATTTATATTGAATCTGAAATGCATTAGGTGGCAAAACATTTTCTAACACCTGCGCTAAATAAAACTCACCCAGAACCCCTCGTTGCTTCGGATTTTGCAACGCATTCTGTAGAGTTTTCAATTCGTCCGCAACATTTACAACACGGTTATTTGTTTCGTCAAGCTTCGTAAGACGTTTCGAAACTTCTTCGACAATTTTCGCACTTTCTGAAATCTGTTTTGTCATCGAGTTTTGTAGCTGAACGTTATTTCGCTCTATTTTTTCAGAAACTTTCTCATTAAAATTATTTAAGTTTAAATCAAGGTTTTCACGCATTCGATTCAAACTCTTGTTTAATTCGATGACATCCATTTTTAGTAAATTAACACCTTGGTCTTGATTTTTAGAATTTAAGTTTTTATTAATTCTAATTGATTGAAAAATTATAACTGCCGCTAACATAATTATAATAATTATCAGTATTGTTTCCATTTTTCTCCTTTTTAAAGTTACTGTGATTACTTAAATTATAGCAACATTAAGACAAAAATAAAAGGCGCTTTTCACGCCTTTTATCTGTTTTTAACCAATTGCTACAAGCGTCATGTTCATGTTCCGCGAATTCGCCGTCCAACTAACAATCTCATTCACAGTTCGCCCAAGCACACTTTTACCAAGTGGGCTTTCCGCAGAAATTTTTCCGATAAGCGGATTAGCCTCTAAACTTTCAACGACTCGAAACTTCATGATTCGCCCAGTTGCACGATCGAAAAGCTCCACGAATGAACCGATTGAAACTTTCGAATTTCGTTTTTTGCTGCGTGGCAAAATTTTAGCATTATGGATTTGAAAATTCTTCTCGTTAATTTCGCTTCGAATTGCATCAATCCGCGCAAAAATATCATTTTGTCGTAATAAATCTTCTTTAACATCTCCGTCGCGAAGTTCAATTTCGAGCATCTTTTGTTCTCGCTCCAATTTCGCAACTTTCTTTTTTAATTCTTTAAATCCTTGTTTACTTAAATAAATTTTAGTTGTATCTTTCATATTGATCCTCCTTTTGTAGCAATGCTACATTGTTATTATATCGAACTATTCTTAAAAAATGCTTAAAATTATCATTTCTTTCATTTTTATGGTAAAATATAACCATGAAACACTTTAAAAAAATCAACTTTAAGGGCTTTAAATTCCCACAAAAAGCTAAAACTCCTTTCGAAAAAATTACCTCTTTTTCTCGAAAGCAAAACAAAAAAATGAAAAAGAAATTACATAAATTGTTTAAAAAACACTTTTCAAAAAAAGCTCAAAAAAGAATTAAAAAATACTATAAAGTCTTCAAAAAAACTGTTAAAAGCAAATCTTTCTTTTTACTATTTTCGATATTTTGTATTTATTTTCTCGGAAAATTTTTAACATCATTTATTTTAGCACTTCAGTTTGGAGATTGGCAAAAAGCACAAAATTTACTTTCAGAGAAGCCTGAAATTGCAAATTATAGCTCAATTATAACTGTTTTACTCAGCTTTTTATTTGTTGGAATCTTTCGAAATTGGCGTATAGGGCTCAGTGTTTTATATTCGCTTGCAACCATAATTATGTACATCAACACTGAAAAGATGGCTTCACGGAATACTCCATTTTTGCCCGAAGACCTTGCAATGTCTGGCGAAGCTGGAGGGTTAGCGTCAATGATTAACCTTGGCCGTTTTTTAAATATGATTTTAACTATTCTGGTTATAGTTTTTATCGCCTTTATTCTTAATAAAATTTCAAAAAGAATTTGGCATTTTAACCTTTCGAAAAAACAAAAAATAGCCATTTTCATTCCACAGATTGCAGTAATTCTAATTTGTGGTTTTAGTCTCAACTCATACACATCTGAAATTCGAAACCTAAACGGCAAAGGAACTTTTGTTAAAGTTGAAAGCCTTAAGACTTCGGTTGATTTTACTAACCAGTCTTATAATTACCAAATAAATGGTTTTATTGTGGCGACAATTTCAAATCTTCAAGCTAAAACTCAAAAAGAACCCAATGGATATTCAAAAGAAGCTGTTCAAAAAATTGTTCAAAAATATCAAAAAATCGCCGCAGAAAAAAATCAAAATCGCAAAGAACTTAGTAGTGAAAAAGTAAATGTGGTCTATGTTATGAGCGAAAGCTTTATTGATCCAGCATTAGGTAAACACCTTTACGATTATGGAAATACAGAACCAATCCCCTATACAAAAGAAATTTTAAAATCACAGAGTTCAGGCTGGGCGGCATCAAGTGAATATGGTGGCGGAACGGCAAATGTTGAATTTGAAGCGCTTACTGGATTAAGTAATTTCTTTCTAAACTCAATTCCTTACACTTCAATCGTACCATCAAATAAAGATACACCATCGGTTGTAAAAAACTTTAACGAGAATGGTTACAAAACTCTAGCAATGCACCCATATAACCGAAATATGTATCGACGCGAAACGGTTTATCCGAACCTCGGTTTTCAAGAATATAAAAGCATTGAAAGTTTCAAAAATACTTCTAAACTAGATAATTCAAAATACATTTCAGACGATTCTGCTTTTAAAGAAGTTTTGTCAGAACTCAAAAATAGCAAAAAACCCGAATTTATCCATCTTGTAACCATGCAAAATCACATGCCTTATGAAGAGAACCTTTATAACAAGAAGAATTTTAATGTTGAAGCAAAAAACGGCGGCAACAATGATAGCGCAAAAAGCATTCAAACCTATCTTGAAGGAATTTCAAAATCAGATGATGCATTAAAAACCTTTTTAACAGAACTTAATAAAATAGATGAGAAAACAATTGTTGTCTTTTGGGGTGATCACTGGCCTGGAATTTATGGCGAAATGTTTGATAAAGAGCTAAGAAAAAACGATATCCGCCGAACTCCGCTCTTTATTTATTCGAACTTCGAAAAAGAAAAACAAGATCTCGGGACTTCAAGTTTAATCTATAATCAACTCTTAGTATTAAACTCAATAAACGCAAAACTTTCCCCATTCCAATTCTTATTAGCCGATTTGCGCGAAAAATATCCAGCGCTCACAAAACAGTTTGTCGATTCGAACGAAAACAGCGAAATTCTGAAAGATTACGAAATGATTGAATACGATATTTTAAGCGGAAAAAAATATAGTCTTGGTGATTTTTATAAAATTAAATAATTCCAATTGAAACAGATTAGCTCCTCGCTTGAGGGGCTTTTTCTTTTATGCTATAATTTACTTATGAACAAGCAAATCTTACGCCTCAAAAATCAAAAAAAGAACGATTCAGTAAAAATTATTGCCCTGGTTGGCCTTGCTGGTAGCGGTAAAAGCACTACCACAGAATATCTTAAACAAAAAGGCTACCCGAGTGTCTACTTTGGGGGCGTAGTAATTAATGCTCTGAAGGATGCCGGCTTAGAAATTACACCTTCAAATGAAAAAATGATGCGCACAAAACTGCGCGAGGAATTTGGAAAAGACGTAATTGTTAATAAAATTGTCGAACAAATTCAAAAACTAATAAAATCTGGCCAAAAGCGTATCATCGCTGATGGGCTTTATACTTGGACCGAATATAAAATCCTCAAAAAGCACTTCCCAACCGAATTAAAGCTTATTGCACTAGTTCCGCCTAAAAATCTTCGACACAAGCGAATTTCTATCCGTCCAGATCGCGCAATGACTCTAGCCGAAGTTAATGATCGTGATTTTAATGAGATAGAAGCTCTCGAAAAGGGTGGGCCAATTGCGATTGCTGATTATTTCATCGTAAACAAAGGCTCTGTTCTTCGAACTCGCCTTAAAATCGATCGTATCCTTAAAGAAATTAATTTTTAATCTAAAAGAGCTCTTTTCGTTCAAGAGCTCTTTTTCTTGTTTTAAAATCTACATTTTTTCTGGAATTTCAATACCAAGCAAGTCTAAACCGTTTTCAAAAGTTTTCGAAACTTTCTTTAAAAGTGTTAATCTTGCTGATTTTTCGATTTCTGGCGCATCTGCAACGCGTGTTTTTTCATAATATCGATTCATTTCTCGAGCTAGATCATAAAGGTATTTTGAAATTTTGTGAGGTTCTAAGTCACGTGCAGCTGTTTTAACCACTTCCGGAAAGGCTAATAATTGCAAAATTATATTCTTTTCAGCTTCGAAATTATAATTTTCAAAATCAACTATTTCGAAATTCTGCTCTTTTCGCAAAATATTATTTACACGCACGGCTGAATATTGAACGTATGGGCCAGAAAATCCAGTTAACGCAAAAATATTTTCCCAATCAAAAAGAATATTCGTTCGCCTATCTGCAGCAAAATCTGAGAACTTAATCGCACCGAGCGCGATTTTCTTAACATCTTCCTCAGAAACATCTCGCCCAGCCACAATTTCACGCGCACGCTCTTCAGCCTTATCGAGAAGTTCCTCCATCAAAACTACGCCTTTTCGTGAAGACATTTTTTCACGCGTTCCATCTTCATTAAGCTGGTCAATTACACCAAACCAAAGGTGATACAAGTCAGTTTTAATGCCAAGTTTTTTCGCCATTGCAAAAATTTGTGAAAAATAGAATTGCTGCTCAGCACCAACTGAATAAACCACTTTATCAGGAGCGAATTCTTCCTCACGGAACAAAATTGTTGCGAGATCATTTGTGGCATAAAGTGCAGCACCGTTACTTTTTTGAACCAAAAGTGGAACATCAAATCCATATTCATCTAGAGGAACAATCACTGAACCATCTTCATTTTGAACCGCAACACCACTTTCAAGTAGCTTCTGCACTGCCGCTTTACCTTTTGGCGCAAAAAACGCTTCACCATACTCATAATCCGTTGAAATCTTAAGACGCGCCATTACATCATGAATATGTTTTAAGCTAATCTCTTTAAACCTGTTCGAAAACTCAATCGCTTCTTTATCCCCTTTTTCGAGTTTCAAGAGCCACTCTTCTGCAAGTTTTTCAATTTCTCCACCTTCACCCTGTTTTTTCATTGCCGCTTTAGTTTTAATATAAACATCACCAAGCTCGTAAATTCCACGGCTAGCAAGTTTTTCTTCACTTGAAAACATTTTAAAGCCGACAACCCAAATACCAAAAGGCGTTCCATAATCACCTAAGTGATTATCCGTGATAACCTTCCATCCAGAAAATTCTAGTAGTTTTTTTGCTGCCCATCCCTGATTTCCAGGTCGTAAATGACCAACGCTATAAGGTTTTGCCATATTTGGGCTTGGTCCATCAATTAAAGCTAATTTCCCCTTACCTTCATCATTTGAACCAAACCTATCGCTAAATTCTTGACTCAATAATTTTTCAAGACTTTTTGCCGAAACTCGCAAATTCAAAAAACCAGGACCCGCAATTTCAACCTTTTCAAAAATTTCATTTTTCGAAAGCTCCTTTGCTAATTCCTCAGCGATTTCGCGCGGATTTTTTGAAAGTTTTCCTGCAAGTTGCATTGCAATATTTGTTGCAAAATCACCAAATTCTGGCCGTGGCCGAGTTAAAGAAACCTCAATTTCAATATTAAATTTGTCCTTAATTAATTGGTTAATTATTTCTGCAACTTTATTCATATATTATATATTAACACTTTTTATAAAAAAATAAAATATGTTATAATATTTCATATGGATAACGAAAAAAAACTCAACGGATTAACCGCCGCCGAGGTTCGAAAAAGAATTTCACAAGGGCTAGTTAATGATTTTAAAATAGATAATAACAATAGCTTTTGGGAAATTGTAAAAAGAAACGTTTTTACTCTTTTCAATTTATTAAATTTTTTAATCGCTATTCTTCTTGCGCTTGTTGGTGCCTGGAGCAACTTAATCTTTTTTGTAGTTATCATATTTAACGCAATCTCTGGAATCGCAACTGAGGTTCGCGCTAAAAAGATGATCGATAAACTCAATCTGTTAAGTAAAGAAAAAATCACAGTAATTCGTTCTTCTCGTGAACAAAAAATTACACCCGAAGAAATAGTGATGAATGATATTCTTAAGATTTCTGCCGGAGAGCAAATTCCATCTGATGCCGTTGTTATTGAGGGGGTTGCTGAAGCAAATGAAGCTATGCTTACCGGTGAAAGCGACTTGGTCTTAAAAGAGAAAGGTGCAATTTTACTATCAGGTAGCTTTTTAGCAAGCGGCAACATTCTAGCAGAAGTTTCACATGTTGGAGCAGATAATTACGCCTCAAAACTTATGGTTGAGGCCAAAACACACAAACCGATCAACTCAAAAATTCTCAATTCTCTCGATCGTATCGCTAGTTTTACTAGTAAAATTATCATCCCCTTCGGTCTTGCGCTGTTTTTTGAGGCGCTCCTAATAAAAATGCTCCCAACTAATCTTGCTGTAATTTACACATCAACCCCGCTTTTAGGCATGCTTCCAAAAGGAATCGCCCTCCTTACAATCACTTCATTACTGACTGCGGTAATTAAACTTGGACTTCGAAAAGTTCTTGTTCAAGAAATGTATTCCGTTGAAACACTCGCTCGAGTCGATACACTCTGTCTAGATAAGACCGGAACAATTACTGAAGGAAAAATGAAAGTCGAAAATCTATACAATCTTTCACGAAAATTTTCAGAAAAAGAAGTTACCACTTTTCTAGCGACTTATATGAAATTTAGCGAAGATAGTAACCCGACAGCTCAAGCAATTCGTAAATACTCTTCAAAAACGAAAACCGATCTTAACGCTACGAATATTATTCCTTTTTCAAGTGATCGAAAGTGGGGATCAATGCAGATTGAAGGTGTTGGAACATTATTTTTAGGTGCACCCGAAATGATTTTTGGCGAAACTTTAAAGCAAGCGAACGAAGCACTAAAAAGAGGGTCCCGTATTCTAGCTTTGGCATTTTCGAAAGATGAAATTGATAATAAAAACATCAAGATGCCTGAAAAAATCTCAAAACTAGCCCTAATCGAAATCACCGATCCTATCCGCGAAGGGGCGCGTGAAACACTAGAATACCTCCGCTCACAAAAAATTGATCTAAAAATTATATCTGGTGACAACCCTATTACTGTTTCGAATATTGCCAAAAAAGCCGGTTTTGTAAATTTTGAAAGCTACATTGACTGCTCGAAAGTCAAAGACACTGAGCTTAAAAAAATTGCCGAAAAAACCGCAATCTTTGGTCGAGTTTCACCACACCAAAAGAAATTAATTATTCAAACACTCAAAAAAGCTGGTCGCACGACTGCAATGACTGGTGATGGTGTGAATGATATTCTAGCCCTGCGTGAGGCTGACTGTTCGATTGTAATGGCCGAAGGAGACCCCGCAACCCGTCAGATAGCTAACCTGGTTCTTCTAAATTCTGATTTTAATGATTTACCGGAGATTCTTTTCGAAGGGCGTCGAGTTGTGAATAATATTGCCCGAATTGCACCAATCTTCTTTATCAAAACAATTTACTCATTTATTCTAGCGATAATTTGTATTTTGAGCGCCCTTCTTTTCGATAAAAACCTACTTCTAGTTTTCCCATTCATTCCTATTCAGGTTACACTTATCGATCAATTCGTTGAAGGTTTCCCGCCTTTCGTATTAACTTTCGAAAAAAATATTCGCCCTGTTGAGAAGAACTTTATTAAAAAATCACTCCTGATGGCTTTACCTAGCGCCTTAATGGTTGTATTTTCTGTAATCTTCGTACGAATTTGGGGTGCAGCAAATGGTTGGATTGCACAAGAAATCTCAACCGTTTCCTACTATCTTCTCGGATCAATTGGAATGCTATCAGTTATTCGAGCCTGTTTACCTCTTAATATTTGGCGAGTCTTACTACTAACCTGGTCGATCGGTGCATTTATTACAACCGCTATCCTATTTCGAAAACTCATCGAAATTAGCGTTCTTTCAGAAAGAGCATTCATACTCTATATAATATTAATGACTATTTTTACAGCAATCTTCATTTATATTGAATGGTTGAAAAAACACAAGAAAAATGATACAATTAAAGCATAAACTGAATAAAAGGAGTATCTGATAATGACAATTGACCAACAGTTTGTTGAGTATATCGTTAAAAATTTAGTTGAAAATCCTGAAGACGTTAAAGTTGAACGAACAATCGACGAAAAAGGTGTTTTACTAACTCTTAGCGTAAATAAAGAAGACCTAGGTAGAATTATCGGTCGTCGAGGCGCAACCGCACAAAGCCTTAGAGCTCTTCTCCGCGCATTAGCTCTAAAAAATAATGCTCACTACAATCTAAAAATCAGCGATAGTGAAGAAAAGAATGAAGCTGTGGAAAACACAACAGATGAAGCTGTGGAAAACAAAAGCACTTTCGCAGATCAGACAAGAAAAGAGCTTGCAGAACTAGACGATATTGCGTTATAATATAAACAGTTCAATTTGAAACTTGCAAGTGGAGTTTCAAGTTTCGAAAGAACTGTGGAAACAAAAAAGTCAAAGCTCTATGCGAGCAAACTAAAGGAAAGTTTGAGAGCTTATACTTGTTAAAAATCCAGCCGATATACTGTGGCTGGATTTTTAGTTCCCTATTTTTGCAAAAACAATAAAAAAATGCTAAAATATAGTAATGAAAATTCAAGTTATCACTCTTTTCCCCGAAATGTTTGAACCAGTCCTAAATAACGCCATGATATGGAAAGCACAAAAACAAGGAGTGGTTTCTTTCGAAATCATCAATCTTCGAAACTTTGGAATTGGTCCTCGAAAACAAGTTGATGATATTCCCTATGGTGGTGGAGATGGCATGCTTTTAAAACCTGAGCCCTTGTTTGAAGCTATAGAATTTGCAAAAAAGAAAACACCAAATGCAAAAATTATCGCAATGACACCAAGTGAAAATATCTGGAATCAAAAAAAAGCTCAAGAAAAAGCAGATGCGCATGAAGATTTAATTATTCTATGCGGTAGATATGAAGGTTTCGACTCACGCATTTTTGAAATTGTGGATGAAAAAATTAGCGTAGGAAAGTTTATTTTAACTGGTGGCGAAATTCCAGCAATGATAGTTATTGATAGTATTGTGCGGCTAATCCCTGGTGTTCTTGGCGGTGAAAAATCAGCTGAAATCGAAAGTTATTCCGATGGCGATAATTTGGAGTTTCCTCAATTTACACGCCCAGCAAATTTTAGAGGCATGGAGGTTCCCGAAGTTCTATTGAGCGGTCATCATGCTAAAATAGACGAGTGGCGAAAAAAATATTCAAAATAGTATTTTCTTCTTGATTTTTCAAAGAATATACGCTATAATGGTTGTATATTTCGAGTGAATCTCGGGGTGTGGCGCAGTTGGCTAGCGCGCGCGGTTTGGGACCGTGAGGTCGAAGGTTCGAGTCCTTTCACCCCGACCATAGAAATTATATAATGAGCATCCTTCGTAAGGTGCTCATTTTTTATATTTATAACACAGTATTGACATTTATAAAAGTTTATGCTATAATTCAAGAATAAGTATTGAAAAATAAAAAAGGAAAAAATAAATATGTCAAAAATTGTTGTTGCCCTTGGCGGAAACGCATTACAAAAAAATGGTGAGCTAACTGCTCAAATCCAGGAAGAAGTCGCTAAAGAAACTGTCCAAAAATTAATCCCCCTAATTAAAGATGGTCATGAGTTGGTTATTGTACACGGGAATGGCCCACAAGTTGGTAATTTAGTTCTCCACGAAGAGGCTGGAAATTCACCATCAACCCCAGCAATGCCCCTTCACGTAAGTGTTGGAATGACACAAGGAATGATTGGCTACTGGATCCAGAAAGCACTCCAAGAAGAACTTTCGAAAAATGGAATTTCAAAAAATGCCGTGACAGTTATTACACAAGTTGAAGTTTCGAAAGAAGATCAAGCTTTTCAAAATCCAACAAAACCTATTGGACCATTTTATTCAGAAGAAGAAGCTCAAAAAGTTGCGCATGAAAAAGGCTATGTTGTAAAAGAAGATTCTGGGCGTGGATGGCGAAGGGTTGTTCCATCACCTAAACCAATTCATATTCTTGAAAGTGAAACAATTACTGATTTAATGAAAACTGGAGCGATTGTAGTAGCTGCCGGCGGTGGCGGAATCCCAGTTGTTTCAACCGGCGTAGGAGCTTTCGAAGGAGTTGATGCCGTAATCGACAAAGACTTTGCTGCTGAATTATTAGCAGAAAAAATTAACGCTGACGTTCTCTTAATTTTAACGGCAGTAGATAATGCAATGATTAACTTCGGAAAAGAAAATCAACAATCTTTGAACATGATTTCTCCAAGTGAAGCAGAAGAATATATTAACGAAGGCCAATTTGGAGCTGGATCTATGCTACCAAAAATCCAAGCATCCCTAAAATTTGCAAAAACTGGTAAAAAATCTATAATTACAAGTTTGGAAAACGCTCAAGATGCAATTGCTAAAAATCTTGGAACAATAATTTCAGAATAATTAAAAATAGCCTTTCGAATTGAAGGGCTATTTTTATATTTCGAACGATTCCTATTAAGATGTACACCTTATATTAAACTGTTCGAACACGGATAGTGTCTGTTCCACCAACCAAACCAGGTTGACGTCCAGAAACAATAACAACCGTAATATTTTCTTTTGAACCAAATGTTCCGTTAGCTTTAAGTTCTTTTGCTAACTCAAGACCAGCAAATTCACCGTCTGGACGAATGAAGCTTCTAGTTGCATAATTTAAGCCTAGTTGTTGAGCAACGCGACTCGAACTTGTTACGGCATAAATTGGAAGTGCTGGGCGATTTGCGGCAACAGTTGCAGCAGTTTGGCCAGATTTAGTTTCAACAATCAAAGCATCAGCATCAATTTGTTCAGCAAGCTCAACAGCAGCAAGTGAGATAGCATTTAGAGCTTCATCTTCACCACGCTCTACAATATCATCAATTGGAGAAACTGCTGCATGTTCTTGTGTATACATAATCACATCACGCATTGCTTTTACGGTTTCTTCTGGATATTTACCAGTTGCAGATTCGTCTGAAAGCATCACAACGTCTGCACCTTGAATTACCGCATTAGCAACATCTGATACTTCAGCGCGTGAAGGTTGTGGATTATCAACCATTGAACCCATAGTTTGAGTTGCGACAATTGAAATCTTACCATGCTTACGACAAAGCGCTACAGCTTTTCGCTGGATGATTGGCACGACTTCTGGAGCAACTTCGTAAGCCATATCACCACGAGCAATCATCACACCATCAGCAGCAAGAACAATTTTTTCAAGTTCTTCGTCTGATACAGCTTTTTTAGTTTCAATTTTTGCAATAACTTGAGCTTCACTATTGTGACTAACAAGAAGCTGGCGAACATTTTCAATATCTTCAGCAGTTTGCACAAAACTCATTGCTACATAATCGATATCTTGAGTTGCGCCAAATTCAAGGTCTCGCATATCCTTTTCAGTAATAACATCGCCACCAAAATCTGTATCTGGTAGGTTTAGGCCTTTTCGGCTCATCAAAGTTCCTTTATTCAAAACTCGCAACTTGATTGCAGTGTTTGAAGGAATATCAATAACTTCTGTTCGAACCTTACCGTCAAAGATATAAACAGGTTCACCAATTTTAACTTTTTCAGCTAAGTTATATTGAACTGGCAAATTAGCTGATCCATCGTGCTGCTGAATCGCATAGTCAAGAACCAATTCATCGCCTTCAACAACATCGAAACGATTATCTACGATATCTCCAAGACGAATCTTTGGACCTTGCAAATCTTGCAAAATAGCAACTTCACGACCAAGCTTTTCGCTAATTTCGCGAACTGCTTTAATTTTTGCAGCATGCTCCTCATATGAACCATGTGAAAAGTTCAATCGTGCACCATTAATTCCTGCGTTAATAAGTTTTTCGATCATTTCAGGGCTGTCGCTTGCTGGGCCGATCGTAGCCAAAATTTTTGTTCGTTTGTAAACATTATTTT
>ERZ772974.392-NODE-392-length-34000-cov-8.171719_pt1 | contig 34000 bp, 28 predicted proteins | sample MGYA00580671_ERZ772974 | MGnify/ENA primary metagenome ERZ772974 (study PRJEB29015, sample SAMEA2738065) | human oral metagenome | biome: human oral; feature: human-associated habitat; material: saliva | place: China | collected 2218 ... | reverse complement strand
TGGGGAAATACCTGTTTACATTCCGAACACAGAAGTCAAGCCCAGTAGCGGCGATTATACTGCAATAGCGGGAAACTAGCATGGTGCCAAATTATACAGTTAGGGCCTCCTTAAAGGAGGCCTTCTGTCTCTTAAAAACTACCCTTATGGGGTAGTTTTTTATTTAGTCTTGAAAAACTTTACGAACTTTGCTATAATAAATATATACTAATCCGACCTGAAGAAGGCCGGATAATTTTAACGAAAATTCCAGTAAAAATTAGAAAGGAAAAAATGGAAAATCTAGATTTAAAATCGATGACTACTATGGTAAAAGTGATCGCTGAAGAAAAAAATCTCCCAGAAGAGACCGTGCTTGACGTGATTCAGACTGCTATTGCGGCAGCTTGGCGTCGTGAAGAAGGCGACAAGGATATGAATGTTCGTGCTACTCTCAATCTTCAGAACGGCGAAGCCTTTGTCTTTATCGATCGCGAAGTGATTGAAGACGGGCTAGCTTATAACCCTGCAACCGAAATTCCTGAAGGTCAGGCTGGTGGCGCTAAAATTGGTGAAATCGTCTCCGAAAAGCGCGAAGTTAAGCAATTTGGTCGTGTCGCATCAATGACGGCTAAACAGGTTATCGTCCAACGTCTTCGTGAAGCTGAGCGAGATAGCGTCCTGTCTGCCTTTGAAGATAAGGTTGGCACTATCGTAACTGGTGTGATTGCTCGCGTCGAGCCAAAACTAGTTCGCATTGATCTTGGTAAAGCTAGCGGTATTATGCCTCGTGGCGACCAAATCGATGGTGAGTATTATGGCGTTGGTTCACGTATCAAGGTTCTTGTTAAGGAAATCGAACGCAATGAGCGTGGCGCCCAGCTTATCCTAAGTCGTGGTTCAGCTGAATTTGTCAAACAGCTATTCGTTCAAGAGGTGCCAGAAATCGAGACCGGTACAGTTGAAATCAAAGCGATTGCGCGTGAAGCTGGCCGCCGTACTAAAATTGCAGTCTTCTCAGGTATTCCAGGTATTGACCCAGTCGGTACTTTCGTTGGTGGTCGCGGTGTCCGTGTCCAAGCTGTGATGAATGAAATTGGTGATAAGGAAAAAATTGACATCATCAACTGGAGCGATAACTCTTCTGAATATATCCGTGAAGCCCTTTCTCCAGCAGAAATTGTGAAAGTTGAGCTTAAAGACAATCACGCGAAGGTATTTGTTACGGAAGATCAGCAATCAATTGCCATTGGTCGTCAGGGTCAGAACGTTCGTCTCGCCTCAAAACTTACTGGCTATGAGCTTGATATTGAGCTAGCAGAGGCTCCAAAAAAGAAGAAAAAGACCAACGTTGAAGATTCTCTCCTTTCTGCGCTTGAAGAAGTTTCAGAATAGTCCTATTATCCTAAAAACTACAAGGCATTCGTCTTGTAGTTTTTTGATCTCGGTTATGGTATAATGAGCCTAACTATGGAAGATAAGAAAAAACGCTTTAATTCGGATGATGTCATCCTTAGTCTTGATATTGGTACAGAGTTTATTAAGGCTGTTATTGCTGTAAAAAAGAAGAATGATAATGCACTTGAGATTATTGGGGTGGGTAAAGCTCATCAAGGCATGGGTAATATGTACGCTGGCGCTATTTCAGATATTGCAGCAGTTATCTCAACTTGCGAAAAGGCCTTGTCTCAGGCCGAGGAGATGGCCGGCGTAGTCTCTAAGATCGCCGTGGTTGGTATTGCTGGCGAACTGATTAAGGGAAATACCAACACCGTTCGTTATTGCCGTAAGAATGGCAATAAGCCAATCTCCGAGACTGAGATGGAGTTGATCATTAAAAAAGTCCAGGCTAACGCTGGCGAGAAGGCTCGCCGGGATGTTGCACTTGAGACCGATAATCCTGATGTTCAAGTTCGTTTGATTAATTCTGCTATTGTTAGTCTAACTATCGACGGTTATAAGGTCAGTAATCCAATCGGCTTCAAAGGCTCAGAACTAGTCATTCAATTCTATACGGCTTTTGCGCCACTAGTACATATTTCTGCGATTGAAAAAGTCTGCACCGAGCTGAATCTGGATCTTTTGGCTGTTGCGGTTGAACCATTTGCAGTTTGTCGTGCCTGTCTTGGCGATGATCTTGATTCTAACTTCTCAGCCATCGTTATGGATATTGGTGGCGGTACTACCGATATTGCCGTGGTGGATGACGGCGGAGTTGAGGGAACGAAGATGTTTGGTATCGGCGGGCGCAGCTTTACGCATCAAATCGCCACTCGACTTGGTGTTGATTTCGACACAGCTGAACGTCTTAAGCTAAATTTGGACCGTGACCTACTTTCTGATCCAGCCATTACTACTATTGCTGACGCCGCTTCCGCTAATGAACTCGAAGAGTATCTAGTTGACGATTTGCGTCGCCAAAAAATCGAAAAAGCCATTGAGAATAATATCGATACGTGGCTTTCTGGCATTGAGATTGCGCTTGAAGATTTTGATAATATCGAAATGTTACCGAGTAAAATCCTGCTTTGCGGTGGTGGTGCTGGTCTTATCCGTTTGCAAGAGTCGCTAGCAACTACAGATTGGTGGAAGGACCTACCATTTTCTCGTCGTCCCATGGTACATCTGCTGGATGATATTGACATCCCGGGTATTGAAAATACGACTGCAGTCGACCTAGATTACTCATATATTACCGCTTTTGGATTACTGCGCGTTGCGCTTGATACGATGTCGAATGCTGAGCCAGCTACTGGTCTGCGTGGTAAAATCGCTAAATTATTGCAAAATTAAAGCTCAACTAATTTAAATTCGCCGGTTTTTAAGTCGCCAAGTTGGTAATGGCCAAATTCTATGCGATGGAGTTTTACTACTTTATAGCCTAGTGCCGCAAAAGTGCGACGAATCTGGCGATTTCGCCCCTCACCCATCTCCACCTGCCATTTTAAGCGGTCTTCATCAAGCTTTGTTAGAAATAATTTAGACAAACCATCTTCTAGGTGTATTCCAAAGTCCGAAATCTCTTGCTGGTGTAGTGGTGCCAAAGTCTGATCGAGCTCGATTAAATAAGTCTTTAGTTTATAGAATTTTGGGTGAGTGTGCTTAAAGGCAAAATCACCGTCATTCGTGAGTAGAATTAGACCCGATGAATTTTTATCTAGCCGCCCCACAGTTTTTAACTTTTGATATTTTTCGGGCAGTAATTCGTAGAGGGTCGGCACTTCACCTTGCGCTTTTCTTGATGAAACATATCCGACCGGCTTATTTAACATTAGGTAAATATATTCCGGCTTTTTTGTACTGATATTTTTTCCCTCACATATAATCTCGTCGGTCTCGCTGATTCGTGCGCCAAGTACTGCCGGCTGTTGGTTAACTAAAACTTTACCATCCACAATTAAATTATCGGCTTCGCGCCTGGATAGACCAACTTTTTCTGCTAAAAATTTATTGAGCCTGATTTCCACTAATTTGCTCTTGAGTTAGAAAATTACTATTGATTGGCTGAGTTGGTACTGGCTGAACTTGCGGCGCTTGAGCTGGTACTGGATTTATTGGTTGCTCCATTGGTTGAACTTGGACTGGCATTTGCGCTTGCATTGGAATCGAAGTTTGTTGCTGTACTTGAGCTTGGACTGGTATCTGCGCTTGAGCTGAAGTTGGGTCTGGCATCTGCGTTTGAGCTGAAGCTAGATCCGGCATTTGCGCCTGAACTGGAGTTGAAATTGGCTGCTGTAATTGAGTTGGATCCGTCATCTGCGCTTGCACTTGCTCTGTTGCTGGATTTGGAGTTGTGGCTGGTGAGACTGGACCACTGACGTCATTCAAAACTTCGTGCACTGCATTCACTACATCCTCAATTCCAACTTGAGACTTCACTAAATAGCGATCTGCACCGAGGGAGTTGCCACGTTCGCGTTGGTCTTCAGATGAAAGTGCTGTCATCATAATCACTTTTATGTCTTTCGTTTCTGGCGTTTGTCGCAGAATATCGAGCATGTCAAAACCTGAGATTTTTGGCATCATTACGTCTGAAATTACGAGATCTGGTTTTTCTTGCACTGCCACTGCTAATGCCTGTTCGCCATCGCCCGCCGCAACGACGTCGTAACCCTCAGCCGTTAGCCGAATATTGTAGATTTCGCGTAAACCGTTGTCGTCTTCAACTAGTAAAATTTTTGTCATTTATCTCTCTGCTCCTTATTTTTATTATAAACGATTATTTTTGCTGGTTAAAGCCCCTGATTTGGCATTTGTTGCGCCTGAACTGTCGTCGATTGCGCCTGGACTGTTGGCGTCGCTGTCTGTATCGTCTGCGTTACTTGTGCTGTCTGGATCGGCTGCGTAACTGCCTGCGTTTGTTGCATCTGGGTTGGTGGCATAGCTACCTGCTCTGGGGGAGTAATGGTTTGTGCTGGTGGTATTATCGACTGAACCTCTGGAGTACCTACCGGGCTAACTCCCGCTGGCTTGGTCGCCGTCATCGCTTCAACGTTGGCGATAATCTGCTTCCGACGTTCGTACTCCTCAAAAGTAATGCGTGGCAATGATAAATAAAAGGTTGAGCCTTCGCCAAATGAGCTCTCCACCCAAACCTTTCCGCCCATTGCCTCAGCGCGCATTTTTACAATGTAGAGGCCGAGCCCTGTTCCGCCAATTTCGCGAGTCTGTGAATTATCTACGCGGTAGAATTTCTGAAAAATGTGTTTTAAGTCGTCTGCCGAAATGCCCATCCCGGTATCAGTTACATTTACCAATACGCGATCACCGTCGCCTCTCACATTCACCCAAATCGCTCCGCCTTCCTTGGTGTATTTAATCGCATTTTCAATTAGGTTGTTTAAAATTTCTAGAACGAAATCCACGTCCGCAATTGAGTAAGCAGTCTGCGGCAAGGAACGTCCGCCGCCGTCAGCGTTGCTAATGCTTGCTCCAGAGCCAAAAGTATACTTTAACCGTTTTTTGCTCATAGCTGGAACTTGGCCTTCTACAATTTTGCGCACTAAGTCCACCATTTCAACTGGCACTAAATGTACTTTTGCTTTTTTATCATCTAATTTTGTTACATCCAGTAAATCCCGGAAGAGTCGCCCGAGGTGTTGTGATGACCGATGTGCCTCCTCAAGGTATTTGCGTGCACGCTCATCGATTGTCGCGCATTGCGGATTCAATGCTAAACCAAGATAACCCTCAATCGATGCCACTGGTGTTCGCATTTCATGAGATGCCGTCGAAATAAACTCTGTTTGCTCCCCCTCTTTCTCAAGCTCCTTTGCGATATCCCGGAAAATAATGATTTTTTCGCCATGTCCAGTTCGTACTGGCATTACTGTTACCGCTACCGGCTTATGCTGATTTTGGAGGCCGATTAAAGTATAATTTTTTGTTGTGAAATTTTCGCTCTTCATGATTGCTGCAAATACCTCATTATTCGCATCCTCTACTTTTATGCCTTCATTACTCTCGAATTTCAAAACATTTAAAATGTTACCGCCAATCAGTAAATCCGTGGAATCGTATCCTAGCATAGCTGTTGCTGCCGGATTGATCATTTTAATTGTATTATTAACATCAACAATAATCACTCCGTCGTTAATTGAATCAAGTACCATTGTTGCTAAAATCATGCGATCAGCAGCACCCTGTACCTGCATATTTTCTGGCTTCGAGGTGTTACTTTGTGTCAGTCTACTAAAAATACCCATTGCTCTTATTTTAGCATAAAAAGTTTAGGAAAACATTAAAAATATGGTAAAATTGAAGTTATGAATAAAGACGTCATCTATATCGAGCCAGAAGACGACATCACCGATGTTATCTCGCGTATTAAGGCTTCTAAGCAAAAAGTCGTAGCGCTAGTGCCGCCGAAAAAACTCGGTATTATGCGTAGTGCTGTCAACATTAAGCTAATTGCTAAGACCGCTAAAATTAAAGACAAGGCTGCCGTCGTTGTGACTACCGACCCCAGTCTAATCAAACTAGCGGCTTTTTCTGGACTGCCTGTGGCTAAAACGCTTAATTCACGTCCCATGTTGCCCTCTGAATTTACTGAGCGTAAAAAACGTGAAGCTGAAGAGTTAGAGGAAGATAACCTCGACTTGCCAGCCGAGGATGATTCTAAGAAGACTGAAATAATTGATGAAAGAGCTACTCGAAAAACAAGCACTAAGAAGTCTGAAGTGGTCGAACTTGACGATGATGAAGCCAGTGCTGACGAGACCACTGGTAAACCTAAAAAATCTCCAAAAACCACCTCTAAGATCCCTAATTTTGATCGCTACCGTAAATGGATTTTGCTAGGCAGTGCGGCTACTGCACTGCTAGGCGTAGTCTTGGTTTGGGCTCTGGTCTTTGCTCCAGCAGCAAAAATTACCATTAAGATGAAAACTATCGCCTCGAACATTTCCGAAAACGTCACATTGGTCACGGATATTAAAAATAAGGATAATAAGGCTGGCAAGTTCCTGCTCGAACAGATTAAATATGAGGAATCTGCCTCGGTTGAATTTGAGCCTAAGGGCAAGGCTAACAGAGGTGAAAAAGCTCAGGGCACCGTCAATTTTAGCGCTACTTTTTTAGCGGTTGGCGGCAGCAAAGTCGTTCCTGCTGGTACGATTTTTACGCTTGACGGTAAAAACTTCGTCACTACCACCGCAAAAAGCTTAAGTTGGGATGGTACTGCCTCTACATGTAGAAATCCAGCTATTTCTGGTGGTCAAATTATCTGTAACGTCAGAGAGTCGGTTGAAGTAGTTGCAACTGAGGGGGGCACAAATTACAACATTGCCGCTCAAAGTACAGGCACCTCTAATCTTGCCGGCATTAACTTTGTTAGTTCAAGCGCTATGGCTGGTGGTACTGATAAAAATATCACCGTAGTATCCGAAGCCGACATTAATGATGCAAAAAGCCAACTCCAGAATCTTGAAGGTGCTAAAGAAAAACTTTTGAGCCAAATCGGTGATGGAGTGGTAAAAATTGATGCTAGCTATAAAGTTACTACTGAAGATCCAGTCAGCTCACCTAAGAAAGGTGAGGAAGTTGAGGCTGGTAAAAAAGCTAAGTTGACTGCAAAAGCAATCTACACTATCTATGTAGTTGATCGCACTGCCATCGACGAATATGTGAATGCTTTTGAGGTTGGTAAAATCGGTGATCACGACAAAATTTATACGACCGGCAACCCATTCTTTGAGCGCTTTGCTGAAAATAAAGATAATACTTTTACGGCTAAATTTAAAACCACCATTAAAATTGGTCCAGAAATCTCTGAGAGCTCCATTCTTGAGACTGCAAAAGGTAAAAAAGTTGGCGAGCTCAAAGCTCTGCTAAAAGATACCTCTTCAAATATCAATGATGTCATTATTGACGTTAGCTTCCCTTGGGTTTACAGTATTCCGACCGACGCAAACAAAGTTTCTGTGAAAATCGAGGTAGAAGAATAATGAAACTAATCGGACTTGATGTCGGCACGAAACGTATCGGTGTTGCGAAGGCGGATTCGACCACTAAAATCGCTATCCCAGATGGCTTCGTGAACGTGAATGGTCAGGAGTTTGCTGAAATTGCCCGCCTCGCTAGACTCTACTCAACCTCAACTTTTATTGTTGGCTTGCCGCGCAATAATTCTGGCGAAGAGACGAAGCAATCGCTCTATGTTCGTAATTTCGCGAGACAGCTTGCTATGAGTATCCCAAATACGCGCATTTATTTTGAGGATGAAAGCTTAACTTCAGTTGAGGCAGAAACTCGCCTAAAGGCTCGCAAGAAACATTTTGAAAAAGGCGAAATTGATGCTGAAGCTGCTACGATCATCTTGCAAGATTTCCTTGAGCGACTCATGTCAAACGGTAAAATTGCCGATAGCGCCTATACTTCAGAGCAAGCTAAGGTTGAAAATGATACGGCAGTTAAAGAGTCTAAAAATAATTCTTCTACGCTAAAAAAAATGTCTAATACTTCCTCCAACAATCAAAAAACATCAGTCGCAAAAATTCTACTTGGCTGCCTCATTACTCTAGTTTTATTAGCTGGGTTCGGATTTGGTGGAGTTTATTTCTGGTATAATGCCTCAATTCAAGCCGTCAGCGATAATACTCACTGTTTAACTGAAGCGGACTGTCCATCGGTACGATTTGAGGTTGGCGATAAAGATACTACTACCGCAATAGCCACTAATTTAAAAAATGCTGGGCTTATCCGCTCCGACCTCGCCTTTAAAATTTATATTAAATTAAATAAAAACAATCTCAAATTTGGTACCTATGACTTAAAATCGACTATGTCGGTCTCGGAGATTGCTGAAAAATTAGCTAGCGGTGCCGCTTCTGATAACGTTTTTAACCTGACTGTTCTTCCCGGAGAGACGGTCGCCGAAATTAAACAGAAGCTCTTGAAAAACGGCTATTCTAATGAGCAAATTAATGAAGCTTTTGAAAAAAACTATCAGAATAAAATCCTCCAAGGCTTTTATGATGAAAATGGTAACCTCTCCTTTTTGGGCCAGCCTCGCTCCGTTCAGCTTGAAGGATATCTATTCGGTGATACCTATCAGTTCTACAAGGGGGAATCGCTTGAGAAGGTTTTAAATACAATGATTAGTGCGCTCGGCGATGTCGTGGCTTCGAAAAATCTTGAAGCTCGTTTTAAGGCTAAAGGTCTTACTTTGCGTCAGGGGATTACTTTAGCTTCTATTGTCCAGAAGGAAGCCAAGGCACCTGATATGGCTAGTGTTGCGCAGGTTTTTCTGAATCGAATTCGGCTGGGTATGAGTCTTGGTTCAGATGTAACCGCTACTTACGCTGCTAACTTAGTTGACCCAGAGCGAAAGTTACTCCAATCCAATGCAGAGGTCTTAGTTCATGATTCACTTTATAACACAAGATTTCATACTGGACTGCCTCCAGGACCAATTTCTAACCCCGGCATTAACGCCTTGGAAGCCGTTGCTAACGGGGACGAGTCGAAGCGTTCCACACTCTTCTTCTTGACAGGAGACGATGGAAAGATGTATTATAGTGATACTGAGATTGGCCATAACCAGAATATCCGTAAATACTGTCAAACTCTCTGTGGCGTACGCCTCTAAATGGACTCCTCAGCTAATTATGACAAAGCAAATTCGAAAAAAATCAGTAAAAAAATCTTCTCGCATCGCTACTTTGCGCCAAGCTTTTCCATATTTTCTCGGCTTTATAGCTATAACCGCTCTTGCTTTTTTTGGCTCAAAAGATAAGTTTGATGATAAAGATTACTCGCTTGACATGCGTGCGGTCGCGAAAAACAACTTCTCCGTTTCAGCCGATCAGGCCGCTGAGTTATACATTATCTCTGAGGTCGCTACCTCGATGAAGACTCCGACTGCGCCCGTGATTCAAACTAACTATGACTCTATCGCCTCCGCCGCCACTCTCGCCTCAGCCATGACTAGCGAGAAAATTGATAAGCCAAATGTGATTGACACCTCGCACCTTGCTGTTGGTGTGGTTGAATATACAGTTCAGCCAAACGATACCTTAGCTTCCATTGCTAATAAATACACTGAATCCGGCGTGACTGAAGTAATGATTCGCTGGTCAAATAAGTTTAAGGCTGGCCATCAGATTGCTGCTGGCGATAAGATTTATGTACCTGGCCGTTCCGGTTTCGTTCACTTGGTTAAGTCTGGCGAAACTATCGCCTCGGTGGCTAAGGCCTATAATTCCAACGCCGAAGAAATTATTGCCGCTAACTCGCTTGAGCTAAATCAAAATCTTGCGGCTGGCTCGCGCATTCTTATTCCAAACGGCAATTTGCCTGAGTCTGAACGCCCAGATTATGTCGCACCAAGAGTGACGCGCATAGTTGGTGCCACCATCTCATATTCAGCCCAATATTCTGCGGGTAACCGTTATGCTTATGGTTGGTGTACTTGGTACGCCTGGAACCGTCGCCCAGATCTACCATCTAACCTCGGCAATGCCAGTAACTGGGCCCGCGCCGCAGCTCAAGCTGGTTTCTCGGTGGACCGCAGTCCTCGTGTCGGCGATATTTTCCAGAATAACTCTGGCTATTACGGCCACGTCGGTTATGTGACTGGCGTTAATGCTGACGGCTCAATCAATGTCTGTGATATGAATGGTATCTCTGGTTGGGGTAGAGAAGGCTGTGCTACTTTCTCAAAGAGCAAGGCTGCTCAAAACCTCTACATTCATCACAAATAACCATTTGCAGAAATAGATAATTTATGGTATAATTAAGAGAAGGATTTTATATGTTTGTTGATACCGCAAAAGTTAGTCTAAAAGCTGGTAAAGGTGGCGATGGCGCCGTCTCTTTTCGCCATGAAATTTATATTCCAAAAGGTGGACCAGATGGTGGTGATGGCGGTAAGGGCGGTTCAATTATCTTTCGTGCCGATAAAGATACGAACACTTTGCTCGATTTTCGTTTCAATCCAGAATGGAAAGCTGAAGATGGAAAAAACGGCTCCGGCACCCGATCAGCTGGTCGCTCGGGTAAGGATTTAATCATCGAAGTGCCGATTGGTACTGTCGTAAAACGCGACGGCGTAATAATTGCTGACTTAACTAAGAATCAGGCCGAGGCGGTGATCGCTAAAGGTGGTGATGGTGGTTTTGGTAATGCTCACTTTAAATCTTCTACTCGTCAAACTCCGATCATCCATGAGCTAGGTGAGCCAGGTGAAGCTTTTGAGGCGGAGCTTGAACTAAAACTGCTGGCTGACGTTGGTTTAGTTGGCCTGCCGAACGCTGGTAAATCTACCTTTTTATCAGTCGTCACTAATGCTAAACCGGAAATTGCCGACTATCCATTTACTACTTTGACTCCAAACCTTGGTGTCGCCACAGTTGGTGCTCGTCGCTCCGCCGCAAAAGGCGAAGCTAGGGATATCCTAATCGCCGATATTCCAGGTCTGATTGAGGGCGCCTCTGAAGGACGTGGCCTCGGACACGCTTTCTTGCGTCACGTTGATCGCACGGCGGTTTTACTTCATCTGATCGATGTCTATAATGACGATGCCGGTGCGGCTTATCAAATTATTCGTCATGAGCTAGATAAGTACTCAGATTTAAAAGATCGACCTGAAATTATTGCTCTGACTAAATGCGAGGGTTTTGACGAAGAACTAATCGCTATGCAAAAAGAAGCTATTTTAAAGGTAAATCCATCGGCTGAGATTTTTGCAATCTCCAGCCTCACCCGTCAAGGTGTCGACGAATTACTATTTGCGTTGAAGCGTGCAATTGAAGTGGCTAAACATGAAGCAGCCGTGAAAGAGGCGCAAGATTTGGCGCTCGCTGAGCAGACTAAGCCAGCTAACTTTGATGAGACCGGCGTTGCTCACATCTCACTAGATTCGTCTGACTCATTTGTTAACTCTGCAGTTGAACCTAACTCTGAACTACCGGTTATTAAACTTAATCCGCATAACATTAAAAATACCTGGTCTGTTTCAGAACTTGACCCAGTCTTAAATGCTGATCGTGAAACCGTTAAATGTTTCAAGGTGACTGGCGAAAAAATTGAAAAGTTTGCTCGCCGCACCGACTATGATAACTATGAATCTCTAAACCGCCTGCGTGATATTATGAAAAAATATGGCATTCGCGCCGAGCTAACTTCTCGTGGCGCCGTTGCAGATTCTATTATTGAAATTGCCGGCCATCGCTTCACACTAGTCGAGGGATGGGATGACTAATGCCGAAAATTAAGTTTACCATTATTACGCTTTTCCAGGAAACCCTCGAGCCATATTTGAATGCCTCTATGATGTGGAAGGCTAAGGCGAATGGTATTGCTGAATTTGATTTTGTTAATCTGCGCGACTTTGGCCTTGGTCCACATAAAAAAGTTGACGACACGATTTATGGCGGTGGCGATGGTATGCTTTTGATGTGTGAACCAGTTTTTAATGCAATTGAATCGATTAAAAAAACTAGCCCTCACGCACTAGTACTTCTACCAACTCCAGCCGGCACACTTTGGCAACAAAACGTCGCTCAGCAGTTTGCTGACATTGCAACCGGCAAGCTTCCACTGACCGCAATTTTTCCGGAGCGAGAAAAAGACTGCGCTGAGCCGCTACACCTAATTATTCTCTGTCCGCATTATGAAGGTTATGACGAGCGAATTTTATCTATCGTGGATCATCAATTCTGCCTCGGCCAGTATATTTTAACTGGCGGGGAATTACCAGCCTTGATTTTGATCGACTCAATTGTCCGACTTATTCCTGGGGTACTTGGCGGTGAAAACTCAGCCCTGATTGAAAGTTTTTCTGAGGGTGATAACATTGAATTTCCGCAATATACGAAGCCGGCTGATTTTCGCGGTCTAAAGGTGCCAGAAGTCTTGCTTTCCGGCCATCATGGCGAAATTGCTAAGTGGCGTCAAGCTAATTCAAAACAATTTAAAAAATCTATTTAAAAATCTAAAAAATCTTTCCAAAAACAGTTGACATAATACTTTTTCTGTCATAAAATAAACATAAGCTGATACGCTTCACAGGGGTTCCGCTGATGATTAGTTAGTGGAGTGTGGAGATTTCAAAAACAAAAACCAGCCGATTAAAACAAAACAATGTGCCCCAGGGTGGGCGCGCATCAGCGCAGTTAAGGACCTCTAAGGGGTCCTTAACTTCTCATAACTCTGCGCTAAATTCATTAAAAACTCTCACAAGTCGCCACTTTGATGGTATAATCATAAGGAATAAGAATAACCACATGATAACATTTTTCAGAACGCCACCAGTAGCCCAGTTTCTAAAAATCTCTTCTCTGAAATTTTTTACATCAGTCGTGGTTGTTTTCATCTCTTGTTTTACGCTCTCAGTTTTACTTTTGACGGCTACCTCTCATGCCAAGACTATTACCGCAACTCAAACTAGTATCGTCAGCAGCCTATCTCTCTCTGCTGATGATGCTGTATCGATTGATATTGTGCCAACCAATCTCGAGACGGTCTATTCCAATAAATCTAACCTTAAAATCACTAATACCTGCAACAAAGGCGCCATCATTACGCTAAATACGAATAAGAATCATAATAATCTTGAACGTAAAGGTAATGATACTTTCACTAAGACTATTGCTTCCATCGCCAGCCGCGGTAATCTCGCTAACTATAATTGGGGATACTCTACTGATGGCACGCTCTATATGCCAGTTCCGAAAAAAGACGATACGCCTGCCAAGATTTATGACTCTTCATCCGCAACCGCTGCCGGAAATCCCGCTAAACTCGAGCTGACCTATGGTCTAAAAACCGACCGTAACATTCCTTCTGGTAACTACACCACAGATCTTGTCTACACTGCAGTCATTAAGCCGGATTGTTTATCCTATAATTTAAAATTTGATCTAAATCAAGGCACTGCTGAAGCTGGTCGAAATTATGGCGATAAGCGTATTGATTATGGTCAAAAGATCAATCTCTCTGAATATGCTCCAATTCGTGCTGGCTATCAGTTTATTGGCTGGACTGCTATTAGTTCGAGTTCTGGGGTTGCTCCGGTGCAGTATCGTGGCGACGAAACTAATGTTAATGTTAACCCAAGCAATGGTGAGACCCTTACCCTGAAAGCTAACTGGCGTAGTAAATTCTTTATGATTACTAAGATGCAGGAAATGACTACGGAAATTTGTGGTAGCGCCACTGTCCCATATGATAATGCTACTAAGTATGATACTGACGGTAGTAAGCACGGTGATAGTAACTACGCTCCAATGGTTAAACTGACTGATACGCGAGATAATATTGTCTATAACGTTGCTAGGTTGGGAGATGGTAAATGCTGGATGGTTCAAAACCTTAGAATTGCTGGTAAAACCCTTACCCCAGCCGACTCTGATGTCACCTCTAATTTTACTCTTACTGGTTCAACTATTCCGTTCAGTATTGCAGGGAATAACGTAACCCCGACCGCTTTTATTGATCTCGGTGCAAACACTGGTTATTATAACTGGTTTGCTGCGACTGCTGGTACCGGTAATCGTACCCATAACGTTAATAAAAAAGATGCCCCATCATCGATCTGCCCAAAGAACTGGCGTCTTCCGACTGGCGGCAATGACGGTGAATATAAAACACTGTATGATCATTATGGCAGTAGCGCTAAATTCACTTCAATTCCGCCTAACTTCAATAAATTCGGCTACATTAAAACCAGTTCGATTATGAGCAAGGGGGTCGATGGTTGCTACTGGACCTCTACCGCGTTTAACTCCATTAACGCTCACTATGTCTATATTAGGTCATTTACGACCTACGCGAATAACCAGTCCAGCAAAAACTTCGGCTATAGCGTTCGCTGCATTGCAAGATAGACCTAGTCCAGTCTGTGCTATAATAACTTATAGTTATGCCAGCATTTGAATTAGTCTCAAAGTATCAGCCAACCGGTGATCAGCCGCGTGCTATCGAAGAATTAACCCGTGGCCTTAAGCGTGGTGAACGCGAGCAGACCTTGTTGGGAGTTACTGGCTCAGGTAAGACTTTTACGATGGCGAATTTAATTCAAAACGCCGGCAAACCGACCCTCATCCTAGCCCATAACAAAACTCTTGCTGCCCAACTTTATGCTGAGTTTCGCGAGTTTTTCCCGAAAAATGAGGTGCACTATTTTGTTTCATACTTCGACTATTACCAGCCAGAAGCCTATATCGCTTCGACGGATACCTACATTGAAAAAGATTCAGCTATCAACGAGGAAATTGACCGTCTGCGTCATGCCGCTACGGTTGCACTTTTAACTCGTCCAGATACCATCATCGTTGCTTCGGTTTCTTGTATTTATGGTATCGGTTCACCAGATCATTATACGGAAATGTCTCTTCCGCTCATTAAAAAATCAGGCGTTTGGCAGACTATGGATACAAAGCATTCTAATCTTGCAACTAGCACCATTGCCGGTCTAGGACAGCAACAATCTTTAATCAATACTACTACTGCCGCTAGCAGTAGCCTCAGTCAAACGAACTTTATGATTTACCTAGTGGCGATGCAATATCACCGCAATGACCTTGCTTTTGAACGCGGTAATTTTCGGGTGATGGGTGATACAATTGATCTCTTTCCAGCCAATGGTGAGTTTGGCTATCGTTTTGAATTTGGCTTCGATAACCTTGAGTCGGTCAAAATTATTAACCCACTAACCCTAGAAGTACTTGAACGACCCGACCAAATCCACATTTTTCCAAACACTCATTATGCTACCCCAAAAGATGAGCTTGAGCGTGCAATCGAGGCTATCCGAGTTGAATACGAAGAGCGCCTAAAATTTTTTGAGGAGCATAATCAATTCCTTGAAGCACAGCGTCTGTCTCAGCGGACGAAATATGATCTTGAAATGTTGACTGAAACTGGCTTTGTGAAGGGAATTGAGAACTATTCACGCCATCTTGATGGCCGCCAAGCTGGTGAACCGCCAGCTACTCTTCTTGATTTTTTCCCAAAAGACTTTTTGCTTTTGGTGGATGAGTCACATATGACTCTGCCTCAGGTTCGCGGCATGTATAATGGCGACCATGCCCGCAAGCAAACTTTGGTCGATTATGGTTTTCGTCTACCTAGCGCCCTCGATAACCGCCCGCTCACTTTTTGGGAATTTCAGGATCACATCAAGCAGGCGATTTACGTTTCTGCTACTCCGGGTGAGTATGAATTACAGCATTCACCAAAGCCAGCTGAGCAGGTTATCCGTCCGACTGGACTACTTGATCCTCGAATTGAAGTGCGTGGCAGTGATGGCCAAATTGATGATTTAATGGAGGAGATTGACCAGCGCATCGCCAAAAAGCAGCGCACCATAGTCACAACATTGACTAAGCGTATGGCCGAAGATCTAACTGAACATTTGAAGGATCTTGGTGTTAAGACTGCCTATATTCATTCTGATATTGATACGCTTGAGCGCGGTGATATCTTGCGTGACCTTAGGCTTGGTGTCTATGACGTGTTGGTTGGCATTAATCTGCTTCGAGAAGGTCTGGATCTACCAGAGGTTTCCCTCGTAGCGATTCTCGATGCCGACAAGGAGGGGTTTTTGCGTTCTGAATCGGCGCTTATTCAAACGATTGGGCGAGCCGCCCGTCATGAGGAAGGTGAAGTGATTATGTATGCTGATCACATCACCGAAAGTATGGAGTGTGCCATTACTGAGACAAACCGTCGTCGCGAAATTCAAGAGGCTTATAATAAGGAGCACCATATCACACCACACTCCGTCAAAAAAGAGGTTAGTCAAGGTTTAAGGGCTATTATTCCTGAAAAAGCTAAAGCTAATAAATTGGATTTCCGTAAAGTACCAAAGGATGAAATTCCAAGCATCCTAAAAGAGCTCGAGAGTCAAATGAAACTTGCAGCTGCAAACTTGGAGTTTGAACGTGCGGCTGATTTACGCGATTTGATCGAACAAACCAAATCTGAATATCAGCTGAAATAGGCGGCTACCTCTACTTTTGTGGTATAATTAGAACTAAGGAGCAAAATTTTAATGAAAATCAAACGCGAGGATATTTTGCATCTAACAAGCCTTTCGAATTTTTCTCTTTCCGAATCCGAAATCGAAAGTCTGGGTGCTGATCTTGAACACATCATCAATTATATTTCTGAACTTGATCAACTTGACACTGAGGGTATTGAACCAACCTATCAAGTTTTTGAAATGGAAAATGTTTGGCGAGCCGATGAAATTCAGCCTCAAGAGGCCACTCGCGAGCAGCTCTTAGCGCTTACTGCCGACCAAACTGAACATCAAATTAAAGTCCCGAAGGTGCTATAAATGAAAATTGCAGATCAAACTACTAGTGCTGTGGCTATGGTAAAAGCCGCGCTTGAAAAAGCAAAAATGTATGCTGATAAACATATTTTTGTTTCACTTAACGAAGAGCAGGCTCTTGCGCGTGCCGAAGAAATTGATACTAAAATTGCTCGCGGTGAAGCTGTTGGGCGTCTCGCTGGCGTACCTTATGCCCTAAAAGATAACTTTTTGTCTAAAAATGGCGAAACTACGGCCAGTTCGCTGATGTTGGCGCCTTTTAAATCGCCAATCGATTCTACTACGGTGAAAAAACTCGAAGCTGAAGGTGCTATTATGATTGGTCGCACCAATCTAGACTCATTTGCGCACGGTTCATCTACTGAAAATTCGTATTTCGGGCCCACTAAAAACGCTATTGACGATACCCGCGTGGCTGGAGGTTCTTCTGGTGGCTCAGCGGTGGCTGTAGCTCTCGACATTGTCCAGTTTGCTACTGGTTCGGATACTGGTGGTTCAATCCGTCAGCCGGCCAGCTTTAATGGAATCTACGGTCTGAAACCAACTTACGGTGCTATTTCACGTTACGGCGTAGTGGCTATGGCGAGCTCCACAGACGTTGTCGGCTTTTTTACTAAAACTGCCGACGATATGGATCTTTTGATGGAGATTTGTTCTGGCCAGGATGCCAATGATCTTACTACTCTCCCCGATTATTATTCGAGCACCATTGAAACGCCAGTCAAAAAAATTGGCGTCATTAAAGATTTTGATAATGACATGGTTGACTTAGAAATCCGCGAGGCCCTCAACCAAAAACTTGAATTCCTAAAAAGTCGTGGCTATGAAATCGTAGATCTAGAGATGCCAACCCTAAAGTATGCTCTCGCTGTCTACTATATCGTTGTTCCAGCTGAGGTGACTTCTAATTTGTCGCGCTATGACGGCATTCGCTATGGTCATCGCGCCAAGGATGCTAAAAATCTTAACGAAATTTATGAGAAAACTCGCAGCGAAGGCTTTATGAGCGAAAATAAGCGCCGTATTATGATTGGTAACTTCGTTCTAAGCTCAGGTTTTTATGACGCTTATTACCTAAAGGCTCAGCGTGCTCGCACGAAAATTATTGCTGAGTACCAGCAAGCTTTCTCTCAGGTTAATTATATCCTCACTCCAGTTGCGCCTAACCCGGCCTTTAAGCTTGGCGAAAAAGTCAATGATCCAGTCTCCATGTACTTCGAGGATGTGATGAGTGTGCCGATTAACCTCGCTGGAGTACCGAGCCTGGCTATTCCGGCTGGTAAAACGAAAGCTGGTCTTCCGATTGGCCTGCAGTTAGTCGGCCCTCGTCGTAGCGATAAAAATCTCCTAAAATTTGCTAAAGTATTAGCGGAGGAAGAATAATGCCAGCCGTTGTTCCGCTAATTATTGCGATTGTCATTATCGGCATCCTTGTTTTTATTGCCGTTTCTGTAACTGGTAATAAGGTTTATGAGTTCGATAAAGAAGATTATCAAGCTAATTTTTTGGCGATCGAAAATAGCCTCACCCGAGACAATGAGCTCAGCTTTAATGCAGCTGTTATTGAAGCAGATAAGTTGCTTGATAAGGCACTCATGGAGATGGGGTTACCGGGGAAGACTATGGGTGAGCGCATGAAGGCTGCAAGTAACCGCTTTTCTTCGAATAATTCTATCTGGTATGCCCATAAAATGCGCAATATGATTGCTCATGAGCATAATTTTAAAGTTGATTATAATAAAGCTACGCATGCGCTTAAAGCCTATCGCCAAGCCTTAAAAGATTTAGGAGCTATCTAATGAAATACTTTCCAACCATCGGTATTGAATGCCACGTTCAGCTTTCTACAAAGACTAAACTATTCTCTGAAGTTGATAATGACGCTCGCCAAAAAGAACCAAACTCTTGTGTTTCGCCAGTTGATTATGCTTTACCAGGCATGCTTCCACGCTTGAATGGTGAGGCGATTAACTTTGCTATTCGAGCTGGTCATGCTATGCATTGTGATATCAATGCAGCCTCTCGATTCGATCGCAAACACTACTTCTATCCAGATTCACCGCAGGGTTATCAGATTACTCAGTTCTACCACCCCATTGTTGGCGCCGGCTATGTCGAGCTTCCAAGTGGTGACAAAGTTAGAATTGAGCATGCCCATCTCGAGGGTGATGCCGGCAAATTAACTCATTTTGACAGCTATTCTTTGGTTGATTTGAATCGAGTAAATACCCCACTGCTCGAAATTGTTTCGATGCCAGATCTCCATTCTGCAAAAGATGCTCATGATTATTGTAAGGCCCTTTGGCGGCTAATGTGTTATGCCGAAGTAACCTATGGCGACCTCTATAATGGCAATATGCGTTTTGACGTTAACGTCAGTCTTGCCGAGGAAGGTTCTGATACGCTTGGCACTAGAGCGGAAGTCAAAAATCTCAACAGCTTTCGTAGTGTTGAACGTGCCGTCGAATACGAAATTAAACGCCAAGCTAAATTGCTTGATCATGGTGAAAAAGTAGTTCAAGAGACTCGCGGCTGGAATGACGCTACTGGTGAGACTACTGGGCAGCGCAGTAAGGAAGAGGCGAAGGATTATCGTTACATGCCTGAACCGGATCTTCCATCAGTTAACCTTACGAAAGAGTTTATTGCTGAAGCCTTAACGGATTTTCCACTCATGCCAGAGGATTATCGAGCAAAATTTGACGGTCAAATCGCCGATGATATTCTCGAAGTACTACTTGATTATGTCCCACTAATGAAGAAACTGGCCGAAGTAAAAGACGTTAAGCGTATCTCTAATTGGTTTGCTTCCGTACTACTAGCAGAAGAGAAATCTGCTGAATATCTTAATAATCTTCCATCGGCCCTGCAACTCGATGATTTAGCTGCTATGACTGAAAATAATGAACTGAGCTCGACTGGTGCGAAAGAGGTCTTCCTTAGCTTCTTTGATCCGGAGCTAAAATATCGTGATGCTCGCACCATTGCAAAAGAACTAAATCTCTTACAGGAGAACGATTTGTCTGCCCTCGAAGCGATTGTCGATACCGTTTTGGCTGACCCATCAACCAAACAAGCTCAATCTGACTTTAAGGCTGGTCAAGAAAAAGTTATCGGCTTTCTTGTTGGACAAGTTATGAAAGTTTCAAAAGGCAAAGCCAACCCGGCTGTCGTCCAGCAAATTTTGCGTCAAAAATTAGCCTAATAACTTGAAACTACCCTAGAGATATGTTAAAATCAAGGCAGTGTCTTATCTTTTTTGCGCGAGTGAAAAGGGAATTCGTGGGCAATCTAGAAGTCCAAGAATTTTAAAGGCTAATATATTAAATAATTAAAGGATAAATATGTCTGAAATCAAAAATCTCGAGAAATTCCGCAATATCGGTATTATCGCTCACATTGATGCTGGTAAGACTACGACTTCTGAGGCTATTCTCTATCGTACGGGCCTAAAGCATAAAATCGACCTTGTGAAAGGCGACACTGGTGGTGCTACTACTGACTGGATGGAACAAGAAAAAGAGCGTGGTATTACAATCACCTCTGCTGCTGTTACTGCTTACTGGAAGGGGCATCAGATCAACGTAATTGACACCCCAGGCCACATCGACTTTACTGCTGAAGTTGAACGTTCACTTCGCGTGCTTGATGGTGCAGTCGTGGTGTTTGACGGTAAAATGGGTGTCGAAGCTCAATCCGAAACCGTTTGGCGCCAGGCTACTAAATATGGTGTGCCACGCATCTGTTTTGTGAATAAAATTAACCAAATCGGCGGCGATTTTTATAAATCACTCGAATCGATTCACAAGCGCCTTTCAAAGAATGCTTTTGCTTTGCATTTGCCAATCGGCTTTGAAAAAGATATCTGCGGTGTAGTTGACCTTGTCAATATGAAATCTTACACCTACGATGCTTACACTGACCATGAACTAAAGGTTGGTGAGATTCCAGCTGATATGCTTGAAAAAGCTAAAAACTATCGTTCAATGCTTGTCGAAGAAGCTGTCCAAGCTGATGAAGCTTTGATGGAAAAATACTTTAACCAAGGTGAAGAGGCTATTTCTGAGGCTGAGCTTAAGCTTGCTCTTCGTAAACGCGTGCTTGATGGCGACTTCTTCCTCGTGACCGGTGGCGATGGCCGTGGTGTGATCGTTGAAAAAGTTCTCGACATGATGACTGATTTCTTGCCTAGTCCACTTGATCGTGATCAGGGCCAAACTGTTGGTACCGATCCAAAGACCGGTAACCAAGTTATCCGTAAAGCTTCTGAGAGCGAACCACTCACTGCGCTCGCCTTTAAGATTGCTACCGACCCATTCGTTGGTAAACTCATCTTCATCCGCGTCTATTCTGGCGTCCTAAAATCAGGTTCGTATATTTTGAACGCAACCACTGGTAATAAAGAACGTGTTGGTCGTATCGTGCGTATGTTCGCTGATAAACGTGAGGAAATTAGCGAAGTGACCGCCGGCGACATCGCTGCCGTTGTCGGTTTGAAGGATACTGTGACTGGTACTACTCTTTGTGATCCAGCTCACCCAATCCATCTTGAATCGATTGACTTCCCAGAGCCACCAGTCTCAATCGCAGTCGAACCAAAAACTAAGGCCGACCAAGAAAAAATGGGTATTGGCCTTTCAAAGATGGCCGAGGAAGACCCAACTTTCCGTATCCATACTAACGAAGAAACCGGTCAGACTATCATCTCAGGTATGGGCGAGCTTCATCTCGAAATCATTATTGACCGCTTAAAACGCGAACACAATGTTGAAGCTAATACCGGTGCACCACAAGTTGCTTACCGTGAAACTATCCGTGGTACTGCTGAAGCTCAAGGTAAACACATCAAGCAATCCGGTGGTCGTGGTCAATATGGTGACGTTTGGGTTAAGTTTGAGCCAAACGAAGCTGGAAAAGGCTTTGAGTTTATCGACCAGATTAAAGGTGGTGTTGTTCCTCAGGAATACCGTAAACCAGTCCAGCAGGGTATCGAAGAGACTCTCGCCGGCGGTGTGATTGCTGGCTACCCAGTCGTAGATGTTAAGGCAACTCTCTATGATGGTTCCTACCACGATGTTGACTCTTCCGAGCTCGCCTTCAAACTTGCTGGTAGCCTTGCTACTCGTGAAGGTATTAAGAAAGCTCAGCCAGTCTTGCTTGAGCCAGTCATGAAACTTGAAATTACTACCCCAGAGGAATTCATGGGCGATGTGATTGGCGATGTTAACTCTCGCCGTGGTCGCATCGACGAAATGGAAGACCTCCAGGGCGGTGCTAAGCTCATTAAGGCTTTCTGTCCACTCGCTAACCTCTTCGGTTATACCAGCGATTTGCGTGGTATGACTCAAGGTCGTGCAGCTTCCACTATGGAAATCCATGGTTACGAGGAAGTCCCACCTAACGTTGCTCAAGAAGTGATCGAAAAACGCGCAGCTAAAAACTAAGCGTTTGATAGTGAAAAACCTTTACAACACTTTAAAAATAGGGTAGAATAGTAACATCAGACCTTGTGAGATGGTTTAATAATAGTGCTCGCAAGGCAAATAATAAAAGGAGAAAAACTAAGAATGGCTGAATTTGACCGTTCAAAACCACACATTAACGTTGGTACTATGGGCCACGTTGACCACGGTAAGACTACTCTTACTGCTGCGATTACAAACGTTCTCGCACGAAAACTCCCTTCAGAGGTTAACAAAGCTGTCGCTTACGACCAAATTGATAACGCTCCAGAGGAAAGAGCCCGCGGTATTACTATCGCAACTTCCCACCAGGAATATGAATCAGAGAAACGCCACTACGCACACGTTGATATGCCAGGCCACGCTGACTACATTAAAAACATGATTACCGGTGCTGCTCAGATCGATGGTGCTATCCTCGTTGTTGCTGCTAACGATGGTCCTTTGCCACAAACCCGTGAGCACGTTCTTCTTGCTCACCAGGTGAACGTTCCAAAAATCATCGTCTTCCTCAACAAGATGGATCTTGCTGATCCAGAACTCGTTGAGCTCGTTGAAATGGATGTTCGCGAACTTCTTAACAAATATGGTTTCGATGGTGACAACTGTCCAATCATTAAGGGTTCTGCAGTTAAAGCTCTCGAAGGCGACGCTGATAACGAACAAGCTATCATGGATCTTGTCCACGCTATGGATGAATACTTTGATATTCCAGAGCACGATCTTGCTAAGCCATTCTTGATGCCAATCGAAGATGTCTTCTCAATCAAAGGCCGTGGTACTGTTGCTACCGGTCGTATCGAACAAGGTGTCGTTAAGATTAACGACGAAGTTGAAATCGTCGGCATTCGTGAGACTCAAAAGTCAGTCGTTACTGGTATCGAAGCATTCCACAAAACCCTCAACGAAGGTGAAGCAGGCGACAACGCAGGTCTTCTCCTCCGTGGTATCGAGCGTGACCAAATTGAACGTGGCCAAGTTATCGCAAAGCCAGGCTCAATTACTCCACATACTGAATTTGAAGGCCAGGTCTACATCCTTAAGAAAGAAGAAGGCGGACGCCACACTCCATTCTCAAAGGGTTACAAGCCACAGTTCTACTTCCGTACTACTGACGTTACTGGTGAAGTTGAACTTCCAGCAGACAAAGAGATTGTCATGCCAGGCGACACCGTCACCTTCAAGGTTAAACTCCTTGCTCCAATTGCTATGAACAACAATGACCGCTTCGCAATCCGCGAAGGTGGACGAACCGTCGGTTCAGGTGTTATCACCTCAATCATTAAATAATAGCGAGACGGTTCTACCGCAAGCCTGTCTGTGACAGGCGAGCGGCACCGTCGGTTCAGGTGTTATCATCTCAATCATTAAAATCTCTCTTCGGGGAGATTTTTTGAAGCTAGACAGAAAACCAAAAATATAGTATAATTAAAACATAACAACATAACATCAAACTTGAAAAACTCCATTCTTTCGAGGTTATCAAGTCTAGAAAGGAAGTCTTCATGGCTGAAGCAAAGAAAAGCGAAGGACTAAAAATCCGCATTCGTCTTAAAGCTTATGATCACCGTGTGATTGATCAAAGCGCAAAACAAATCGTCGATACTGCAATTCGTACCGGCGCTACTGTTAGTGGTCCAGTGCCTCTACCAACCAAACGTAGTACCTTCACGGTGGTAAAGTCACCACACGTCTATAAAACCGGCGGTGAGGCTTTTGAAATGAAAGTCCACAAGCGTCTTATCGACATTTCCAACGCTACTCCAAAGACCATTGATTCACTTCAGAATCTCTCTCTTCCGTCTGGCGTTGATGCTGAAATTAAGATGTAATCGATGTAGTATACTAAAAAACGGGCCAACAAGGCTCGTTTTTTGTTGTAAAGATATTTATAAGCCATCCCTAATCTTAAATAATGCTACTAGTTTACTATAATTTTGAGTTTTTTAATTAAACCATGCTATACTGAAATATATGAAGGAGGTAAAACCTAAAGTTAAGCAGCGTATTTTGTGGATTGATATCGCAAAAGCTCTAGCAATCTTAAGTGTGCCAGTCTCGCACACTATCGAAATTGGCAGCAAACTGCGCATCGCTATTTTTTCGGTGCACATGCCAATCTTCTTTATTCTGTCGGGCTACACTACGAGGCTCGCGACTGATTGGACGACCTTTTTTAAACGCCTAAAAAAGAACATTTTAGCAATGATTGTGCCAGTTCTAGTGGTTTTAGCGATCTTTGCGGCCTATGAGGCCCTGCGTTTTGGCGGCCTCCATCTTTGGCCTTCTAAAATGCTCTACATTATTCGCCAATACTTCATCTTGCCTCAACCGACCGATCCGAGTCTCTATAATCTAACTACCGTTTGGTTTGTGATAGCACTTTTTTACGCAAAAGTTTTGATGGATATTATTAATATTGTGATTAAGTCGGAGAAAAATTACCTCATGAACTTTGCTCTTGGCGGGCTCGGCGTCTATCTTGGGGTCTCGAAGATCCACCTGCTGCCCTATCTTGATCTCATCTTTGTCGGCATGATGTTTATTCAAATCGGCATCCTCTGGCGCGAATATGAAGGTCTCTTAAAAAAATACACTTTACCGCTTGTGATTGTCGCTTTCTTCTACTGGCTTGGTCGTGCGTTAAGAGGTGATTTTATCGAGCTCTATACTCGTTTTTATGCTGGCTATGAAATCAGTATTCTGGAATCACTGGCTGGGGTCTTTATGGTTTGTAATTTCATGATGATGCTTGAAGAGTCAGCTAAGAAAGCTAAAGGATTTCAGCAAAATATCGTGAATGGCTTGGTCTTCATTGGCCAAAATACACTACTAATCTATCTCATTCATTGTCTTGATACCTCAGTTTTCTTTTTTTGGGACATCACTCCAAATGTTGGGCTGAAGTGCTTCATCCGCCTGTCGCTCAACCTTTCTATCTTTGTTATGCTCTATCTCGCCACTCATTTCTTCAAGGCTAAAATTACCCCGTGTCTTTGCCAATTTTGCTTAAACCTAAAAAAATGTTATCTATCTGCTAAAAAATCCCAAAACTAAAGCTAGCTACGCCTCTGCCAGCCAAAATTTTTATGATATAATTATCTCATGACAACTATTATGCGTTTTAAAAAGCGCTTTTACTTTACTGTGGCTGGATATTTTCGGTTTTTTGCTAACCATGCGTTTCGGCGTTGGCATCCAAGGGTGATCGCAGTCACCGGCTCGGTTGGTAAAACTACCATGTTGCATCTAATTGAGCAGGAGCTAGGCTCTAGCGCACATTATTCTCATGATGCAAACTCCGCCTTTGGTATCGCCTTTGATTTGGTTGGGCTAAAAGGTGTTCGGGGTTCTAAACTACGTTGGCTCTACCTTATTCTTGCCGTACCAATTAAATCACTTTTTTATCGCCGAACTGAAACCTATTATGTGGTAGAAATTGACGGCGAACGCCCGCACGAGGCAGAGTTCTTGGCCAAATGGTTGCGCCCAGAGGTGACCATTTGGGTAACGCTTGGCCGTTCTCATGCCATTCAATTTGAGGCTCAGGTTGAGGCTGGCATCTTTGAAACTATTGATAAAGCTATCACTCATGAATTCGCTATGCTCCCCCAGTACACTACCTCGAAAATTTTTATTGACGGCGATGTCCCGTTAATGGTAAAAGCTTGCGAAAAGATTAAATTGCATCACAGTATTAAGGCTGAGGTGATACCATGTTATAAATCTGAGTGTAAAAACTATAACGTTGCAGCCGATCATACTGATTTTACTATTGGCGAAACTAACTTCCACTTTTATAATCCAATGCCAGACAACATCGCTATTCAGCTAGTTCAACTTAAGGCCCTCTGTGAATATCTCGGCGTAAAATTAAAAACCGATTTTAAGAAAATGCCTCTGCCTCCAGGTCGCAACTCTTATTTCGAGGGTAAACATGGACTTAAGATTATTGATAGCTCGTATAATGCTCATCTAATCTCAATGGAGTCGATTATGGACATGGCCGCTCAAATTAAAGAGGAGCCAAAGTGGCTGGTAATTGGCGATATGGTCGAACAGGGCTCGATCGAGAAGGAAGAGCACGAGAAATTGGCGGCAGCACTAATAAAAGTAAAACCAGCTCAAATCGTTTTACTGGGTCGTCGCACAAGGGACTACACCGCCCCACTGCTAATTAAACAGCATATTCCAGTTTACACTACGAACGAACCTCGTGAGGCCTTGAAGTTTATTGAGGAAAATATCAAGGGTGGCGAAACTATTGTGTTTAAAGGTTCTCAATATCTTGAATGGATTATTGAAAAACTATTAAAAAACCCGGCTGATGCGAAAAAACTGCCTCGCCGTGAAAAAGCTGCCATAAAACGCCGTAAAAATCGGGGATTGGACTCATAAAATCATGAAAAAACTCTACATTATACACGGATGGACTTATACCGTTGAGCCTTGGGCAAAAACTCTTGAATTACTCAAAACCGAATACGGCGTGACGGCGGAAATGTTGCATGTACCAGGTCTGACCGCTAATTCAAATCAAGTTTGGACTATTGACGAATACGTCGATTGGGCAAATCAGCAGCTGCCAGCTGACGCAATTGTGCTTGGGCATAGCAATGGCGGTCGCATCCTCTTAAATCTCAGTATAAAATACCCAGATAAGCTAAAACATCTCATATTGTTAAACTCCGCCGGTGTCTATGAAAAATCACGCAAGCGTGATCTGCTGAAGGCAGCCTCAAAACTATCAGCTCCTCTGAAAAAATCGGCAATGTTACGCAAAGTTTTTCATAAACTGATCGGTGCAGCAGATTATGAACGTGCGCCAGAGCATATGAAGCAGACTCTATCTAATATGCTCGAGTCTGACAAGTACCTGAAGTTGGAACAAGTAAAAACTCCGGTCAGTATCCTTTGGGGCGAAAAAGACACGGTCACTCCTTTAAGGCAGGCTAAAAAGCTTCAGGCCGCCCTTCCTGATGCTACCCTTCAAACTTATCGCAATTGGAATCATGCCCCATATATCGTTGACCCATCCGGTCTCGCTCGGGCAATCAATAGGGTGTTGGAGAATTTGGAAAAATGATGTATTTTCTCGGTCAAGCCGCTAATTATCGTGGTAAAATTCTAAAACATCTCTTTGCTTGTGGTAAAAAAGCTGATTTCAACGCCCTAATTAAGCATTTAGCTTCACGCTATCAAGTGCCAGAATCAAATGTTTTACTTTACCAAAATGGTCGCACTGCTCTCTCTTGTGGTATTAAGGCTGTCGTGCCGAAACGTAGCGGAGAACAGCCAGGGATCGTAATCACTTCTCTGACTTGTTATGCTGTGGTTGAAGCTGTAAAAAAGGCTGGTTTTACTCCAGTTTTTGCTGATATTGACCCAAAAACTCTGCATTTTAACGGTGCAACTCTCGAAAAAGCCCTGAAGCAGCATAAAAATATAAAGGCTGTGATTGTCCAAAATAACCTAGGCCATCCGGCGGATCTTGACTCAATTCAAGCTGTCATAAAAAAGCACGACTTAATTCTGATTGAAGACCTAGCTCACTGCGCTGGTATTAGCTATGCGAATGGCAAAGAGGCTGGTACAGTCGGCGATTTTGCTATTCTAAGTTTTGGTAAGGGAAAATCAATTGACACTATTTCAGGTGGCGCCTTGGTTCTGCATGCTACTACCTTGGCCAATGTTGATGACGATCAGCAAGAAACTAGAGCCATAAAACAACCAAAGCAGCCGACATCATTGCCTAGGTTGAGTGATCGGATGCGCGACCGTTTTTATCCCCTACTAGGCGCTCTTATTCGACTACTATATCCATTGCATCTTGGAAAGCTCTTCACTAGTTTTCTCCTAAAAACACACCAAATTAAGCGCTCGGCCGATGCTGAGTTGAACCCTAGTTCTAGACTCACTAACTGGCAGGCTAAGCTAGCGCTAAAACAGCTTATAGAACTTCCAAAAAATCGCCCACCACTTCGTGAATTTTACTTTGTCGAAAATCGCGCAGTCGTCCTGGCGGAATTAGCGAAAAAGGGCTATATTATGAATGACACCTGGTATGATACGCCAGTTTCGCCTGATCGCTATTTTAAGCAATCTGGCTATGTCCCTGCTGAATGCCCGGTGGCAGTTGAGATTGCTAAGCATATAGTCAATTTACCAACGCATTATCCCGCTAAGTCTCTGGAGCCGGCTCGTCAAATTATTAAAAAACATCAATATCAAGGAGTAAAAAGTGAATAACAAGGAGGGAAACTTTCTACAATCACCCGAATGGGGTAAAACTGCCGAAAAAGTCGGCCACCGTGTTATTTTGAAAGAAATTGCACCTAGCGTAACAGTTCTCATGATTATTAAAGATGCTAAGCGCGGTCGTTATCTCGAAATTCCGGGGGGACCTCTGCTTGACTGGAAAAATCGGGCGCTGGTCGAATCGGTTTTTGTTGAAATTAAGCAAATTGCAAAAACTGAGCACTGTGTTTTTATTCGTTTTCGCCCACAGCTTCAAAATACCCCAGAAAACCTTCAGTTAGTAGCTCAAACTGGTGCAAAACCAGCACCATTCCATTTACATGCCCAAAATACGGTCATTCTAGATCTTAGAAAGCCTGAATCAGAGCTACTTTCTGATATGCGCCGTCAGACTCGCTATGAAGTCCGTCGCGCCGAGAAACTGAAGCTAGGAGTTAAATCAGGCAATTCCAAAGCCCTTTTTGAGGAATTCCATAAGGTTCAGCTTGAAACCGCTAAACGCCAAAACTTTATCCCGCCTAACTTAGACGAACTAAAAGCCTATCATGACATTTTTAAGGAACATGCCACAATTTATTATGTTGAGACCACAACTAATCTGACTGCGGACGGTAAAAAAATCCTCGAGGGTAAGCCGGAGGGGGATTATCTTCCCGCTAGTACGAAGTTAAACTATGGGCTTTTTCTTGACTATGGTGGCGAAGTTGAGTACTTTGAGGCTGCTAGCACAAAGTATGGTCATCTGGCTCCAGGCGCCTACGCTATGTTATGGCAGGCAATTAAGGACTATCGATCCAAGGGACTTAGCCGGTTTAATCTCTGGGGAATCGCTCCTCCGAGTCAGCCGAATCATCGTTACGCTAAGGTTACCACTTTTAAGACTGGCTTTGGTGGCAAACAGGTTGAATATATTCCCGCCCAAGATATCGTGATTGACCCATTAAAATATCGCATTACTAAAATTATTGAAGAATTAAGGAAGAAAATTAGGCATTTATCATGAAAATTGAGATTAAAGACGCAACAAATCGGACGGATTGGGATAACTTTGTGACTGCCGATAAGGCCGCAAATTTTTTGCAATCTTGGGATTTTTATGAATTTCACCGAAATCGTGGTCATGATATCGTCCGTCGAGTCGCCCTAAAAAAAGGAAAGATTATAGCGGCCTATGCCGGTGAGGTTGAAGCTGCGAAGCGTGGCCGTCATCTCGCTATCGCTGGTGGACCACTACTTGATTGGCAAGATGAAGCCCTGGTTAAGGCTATCTTTGAGGATATGAAGCTCCAAGGTAAAAAACTGAACTGTGTTTTTGTGCGTGTTCGTCCACAGATTGAAGACGACGATTTGAGCCGCCAGATTTTTAAAAAGGCTGGCTTCAAAAAAGCTCCAATCTATCTCTCAGTTGAATACGCTGGCGTGCTAGATTTAAATAAAACTGAAGACGAGATTTTGGCTGGCATGCGTCAGCGTTTGCGTCGCGCGCTTCGTAAAGGTGCGAAAAATGGTATTGAGATTGAAAAATCGACCGATCCAAAGGATATTAAAACTTTTTATGAAATTCAACTCCAGACTGCTAAGCGCCACGATTTTTATGCTTTCTCAGAGGACTTTTTGACGAAGCAATTTGAAGCTTTTGCTCCCAATGGTGAAGCGGTCCTCTATACGGCTAAAATTAGCCCAGCAAAAATGCAAGAACTCGGTGTCGAGGGTAGTAGTATCCTTGCTCAAAACTTCATGATTTTTTATGGCAATGAAGCCAGCTATCACTACGGCGTTTCTTCTGAACTTGGCACGAAATTATCCGGTGCGCCTTTACTCCATCTTGAGGCAATGCGCGATGCTCGGTCTCGTGGTATTAAACGCTATAATTTTTGGGGTATCGTTGATGAGAACGACACTAATCACCGATTTTATGGGGTCTCTGTGTTTAAACGCGGCTTTGGCGTGGACGAGTTAAAATATCTTCCAGCTCATGATTTAATTTTAAAACCAGCCCAGTACTACGCTAAAACTTGGATCATTGAATCTATTCGTAAAAAAGTGCGCCACGTCTAGCGCAGGCATTCCGCTGTATCTTGCATTATATTCGAACAGCCACTACTTGTAGTGTTAGGCGACTCACTCTTGCAGCAGCAGACGACTTACTCGAAGAGACTGTTAAAAAGACCACCGTTCTGGTGGTCTTTTACTGGCGGTTTTATCGATCATCCGCCGTTTGTCTATCTACTACTTGCTAGTAGGTGTGTTTATTATTTGCGCTTTGCAGTTTTTCCTGTAGCTTTCTTCGCGGTAGCCTTTACGGTAGTCTTTTTACCTAAAACCTTGCTATTCGTTGCTTCTTTCGCTAATTTACTAGCTACTTTCTTGGCCGCCGCTGAGCGTTCAGCTCTTAGTTCTTTAGCCTGATCATGATTATGAACGCCATAAATCAAGTTAGCTAAGCCGTAAATAATCATGTATGAACCGAAGAATTTAATGAAGGTTGGTGCATTGTTGAGTACCGCAATGTTACCAGAGTTGAGAATCACGAAGCCCATCACTACTCCACAAATACCGGTTAATATCCAAATAAATTTATCAGTAATATCGTCAATTGCCCTGAGTCCAATCAAAACTTCGAAAACTCCGCGAATTACGGTATAGCCCGCGATTAGCGCAAGGTGCCAAACCTGTTCATGTCCGGAAGTAAACAATAACGTGAATGCAATACCAATCTCGAATAATGCAGAAACTAGAGTAAAGCCCCAAGTTTCGTTTAAGTGCGCGCGGCGCAGTAAGTTGAATAATTCAATAATACCAAGCCCAAGCAGCATGCTTCCAACAATTGAAACTAATGCGTTGGTATCGTTAAGATTAGTAAAGAGGGCAAACCAGCCGAACAATAAAGCTATGGCACCCTCAAAAGCGAAAATAAGCCAGTGGCTATCGACATATTTTCTTTTTGTTGACATATTACTCCTTAAGTTAAATAATGCTTATGCTTATTCTAACACGAAATAGCTAAAATATGAAACATTGGTTGACTTGAGAATGGCATGAAAAAACGGGGTGAAATATCACCCCGCCGTTAAGGAGTAAGAAAAAGCTAATTTATTCCACGTCGCCGTCGCCATCGATTGCTTCAAGCCCTGCATTATCGTAGGGGTCGTCGTACGGGTTATAATTCGGCTGAAATTTTCTACGAAAACTCAGCTCTTGACCGAAACGTTTGGTCCAGTCTAGGGTCGCCCCTTTCTTGTACTTTAAGAAAGTACAAAAATTCATGTTACCAATATCAGCCACTATACCTAGTTCGCAGGCGTGGTGGTATGGTAAGCACGGTTCAGCATTTAATGGCACTATTAAAACATCATCCTCGTGAGCTACTGGGTTATGAAAGTAGTCTGCGATGACATAAAAATTCCCCATCAAGCATACAGTAGCATACCCGATGCAATCTTGTTTTTTCGCCTCTTCCATAGCCAGTGTCCAGGCCAATTCAGTTTCCGAGATTGACTCAAACCAGTCGGTCTTATACCCATGCTGCTCGATATCGGCCCGCTCTTCATCCGATAGTTCTTTTCTGAAATCTTTAATCTTTAATTTCAGTAAATAATCATCTACGAAGATTGGCTTCATCAGCTCGTCGTCTAGGTTAGCCAGTAAGTAGTCGGCCTGCTCGGATGTTAATATGTCCGTTGCCTTGGTCCAGATCGCATCCATCTCATGATGCACCTCTCCCCCGATCCAGTATTCGCAAGTCTCGGGGTTATATCCATCCTCTGGAATCTCATCAATCGGCGAAGCCGCTAGTGCCTGTTTTACCGCTTGCTCCAAGGAGCTGGCTCCCGAAGAAGACTCCACGAATTGCTCTTTAGTGCGTTTGTTGTGCCTTTTTGGTTTTTTCTTCATAAAAACCACCTCCTTTAATGTACTAACCACCAGTTATGTCCATATTATAACATAAAACCTCCATAATTCCAAAGAATAAAATAATTTTTTAATGTTTCTCTCCCGTTTCTATTCCACTTATGCTATCATAGGAATAGAATAATTATTTGAATTCAAAAACCATGCAGCTAAATCAAGTTAAACATCATTTTATCGGTAATTCTAAAACTAAAAATACTCTCCTCATCTTTCCAGCCTTTCTTCTTTTTAGTTTCATTATTTTTTCACTCTTTGCTCCAATCATTTCTTCTAATGCTGCCGACTCCACCACTAAATTTGAAGTTGAAATAAAACCAGTCCTTGCCCTTGCTGCTCCACCGGAACTAGACTTTGGTAACATCACCCCAACCAATGCCGGCACTTTCACTTCAAAGTCCGTTGATGCACTGGTCGCCACTAACGCCACTAAAGGCTACGAGCTCTACTTCTCTTCAAAAGATGAAGCAACCGATATGCTAAACACCAACACCGCCATCTCAGATAAAATCACCTCAAGCTTCACTGGTACTGTGACAAATACTACTATGGGTAAAAATAACTGGGGCTACTCTATGAACAATACTGACTTTACAGCTATCCCGAAAAAATCTGACCACAAAAAGCTAAGAAATCTCACCACAAAACCAACTACCGATGAATTAAAAACTACGGTCCACTTCGGTACTAAAATCAGCACGAACCTGACGGCAGGGAATTATGAAAAAAGCGTACTCTTCACCGCTGTTGCGCACGCTAACCCACCAAAGCCTCAAGGCATCTTTACAATTTCAAAAATGCAACAAATGAAACCTGAAATTTGTGCTAAAAATACGACGCCAGATAAAACCGCCACCCAGCTTGATACTGAAGGTTATCATCAAGGCGACTCAAACTATGTTCCAACAGTCACTCTTACTGATACTCGCGATGGAAATACCTACACTATTTCTAAGCTAGCTGACGGCAGATGCTGGATGACCCAAAACTTAAGAATTGCTGATAAAACCATCACCTCGGATAACTCTGATGTTGAGGACGATTATATTATTCCGGCTTCATCTCTCAACGGATTCAGTTCCTATGATACATCTAATGCCTATGTAGATAATAATGACGGCGGTTTCTACGGCTGGTACACTGCTACTGCTGGCACTGGTTTGTCTTCGATGCTCTCGGGAAGAACTACTGTTTCTATTTGTCCGAAGGGTTGGACGCTACCAACTGGTGCAGCAGGCGGCGAACTTAGCGAGTTGCGAAATAATTATAGCTCATCCACTATGATGGAAAGTAGTCCAGTAAATCTTAAATCGTTTGGTTACATTAATAATAGTCTACGTCGTCAACAGAATCTGTCTGGATATTACTGGTCCTCTACTGCTCAATCTACCAACAATGCGTACTATCTATATATTGGGGGTTCGCTTTTGAACGCAACCTACAGCGACTACAAAGGTAATGGTTTTTCTATTCGTTGTATCGCTCGCTAAGCTTCTCTAAAATCTAGCCAAAATTCGCTAGTTTCTCACTTAATCTCTCCAGTATCTCTCCAGTATTTCTCCAATATCTCTCTTCCATTAACATTTCGGTTATGCTAAAATTAAAGTAGATT
>ERZ772974.390-NODE-390-length-34117-cov-43.001703_pt1 | contig 34117 bp, 29 predicted proteins | sample MGYA00580671_ERZ772974 | MGnify/ENA primary metagenome ERZ772974 (study PRJEB29015, sample SAMEA2738065) | human oral metagenome | biome: human oral; feature: human-associated habitat; material: saliva | place: China | collected 2218 ... | reverse complement strand
GTGCCACCGAGGCACACCACCAGGGCTCCAACCCGAACAACATCCAGAAGGTACTGGAGGCATCCCGCGCCGAGCGTAAGACCTCCTACAACGTTGAGGACTTCACTCCGCTGACCGGCCGTGAAGAGGATTGGCGCTTCACCCCGCTGAAGCGTCTTGGCGGCCTGCACCTGGAGAAGCTGACCGGCACCGCACCGGCACCGAAGGTGACCGCACCCGAGCAGGTTAAGGTTGAGACCGTCTCCCGCGAGGACGAGCGCATCGGCTCCGCCGGTGTTCCCGAGGACCGCGTGGCGGCTAACGCCTGGTCCAGCTTCTCCGAGGCAACCGTGGTGACCATCCCCGCCGAGGCCGAGCTGTCCGAGCACGTTGAGATTGATATCGACGGCACCGGCAACGAGCCCGCCGCCCAGCACATCGTGATTGAGGCTAAGCCCTTCTCGAAGGCCGTCGTGGTCATCCGCCACACCGGCTCCACCGTGCTCGCACAGAACATCGAGTTCGTGGTGGGCGACGAGGCTGAGCTGAACGTCGTGTCCGTCCAGCAGTGGGCTGACGACGCGATCCACACCTCCGCACAGTACGCTAAGCTGGGCCGCAACTCCCGCTTCAAGCACGTGGTGGTTTCCCTCGGTGGCGACCTGGTGCGCGTGACCCCCTCGACCAAGTTCACCGCCCCCGGCGCCGAGACCGAAATGTACGGCCTGTACTTCGTGGACGCCGGCCAGCATATTGAGTCCCGCCTGTTCGTGGACCACTCCGTGCCCAACTGCAAGTCCCGCGTGACCTACAAGGGCGCACTGCAGGGCAAGGGCGCACACTCGGTGTGGGTTGGCGACGTTCTGATTGGTAAGGACGCTGAAGGCACCGACACCTACGAGCTGAACCGTAACCTGTTGCTGGAAGTTGGCCCCCGCGCCGACTCCGTGCCGAACCTGGAGATTGAGACCGGCCTGATTGAGGGCGCCGGTCACGCATCCACCACCGGTCAGCTCGATGAGCAGCACCTGTGGTACCTGCAGGCTCGCGGTATTCCGGAGGCTGAGGCCCGCCGTCTGGTGGTGCGCGGCTTCCTGAACGAGGTCATTCAGCAGATTCGCGTTCCCGAACTTGAAGAGCAGCTCACCGAGGCCCTTGAGGCAGAGCTCGCACTCAGCAACAACTAAGCTTTACCAGGAGAAATAATGTCTACTCTTGAAATCAAGGACCTTCACGTCTCGGTCATCCTCGATGACGAAACCACCAAGCCCATCCTCAAGGGCGTTAACCTGACCATCAACTCGGGCGAGATTCACGCCATCATGGGCCCCAACGGTTCCGGTAAGTCCACCCTGGCTTCGACCATCGCCGGTCACCCCAAGTACCAGGTTGATTCCGGCCAGATTCTGCTGGACGGCCAGGACATCACCGAGATGAGCGTTGACGAGCGTGCCCGCGCTGGCCTCTTCCTCGCAATGCAGTACCCGGTTGAGATTCCCGGTGTGACCATGTCGAACTTCCTGCGCTCCGCAAAGACCGCAGTGGACGGTCAGGCTCCCTCCCTGCGTACCTGGACCAAGGACGTTAAGGAAGCCATGAAGAACCTGGAGATTGACCCCGACTTCATCTCCCGTAACGTGAACGAGGGCTTCTCCGGTGGTGAGAAGAAGCGCCACGAGATTCTGCAGCTCGAGCTGCTCAAGCCCAAGTTCGCCATTCTCGACGAGACCGACTCCGGCCTGGACGTCGACGCTCTGAAGATTGTGTCCGAGGGCGTGAACCGCGCTCACGAGGCTAACGACATGGGCGTCATGCTGATTACCCACTACACCCGCATCCTGCGCTACATCAAGCCGCAGTTTGTGCACGTGTTCGTGGACGGCAAGATGGTTGATCAGGGCGGCCCCGAGCTGGCTGACCGCCTGGAGGAAGAGGGCTACGTCTCTTACGTGGGTAAGAAGTAACCTGCTTTCCGTCACCGGATTCGACAAGAAAGATTGAACTATGACTGAGACTGTGCAGGGTCGTGTTCCTCAGGAAGATATTGAGGAAGCCCTCAAGGAGGTCATTGACCCGGAGCTCGGCGTCAACATTGTTGACCTCGGCCTGCTCTACGGTCTGCGCTGGGATGAGGACGGTACCCTCATCCTGGATCTGACCCTCACCACCGCAGCCTGCCCGCTGCAGGAAGTGATTGAGGAGCAGGTGCAGGCCAACCTGGAGAACGTGGTGGATTCCTGGCGCGTGAACTGGGTCTGGATGCCGCCGTGGGGTCCGGAGCGTATTACCGAGGACGGCCGCGACATGATGCGCGCGCTGGGCTTCAACATCTAAGCTCCTAGACGCTGAATAGACACCCGCCGGGTGCGGAGAGTATATGCTCTCCGCACCCGGCGGGTGTTTTTATGTTGTTAAAAATTAGGGCAAAGACCTAGCGCTATGTTTTGTAGGCTGAGGTTTATGCGGTGACAACAAGGATAGATTTTTTATTGATAATTGGGACAATTTGACTGGGGGGGGGTCCAAGTATGATTCCTTGTGGATCATACACTCACGTCATACTAGGCTCCTCATGCAACGGCCGCTTGAGGACGCCGAAAGGAAATCATGGCACAAAAGATTATCGCCGCTGACGGTTCTGTCTACGTTAAGAAGAAGCCCTTCTACCTCCGTTGGTGGTTCATCACTCTCGTTATTCTTGTTCTTCTTGGTGGTTGCGCTTCGGTGATGGGTGGTGGCTCCAGCAAGTCTACGAGTGCTTCTTCATCTTCGGCGGCTGCCGATTCTTCTGCCGTTGCTGAAGCTTCTCAGGAATCTGGCGGTGAATCTTCCTCTGCAGGCGCGGCAGAACCCAACACGAAGCAGAACGATAACAACGTTCCCACCGAATATAAGTCTGCTTTGAAGAAGGCTGAATCGTACTCTCGCACCCTGCACATGTCTAAGCAGGGTATCTATAACCAGCTCACCAGTGAATTTGAGAAGTTCAGCCCCGAGGCGGCCCAGTACGCTGTGGACAACGTGAAGGCTGACTGGAACGCAAATGCCCTGGAGAAGGCTAAGAGCTACCAGAAGACGATGAGCATGTCTCCCGAGGCAATTCGTTCTCAGCTGACTTCTTCTTTTGAAGGATTCACCGAGGAAGAGGCCGATTACGCAGTCTCCCATCTGAACTAATTCAACAGATAATTTAGAAGCCGCCCGGTGCGTGGATGCAGTATCCACACACCGGGCGGCTTTGTTATGCTCCGAGACGCTATTCGCCGCGGCTAGAAAGGTTACTCGTTCAGGCCCAGAAGCTCCAGCGAGTGCTCGTACTTGATGTGCAGGCAGGAGCGGGTCGGCTCGGCCAGCTTTGCCAGACGGTGCGGGTCCAGGTTGTCCATGATGTCGGCGCGCTTCACCAGGCGGGCCAAATCGTTGGCGCGCACGCGTCCCAGGTACGAAACGCGCGACTCACCGGGGCGGCGGGTCAGCGCCTCGACGGCGGCCACAATCTGAGGGGAGAAGTAGCGAGCCAGGTAGGGCAGCGACACTCCGGTATCTTCCACCGTGTCATGCAGCAGGGCGACAATCTGTACCTCAGCCTTCAGCTCTTCCAGGGAAGTGTCGGGAGAGGTCGAGGATGCCATCTCAGAAACGAGCTTGCGTGCCCCCAGGGCAACACGACGAGGGTGAGAGATGTAAGGCCAGCCGTTGCGGTCCGTCTGCCCCTCATGCGCCTTATCAGCGATGCTGTCTGCCAGGCGAATCATCTCTTTGTAGTAGCTATTCGTCACGAGAACCTCCGTTGGTTACGACTCGATCAATTGACGCTACCGGCTATATAAACCGAGGTATAGATAGCTGGTACCCCTACTGTACGGCACCCTGTCAAATACCACCAGAGAAACGCCATAAGAGCGCGTAAATACGTAAATATGACGGGCTAGCCGGGAGAATCGGGAAGCTTATCGCCCGCACCTGACGTTGGGTATCATTCCAGGGAAGATGCGCTCGAGGGCGGGAGGCGCTGTGCGCGAAATTTGCGAGCGCTCGGGAGCGAACGCGGGCGCGGGCTCGGAGGGACCAACCGGGGGCCGGCTCAGTCCCGCTCGGTAGGCCCCCGTGACGGGGGAAGGCGACCCGCCCTTTCGTCTCCGCAACCGACCAAAAAATTCCAAACTTTTTTCGGAAGATTTGTTCGCCGAAACCGCCCAATACAACGAACGTTTAGACCCGTTTGGACCTCACCGATAGCAGCTCATCAAACGAAAAAAACGCGCGATTCGGAGAGGTGCTCCGGGGCACTAAAAACTCCCTTTTTTCCCCGGAAATAAGCGCTAAACTTGGGGTAACCAAACATCGGAGAACACCATGGCAGAGCTCTACGAGCGCTTCGTCGCCCTGTATCCCTACCCCCACGAGCGAATCCGCCACGGCGCCCCACGAGCCGAACTCAACCGGCGATACCTCGAACACCTCTACGAGGGCAAGAATAAGGGAATAACCCCCATCGTGGTTGCCCTTGACTCCACCCTGCTCGGGACCATTGAGAACAACGTATCCATGCGCACCTCAACACCCGTCGGGGAGATTACCGCTGACACGATTCAGCAGTACGCGGTTGAGCTCCTCGTGGCCCAGCACGAACACCTGCGACAGGTTGGCGTGGAACGGGCCGCGCACGAGGCTTTCCGGAGCCTCAACGAGACCACCTACCTGAACGTCTACCGGCACCTCATGGATCACGGGGAGCTCAGCGAGGAGGACCTCAACGCACCGCTGGACGCGGAATACCCCTTCGAGCTGACCGCCGGGGTCCTCAATGAGAAGGTCAAGGCCACCGATATCGAGCGGGCCTCCGAACTTCTCATCGTGGACATGCCGGTTCGGGTTGCTTCCGACGTCTTCGCGTACTTCCCCTTCGGCGGCTGGGACGTCAGCCCCGCCCCCGAAACCATGCTGGCCATCGCCCGCTACTGGCTGGAACGCGACGACGCCTACCCGGCGGTCATCGCGGCCGAATTCATCGAGTTCTACACGCCGGTTCCCGTGACCACCCGCCGCGACGCCGAGATTCTGGCGGTCGAGCACACGATGGTCTCCTCGGCAATGCCGGTGCGCGTCTACCGCGGCTTCGACAAGCTCGTGGAGGCGCTCTACGGCCAGCACGACTGGTACCTGTGGTGGGAGCAGCTCCCGGCGGCAGTGGTCGTCGAGACGCCCTAAAGGCGGCTGAACTTAACCCGGGGTAAAAGCGTAAGGGCGGGGTGACTCTTCACCCCGCCCTTACTCTCTGCGCGGGTTTACCGTGCGTCACCGCCCCAGTCCGCTTATTTCAGCTCGTCCACACGACGCGCCCGCAAAGCCCGAGCGGTCGCCGTCGCGTAATCCACCGCCTGTACTACCCAGGGAATCAGTAGGCGCCAATACATGCGGCGCGGAAGGTCACGCGCCACCGCCGCCCGCTGCAGGGCACCCCAGCGGTCCACGAGCGCCGGGATGGAACGAATCATGAGGGCAATCAGCAACCCCAGACGCTCGGGCGAAAGACCCATAAAACGCAGGGGCGAGCACAGTCGCACAAAACCGTCAATCAGAACCGGCAGGGGAGTACTCACCAGCAGAGTACGGGAAGCGTAGAAGGCTGTCAGCATGGTCGCGATGGCATCCGCACCGGAAGCGTATTGGCCCGTCAGCACGTAGTAGGCGGCCATAATCAGCAGCAATAGCGCCAGCGTTCGGACCACCAGCCACAGCTGGGAGGCGGACACCCCGGCCCACAGCGCGCACAGCGTGGCCGCGGCCAAAGCCACCAGCGCCACCTGCCAACCGGTCACCGCCAGCACAATGAACAGCCCAAAGAAAAGCGTTCCCTTGAGCCACAGCGGCGCCCGATGCACCGGCGTGTTCAGCGGCTGATAGAAACCCACCAGCAGGGTGCCGGGGTTGAAGCCGGACCCCCGGGAAGCGGGCCGAGGATTCATACGAGGGTTCGCGCGCGGCGTGTTAGCGCTCATGCGTGCCTCCCGCTGAATCCGTACCTTCGGCTGCCCCCTCATTCGGGAACCCCTCGGCACACCACAGCCGGTACCGCTGCACCATCTGCGCCGCATCCCCCCGAGCGAGCAGGCACCCGTCGTGAATGATTACGGCTTCATCGCAGGAGGCCGCCAAATCCAGATCGTGCGTGCTGAGCACCAGCATCTGGTCCAGGGACTCCAGGTGCTTCAGTAACCGCGCCCGGTTCCGCAGATCCAGCAGGGTAGTCGGCTCATCCAGCAGAAGGATCTGCGGGCGAGCCGCAAGAACGCTGGTGAGGGCCACAAGCTGCTTTTCGCCTCCCGAGAGGGTGAAGACGCTCTGGTTCTCCAGCCGCTCGAGGCCGCGCTCGCGCAGGAGCTCACGAACCCGCTCGCGGCGCTGCTCGCCGTTGAGCGCGGTTCCCTCAATGACTGCGGCGCGGCGCAGGCTCAGGTCAATATCTTCTGCGACGGTGGGCATGATGAGCTGCGCCTCCGGCTGAGCGAAGAGCATCCCCACGCCCTCGAAAGCGCCCTGCGAGCCGATACCGTTGGAGCCGCGGCTCGGCGCCTGCAGGGTGTCCACGCCGTTGACGCGCACAATGCCCTCGTCCGGGTGGGTGAGCCCGTTAAAAAGCCCCAGCAGGGTCGATTTGCCGCTACCGTTGAGGCCCAGCACCGCGGTGCGCTTCGCGGTGAAGCGCAGGCTTACGCTCTTGAGGATACGGCGATGCCCGCCTTCGGGCAGTTCGGTGAAAACACTCACCGACTCGAGCTCGAGGGCGGGCATGCTGGTGGAGGCGCTATCCGCCTGCTCGCCCTGCACGGTCTGCGGTGTACTCTGGCGCGGGGAGCGGCGGAAAAACATAGCTTCCTCTCGGGTGGTTTGGAGGCGTCTCTAACGCTGGGTGGAAGTCAGGGACGGGAAGGCGCGGCGCACCGACAAACCGACCAGAACCGCGATGACGGACTTCACCAGATCCCAGGGGACGAATACCATGGCCGCGTTGAACGCGGCGATAAAACTCATGTGGGCGTTCACCATCATACCGGCGATGCCGCAGGCGGTCAGAACCACAAAACCGCAGAAGTTTGCCAGCAGGGCCATGAGGAAAGTAGCACCGACCGAGCGGGTGTTACGGGTGAACAGGTATGCGAGGGTACCGGCAATGGCGGCGAAGGGCAGGAAGCCCAGCAGGTAGCCGGCACTCGGGGATGCGAGCGAACCCAGGCCCGCGCCGCCCCTCGCGAAGATGGGCAGGCCGGCGAAGCCAACCAGCAGGTACAGCGCCACGGCGGCGGTGGCGCGCTTGCCACCGAGCACCTGGGCGGTGATGTAAATACCGAGGGTCTGGAAGGTGAAGGGGACGGCAATGCCGCCGAGGCTCATGGCGGGCATGATGGCCAGGGCGGCGATGAGGGCCGCGAAGACGGCAATGAGGGAGAGGTCGGTGGCGACCGAGCTGCGGGCGGCGTCGTTGCTGCGCGGCGTGGATTCGCGCGTGGGTTCGGACATCGGCGTGTACTCCTTTGGGTACGGATTTGGTGGGTCGGCTCGGGGGGGGGGGCCGGAAGGATCGGTTCGCACGGCGTCGTTGCGCGGCGTGAAACGCCCTGCAGAATATTACCATTGAACAGTGTTCGATAGGTATCCTACACCCGTCACCACAGAAATAAAAGCAAACCCACATGCACGCACGGCATCCCTGCACTAAAATTGATGGGGTGCTCGCCCGGTGGTTCTCCTCTCGGGAACCGGTTCGGAGCACCAGCACCACACGCAGACCGTCCCACCCGAAAGACACCTATGATTGCCGTACAGAACCTTGAACTGCGCGCCGGCGCGCGCCTGCTGATGGAAGACGTCACCTTCCGCATCGACAAGGGCGACAAGATCGGCCTGGTGGGCCGCAACGGCGCCGGCAAGACCACCATGACCAAGGTGCTGGCCGGACTCACCCTGCCCGCGGACGGCACCGTCACCCGCAGCGGCGAGATCGGCTACCTGCCGCAGGACCCCAAGGTGGACGACATGAGCCAGCTGGCCCGCGACCGCATCCTCTCGGCTCGCGGCCTGGATGGCGTGGCCCGCAAGATGCGTCAGGCCCAGGAAGACATGGCCAGCGAGGACGAGGCGGTGCGCGCTAAGGGCCTGCGCCGATACGACCGCCTCGAGGCAGAGTTTATCGCCGGCGGTGGGTACGCCGCTGAGTCCGAGGCCGCGGTCATCACCTCCAACCTGGACCTGCCCGAGCGCGTGCTCTCCCAGCCGCTTTCGACCCTTTCGGGCGGTCAGCGTCGCCGCGTGGAGCTGGCTCGCATCCTCTTCTCTAACGCGGACACCATGCTGCTGGACGAGCCGACCAACCACCTGGATGCCGACTCAATCATGTGGCTGCGGGACTTCCTCAAGAACTTCTCGGGTGGCCTGCTGGTCATCAGCCACGACGTGGACCTCATGGAGCTCGTCGTCAACCGCGTCTTTTACCTTGACGCCAACCGCTGCGTGATTGACCAGTACAACATGGGCTGGAAGAACTACCTGGCTCAGCGTGAGCAGGACGAGCACCGCCGCAAGCGCGAGCGCGCTAACGCCCAGAAGAAGGCGAGCGCCCTCATGGAGCAGGCGAACAAGATGCGAGCCAAGGCCACGAAGGCCGCTGCCGCCCAGCAGATGATTAAGCGTGCCGAGAAGCTTCTGCGCGGCCTGGAGGAGGAACGCCAGGTGGATAAGGTGGCGGCAATCCGTTTCCCGGATCCGGCTCCCTGCGGCAAGACTCCACTCTCGGCCGAGGGCCTGTCGAAGTCTTACGGCTCGCTCGAGATTTTTACGGGCGTTGACCTGGCCATCGACCGCAGCTCCCGCGTGGTGGTGCTGGGCCTGAACGGTGCGGGTAAAACCACGCTGCTGCGCATGCTTGCCGGCACGACGAAGCCCGATACCGGCGAGGTCATCTATGGCCACGGTGTCAAGCTGGGTTATTTCGCTCAGGAGCACGAGATCCTGGACGGTGACCGCACCGTATTCGAGAACATGAAGTCCGCGGCGCCCGACCTGGACGACACGCGAGTGCGCACGATTTTGGGTTCCTTCCTCTTCTCGGGGGATGACGTGGATAAGCCGGCCGGTGTGCTCTCCGGTGGCGAGAAGACCCGTCTCGCCCTGGCGACGCTCGTGGCCTCGAGCGCGAACGTGCTGCTGCTGGATGAGCCGACCAACAACCTCGACCCGGCCTCCCGCGAGGAGATTTTGCATGCGCTGAAGGCGTATCAGGGGGCAATCGTCATGGTTTCGCACGATGAGGGTGCGGTGGAGGCGCTCAACCCCGAGCGCGTGCTGCTTCTGCCGGATGCGGTGGAGGACCTCTGGTCGAAGGAGTACCAGGACCTCATCTCGCTGGCCTAAAACGTAATTCGTCAGCATAAAGGTAAGGAGGCTCCGGCGCCGTATGGTGCCGGGGCCTCTTTCGTGTCTCTTCTGGAGTTACCTTCTCGAATATCGCGAAAAAATGTGACCTGACCCGTGGGGTTGTATTGCTTTTTGGTCGTATGTGCCTATATTGCTCATTAGTGCATTGGGTTTGTGGGTGGTACCTTATGAATCGCAGGTGCTATTTGACGAAAAAATGGTGTTGCCTTGTGGGTTTTTAGATTTCAAAGAAACATCTTCACCCAAGATATCCGAGCGTACGTGTGGGGTTTTTAAATTTTTCGTGTGTGCCTACTGACATTGTGGGATTTTCGGTAGAAACACAACATTCTTCGGGTATAGACTGGAGATGTTCCCGCTGATGCGAGGACGCACAAGCGAATCTAAAGCTCGTCACCATCGACGAGCTGACGCGGGGGAGAGGAAACTCCCGCCCGCTCATGAATGGAGAACACCAATGCACAACACTGAATTCGAGAAGTACCCCACCTCCGGCGAAGAGAACGTTGAGGTTGATGTCTTCTGGCCCATCCAGGACGCTTAGTCTCTTAGCCCGATAGGTTCGGGATGATTATTGCGAGGCACCCCGCCGCTTCCTAGTGAAGTGACGGGGTGCCTTCGTTTTCTGAATAGTCTATGCGATGCCCACGTATTGTGCCGCCGAGCCGGAGGCGGGACTGCTTTATCCTCGGGATGTGGGCTCGTGAAAAACCATCTGTGAGGCTGCGGTGCTACTTTGCGGCGTGGACGCCCAGTCCAAACGTCTGGAGCGGGTACTCCACAAATCCCATCATGGCTGCAGCGTACCATCCAATGTAGATGCTCAACGCGAGGGTTAGACCCTTTTCGCGCACACTGCCGGCGTCCCCCAGGACAGGCAGTGCCATGTAGCCGCTCTTCTTCCACAGGGGCGAGGCCACCAGTGGTTTAATGACGATGGGGTAGAGGGGGAGTAGGCCGCGGGTGGTGAGCAGATCGCCGATGAGGTGAATCGTGGCGCCCACCGAGAAGGCCCAGGGGAGGAGCGTGAGTGAATCCGTCGTGTAGGCGGCATAGCCCAGCGCGATGGCGCCAATCCATCCCCCCGGGGCTCCCAGGACCCGCAGGGCCAGGCCTCCCGAGAAAGCGGCCAGGAGGAGCGAGGCCCACGGGATGCCGTTGTAGCTAATGCTTGCGCTAAAGTACGCGATGGCCCAGAAGGCCACCAGGCCCAGGATGGAGTGGGTACCCTTGCGGTGACCGCCGCTTACGGTCCCCACAATGCGTGCCACCCACCGCGAAACGGGCGGGATGGAATTCGCGATACTGCCGTTGTGATGGTCAATGTCCGGCAGCATGCCGGCCCCGGCGCACGCCAGGGTCGTGACAACGAGCGTGGGAGTATCCGGAACCTGCACAACTCCCGTCTCGACCAGGGCCAACCAGCCGGCGGCGGCGCTGACGGTGTGCGAGTATCCCATCATGGGGGTTGCCTCCTGGAGTGCTGGTGGGCGCTGGGGGTGCGTGGAGAGTGCCTCAATCTAAAGCTATTAGAACAAATATAGCATATATCGAAGGTAGTTTCGATTGAGGGGTGGTCCCTTCGCCGAGCCCTTTCCGCCGGCTACTCGGAGGAGTCCGCCATGGAGCCATCGAAGGGTAGCGTCTGCTTCCAGAACTCGCGCTCGCGCAGGTAGTTCTCCAACCAACCCACGTGCTCCGAGCAGGCCAGCCAAATCTTTCGGCGCTCGGGGGTGTGTACCTTGGGGTTGTTCCACAGTAGCTGGAACTCCGCCGCATGCCGGCACCCCTTACGCGAGCACTTCGCGTACTCGGGCTGCGCATCCTGCGAGAGCGAACCCAGAAGATCCATGATTCCCAATCCTTTCACGAACGGTACGGGCGCCTCCGCCGCGGAGGCACCATGAGCTAGTCTACGCGCGGGTGCGGTGCGTATAAAGGGGTGTTCTCGAGACGCGATAGGGTAGCGACGGGGGAGTGAGTGCGGTGTAGCCTGCGGCACCTCGAGCGTAAAACGCGGTAAAATAGGCTTCGACTGTCCATCCGTCCACACCCCGGCCGCGGAGCCGCTGCATCGGCGCTGACCGCGAGGGGTCGACTCACCAAGGAAGCTCATGAGCGAAAACACTCCCAAGACCGTCCTGGTCACCGGCGGTAACCGAGGCATCGGCTACGAAATCGCCAAGGAATTCCAGGCGTCGGGCCACAACGTCTGCATCACCTACCGCAGCGGCGAGGCTCCCGAAGAATTTTTCGCCGTCAAGGCGGATGTGCGCGACGCCGACAGCATTAACGAAGCCTTCAAGGCCATCGAGGCGGAATACGGCCCCGTTGAGGTGCTGGTTGCCAACGCCGGCATTACCCGCGACATGCTCCTGATGCGCATGAAGGAAGCCGACTTCACCGACGTGATTGACACGAACCTCACCGGCTCGTTCCGCGTGGTGCAGCGCGCCATCAAGGGTATGCTCAAGCTCAAGCGCGGCCGCATCATCCTCATCTCCTCCGTGGTGGGCCTGTACGGTTCGCCCGGCCAGGTCAACTACTCCGCCTCCAAGGCGGCACTGGTCGGTATGGCCCGCTCCATCACCCGCGAGCTGGGCGGCCGCAACATCACCGCGAACGTGGTGGCTCCGGGCTTCATCAACACCGCCATGACCGATGTTCTGCCCGAGGAAACCAAGAAGAACTACCTCGCCTCCATCCCGGCCGGACGCTTCGCAGAGGCCGAGGAGGTTGCACGCGTGGTCCGCTGGCTCGCCTCCGACGAGGCAAACTATATCTCCGGCGCCGTCATCCCCGTGGACGGCGGCCTGGGCATGGGCCACTAAAACCCGCAAAGACTGCATCCCGGCGGGTGCGGCGGTACGACTACCGCCCGCCCGTCGCGCGGTCCGCCGCATTCGCCGCCTGCGTGCGCGGGCCGCGCCACAAGACATCGACGTTGCACGCAACGTTAGACACCATCTTTGAACAACACAAAGGACGTACACCGAATGGCACAGCTGACCGGCAAGACCATCATCATCACCGGCTCCTCCCGAGGCGTCGGCGCAGACACCGCACAGATTCTCGCCGCCGAAGGCGCCAACATCGTCGTGAACTACCGTTCCAAGGCACCGCGCGCCAACAAGATCGTCAAGGCCATCGAAGAGGCCGGCGGCAAGGCCGTTGCCGTGCAGGCTGACGTGACCAAGGCCGAGGACCTGCAGACCCTCGTCAACACCGCCGTCGAGACCTTCGGCTCCCTGGACTACCTGATTCTGAACGCCTCGGGCGGCATGGAGACCGGCATGGGCGAGGACTACGCAATGCGCCTGAACCGCGACGCCCAGCTGAACCTGGCTCGCCTGGCCGCAGAGAAGATGCCCGAAGGCGGACGCATCGTCTTCGTGACCAGCCACCAGGCGCACTTCATCCGCGAGGTCGAGACCATGGACGAGTACCAGCCCGTCGCAGAGTCCAAGCGCGCCGGCGAAGACGCCCTGATTGCCGAGATTCCCGCACTCTCCGAGAAGGGCATCTCCCTGGTCGTGGTCTCCGCCGACATGATTGAAGGCACCGTCACCGCAACCCTGCTCAACCGCCTGCACCCGGGCGCCATCGAGCAGCGCCGCGAGACCGCGGGCAAGCTCTACACCGTCAACGAGTTCGCCCACGAAATCGCGAAGATGGTTACCGCAGACGTCGAGACCGGCCACGTTGAGCTGGTCGGCGGCGCACGCGGCTTCATCGACTAAAGACTCCCGCCGCGGCGGCACCCAACGCAGGGTGCCGCCGCGCACCTCCTCACCCGCGCCACCCGTCACCGGATGGTTCGGGGGAGCGAGGCATCACCCACCCGCCAATTCACTGGAAGAAGAACCATGAGCACCGTACTCAACCTGCAGAACGTTTCCGTCGTCCGCGGCGGCCGCAAGATCCTCAACGACGTTTCCTGGACCGTGAACGAAGGTGAACGCTGGGTCGTGCTGGGCCCCAACGGCGCCGGTAAGTCCACCCTGCTCTCCGTCGCGGCGGCCCGTCTGCACCCCACCAGCGGCGAGGTTGAGATTCTTGACGAGACCCTCGGCGCGGTCGACGTTTTCGAGCTGCGCCCGCGCATCGGCCTGTCCTCCGGCGCCTCCGCAACCCAGATTCCCGCCACCGAGAAGGTCTCCGACGTCGTTGTCACCGCCGCATACGCCGTTTCCGGCCGCTGGAACGAGGAATACGACGTCATGGACGACGAGCGCGCCACCGAGCTGCTGGCCGAGTGGGGCGTCGACACCCTTGCCGACCGCACCTTCGGCTCCCTCTCCGATGGCGAGCGCAAGCGCGCCCTCATCGCCCGCGCCCTCATGACCGACCCCGAACTGCTGCTGCTGGACGAGCCCGGCTCGGGCATGGACATTTCCGGCCGCGAGGACCTCGTGGAGCGACTGACCGCCCTGGCCGCTGACCCCTACGCACCGGCCACCGTGCTCATTACCCACCACCTCGAGGAGATTCCCTCCGGCTTCACCCACGCCCTGATGATTCGCGACGGCGGCGTGGTTGCGGCCGGCCCGATTCTCTCCACCATCACCGAGGCCAACCTCGCCGCAACCTACGACATGGACCTGGCCCTGACCGTGACCTCGTCGGGTCGCTTCTCGGCCTTCAAGCGCGCATGAGTCGAGGCCCCAAGCAGCTGACCGCCGAGCAGATTGCCGAGCGCGCCGAACGCGTCTACGCAATCGAGTCGGTCACGCCCCTGGATCAGGCCCCCGAGCAGCAGCTGCGGTACTACACGCAGCTGACCGATGTGAAGCTGCGTAGCGCCCTGGAACCGCAGTGGGGGATTTACATTGCCGAATCCTCCAAGGTGATTCGTCGGGCGCTCGCGGCCGGTCACCAGCCTGTCTCCTTCCTCATGAGCGAGAAATGGGCTGATGACCTGGCGGACGTTCTGCGGGAACACCCGGGCACCCCCGCCTACGTGGGTAGTGAGGAACAGCTGGAGCAGGTGACCGGCTTTCACCTGCACCGCGGCGCCCTGGCGGCAATGGCCCGCCCGGCGCCTCAGCCCCTGCAGGAGTTGCTGAGCGGGGCGCGTCGCGTGGCCATTCTGGAAGACATCGTGGACCATACGAACGTGGGCGCGATTTTCCGTTCGGCGGCGGCCCTGGATGTGGATGCCGTGCTGGTCACCCCTCGATGCGCCGACCCGCTGTACCGCAGGTCGATTCGCGTGTCGATGGGTACCGTATTCCAGGTTCCGTGGGCCCGGCTGCAGTCCTGGCCTGCCGACCTGCAGACCCTGCACGAGCTGGGTTTCAGAAGCGCAGCCATGGCCCTGGAGGAGGATTCCCTGAGCCTGGATGAGCTGGCCGCCCGCGGCGATGAAAAGCTTGCGCTCATCCTGGGCACCGAGGGTCACGGTCTTTCGCCGCGCACCCTGGCGGCCTGCAACGATACCGTGATGATTCCCATGTCCCACGGCGTGGATTCGCTGAATGTGGCCGCGGCGAGCGCCGTCGCCTTCTGGGAGACGCGCCCGCGCTAGGGGCCGGTCGAACGCGGCGGGAAATCGCTACGTGATTGGCCGCGGCGCTGGGATTTAAACCCTAAAGGTGGTACCCTTAACGGGTTGTGCTCGCCCATGCGGGTGCAATGGTGATGCGCTCTCAAGTTTTCTCGACAGCCGCACATCGAAAAACCTACTCCATCTATATAAGGGCTACTGGCAAAATCCAGTAGCAGAAGAAGGTAAATCAATGAAGGCAGATATCCACCCGGAATACAAGCCGGTTCTGTTCCGCGACCTCGCATCCGGCAAGGTCTTCCTGACCCGTTCCACCCGCACCTCCGACAAGGTTGAGAAGTGGGAAGACGGCAACGAGTACCCGATCATCGAGGTTGAAATCTCGTCCGAGTCGCACCCGTTCTACACCGGTAAGCAGCGCATCATGGACTCCGCAGGTCGCGTCGAGCGCTTCAACGCACGTTTCGCAAACTTCGGCAAGAAGGCTTAATTCTTCCCGAAAGATTGCGCCGTATAGCGTTATAAAGGCCCCGCTTCCCTTGGCTTTCAAGGGGGGCGGGGTTTTTCGCTAGAACGTGAGGAACGCTGTACTGCCACGGGCAGGATAGGGCGCCCGCTACACAGCTGACAGCGCTACAATGGGAAAGTATTTTGCGAGATGTGCACACACCGCCCTTCACTAGCACCGATGATGCTCCGGCTGCCGCGTCACCGGGGAATTACGGCGAAATGGGCGTTGCCCTCTCGCCTATCACCACTTCAAACAAAGGACAATAATGAGCGACGAACACTCTGAACCGTCGCAGAAGAAGAAATGGATTAAGCGTACCCTGCTGATTCTGCTGATTCTTCTGCTGGTTATCGCCCTTGGCGTTGGCTTCTTCCTATGGCGTGCCGGCCATACCTGGGATAGCCAGACCGAGAAATTTGATTCCATCACCAAGGTGGATGAAGACCTCAGCAAAATTAAAGAAAAGCTTGGTGAGGCTAAGAAGCTCAACGTTTCCGAGCTGCAGGCACCGAAGGTCACCAACCAGAATGGCTCTTCCTCTGGAGAGGGTGCCGAGGCCGCGCTGGCCGCTAACGCGAGCGAGCATGATAAGAACGGCGACGGTATTCTCGATGACGGCTACAGCTACGACGTCGTGAAGGGACCGGGCCAGAACATCCTGCTGCTCGGTAGTGATACCCGTTCCGGTTCCGAGGCGGCTCTGGTGAGCGGCTCCCGTGCCGACACCATCATGCTGATGCACATCCCGGCTGACGGCAAGGGTGTGTACATCATCTCGATTATGCGTGATACCTGGGTGAACATCCCCGGCTACGGTCCCGCAAAGATTAACGCGGCGCTGAACTACGGCGGTATCTCTCTGCAGGTGGCAACCGTTGAGAACCTGGTGGGTGTCAAGATCGACCACGTGGCTGAGATTGAATTTGAGGGCTTCAAGTCCCTGGTTAACGCTGTTGGCGGCGTGGACGTTCAGGTTCCCTTCGCGTTCACCAGTAACGTCTGGACTTTTACCCCCGGTGTGATGCACATGAACGGTAGCGCGGCGCTGACCTTCGTGCGTGAACGTTACTCTTTCGCTGATGGTGATTATCAGCGTGTTCGTAACCAGCGTGCATTCCTGCGCGGTCTGTACAGCACGATGAAGGCTAAGGGCGCGCTGAGCAATGTTGCTTCTTTCCAGTCTGCTGTTGAGTCTCTTGCTGGTTACATGCGTGTGGACTCCGGTCTGAACGCAATGCAGATTGCTCAGCTTGCGGCTCCGGTGCTGACCAGCGGTGACACCTCGATGCACATGACGACCCTGCCGAACGCCGGCCCGGGTTGGTCGTACGATGGCCAGTCCATCGTTCTGGTTAACCAGGCGGCAAATGCTCAGCTGGCAAACGCGCTGCAGCACGATACGATGGATCAGTTCATGGCTACCTACGGCCAGGACTAGTATCCCTCCTCACCCGGTGCGGGTGCAGGAACGAGGGCGGCCCCTCATCGGAAGGTGAGGGGCCGCCCTCTGCTATACCCGAGCTGAACCGTTTCGTGGGTTTCCCGATAGTGCACCCACCGCGGATGGAGTGGAAGATTCTTCTGGAAAGTTGAACACACAAAGAGAGCGTCAGAGCCCGGCGGCGTGCCGTTCTCTGACGCTCTCTTAAAAGGGGGAGGACTATACCGAGGTGGTGGAGGAGTCCTGCGCGGATTCGTACTCCTCCTCGTCCGCTTCCTCTTCGATGTACTCTTCGTCCTCGTACACGTCGTACTCGTCGACCTGGCGACTAAAGTAGAAGGCCACCGCAGCCACGGCACCACCCATGATCGCAATCAGGATACCGAGAATCGGGGTCCAGAGCATCGAAATCAGGCCGGCCAGCAGAACCGCCAGGCCAGCGCCCTTGACCAGGTTCAGCAGTCGCTCACGTTCCGAGGGCTCGTAGTACTCCTCTTCCTCCAGAGTGTACTCAATCACCGGCTTCTCGGTGGCCGGCTCATCAGCAGACGGCTCGGATGCTGAGGAGCCACCGGTCAGGGAGCTGATAAACCCGCGACGCTTCTTCGGCGCCTGAGCCGCTGTCTCGGCGCGGTGTCGCTCACCCTCGCTCGGCACGTAGGCTGCGGGCACCTCGTACTCTTCACCGGCCGGCAGCAGAGCCGGAACATTATTGGGCAGAGTCTCGTACCATTCCTGCGGAATGTCGACCGGGCGTGCAGCCTGAACGGTCAGCGACAGTTCCAGGGTGTTACCACGAATCGTACCCCAGGCGCTTGTGAGGCGATCGTGCTCAAAGGCATAGCGAATCACGGGGGCCAGCTGTTCAGACATCTGGGTGCTCAGGCGACCCACCAGCTTGCGATCGTGACGCACCTCCACGCTATCGACCACACGACCGTCGGAGGTCTTCAGCTGGTTAGCCTCCAGGGTCAGAATCACGCGACCCTCACCGCTGGGCGGCAAAATGCTGTGCAGGTATTCGGAGTGCTCCTTCTCGTCCAGAACCTTCATGGACGGTCCCTGGGGGAGCAGGGTGGCACGGGTGGGCGCATCGTTGAGGGGGAACAACGAACCGGGTGCGGACAGGGAGAGCACACCGGAGCTCTTCACACGCATGTCACCGTTCTCGGTGCGAACGGCCACGGCGGAAAGCTGCAGATGCGCAATCGGCTCGTACCCGGAGGCAACCACGCGGGTGATGGGCTCCCAATAGGCCGCCGAATCGGCAGCGCTCATGCGACCGACCTTGAACTCGTCAATATAGACGGCAATGCTATTCGGCTCGTAGGGGTTATCAGGCTCGGGGACGAGTCGCGCTTCACCGTACCAGATGCGTTCACGGTCGATGTGCAGTTCCTCAAAAACTTGGAGGGTTTCCGCTTCATAGTAATCGTCGGTGACAATTTCGACGCTACCGCGATCACCGAGTGCGTAGTCGACCACTGAAAACTCCTTCTGATCCGTGTCTAAATGAGCTGATACCTAGTCCATTCTCTCATGGTTTACGGGCGCACAGCTCACATATGCGGGTGACGTTTATCTGTCTTTTCTTCCGGCTCTCTTCCGGCCTACGCGGCGCGGCATCCCTTCCGGGCAACCTTCTTTCGCGCATCGCGCTACGCCGGGACGCGCAAGACGCCGCTCGGCACATTCCCGGGAATATACCGGGAGCGCGCCGAGCGGCGGTTCATCGCTGCGGGACGCTATGGCCCGCATCCTAAGCGCAAGCGCTTAGCTTGGCTACTACTTAGCCTGCAGGGAGGCGTTGAACTTCTGAGCCACAATCGAACGGTGGCCGTGATCCTGAGCCTCCAGAACCAGGCGGCGCAGAGCCGAGGGAGCCTCGGGGTTCGCCTCCAGCCACTGCTGAGCCAGCTTGACCGACGGGTTGTCGTCCACGCCGAGGCCCTCGGTCGAGCCGATGTTGTACGGAGCCTTCGGGTACAGGCCGCGCACAATACGCGAGGCCATACCAATCGAACGGGACTCCCACACGCCCAGCAGGGCGTCAAAGTAGGGGCCGTAGTACTGCTCGCGCAGCTCCACCGGGCCTCGCACGTAACCATTAATGGTCGAGGCCAGAGCATCGTTCGACAGGGACTCGTCGTCCATGATGGTCTTGTACGCGGCAGCCTTGCGCTCGGCGTTCGGCAGAGCGGCCATTGCGTACGCGTAACCGTTCGAGGAAATCGAGGAAGGGCTGTACTTGGAGGCACGCTCCAGCTCCTCCACGGTGACCAGGTTGCGGCTTGCGAGCGCACCCAGGGCGCTCCAACCCAGGTTCTGGTCGTAGGAGATGCCGGTCGCATCGGCGATATCGCCGGTGGTGTCCTCGAACGCACCGCGGGCAATGTCGCGGCAGAGCTCCTCGCCCTTGGTGGCGTTGGTCGAGACCGAAATCAGGCCGCGCAGCAGAATCAGCTGCTCGTCCGAACCGGGCTTAGCCTGGGCCAGGGCGGCGGAGAAGGCGTCGTACAGGGCGTCGTAGAGGCGCTCGCGGCCGGTGGGTGCCGAGAAGGTGGCGATGGCGACCTGCGAGTTGTTGACCATGGTGCCCAGCAGGGATGCGCTGGGTTCCTTGGAGACATTGCGCACGACCGCATCCACGTAGGTGGTGACGGGCAGGCGGGCGTCGCGGACGTTCTCCCAGAGGGAGCCCCAGATGAGGCCGCGGGAGAGCGCGGATTCGAGGGTGGAGACGCCCTCGATGGCGGCCTGCAGGCCGTCTTCGTCGGTCAGGGCGACCTTGGCGTAGGTGTGGTCCTCTGCGTTGAGCATGAGCAGGTCTGCTTCGCCAACGAGCTTCTTCTGCTCGTCGGTGAGCTCCACACGGTACTCGGAGACGGGCTCTGCCGGGTACTCGAGGGAGAGCACGCCGGTGGAGATGAGCTTGCCGTCGGTCAGCGCGAAGGTTTCCAGCTTTGCCACGTGGGGGCGGCCCAGACCTGCGGGCTGCTGTGCGGGCAGTTCCTGGGTGAGGATCAGGTCGGTGAGCTGACCGTCTTCGCCGTAGACGCGCTTGGTGCCCAGTGCGGACACGCCGGAGGTCTGCAGCCATGCGTTAGCCCATGCCTGCATGTCGCGGCCGGACACCTCGTTGAGTACCTGCAGGAAGTCGTTCAGGGAGGTGTTGCCCCACTCGAAGCGCTTGAAGTACACGCGCGCTGCTTCGATGAAGGTGTCGAAGCCGACGTAGGCGACCAGCTGCTTGAGGACCGAGGCGCCCTTAGCGTAGGTGATGCCGTCGAAGTTCTGTGCTGCGGCTTCCAGGTGGGGGATATCAGCGACGATGGGGTGGGTGGTGGGCAGCTGGTCCTGCATGTAGGCCCAGGCCTTGCGGTTGTTCGCGAAGGTGACCCACGCATCCTCGAAGTGGTTAGCTTCCTTGGCACCCAGGGTACCCATGAAGTCTGCGAAGGACTCCTTGAGCCACAGGTCGTCCCACCACTTCATGGTGACGAGGTCGCCGAACCACATGTGCGCCATCTCGTGGCAGATGGTGTTGGTGCGGCCTTCGAGGTCGTCCTCGGTCGCGCCGGAGACGAAGATGTAGTCCTCGGTGAAGGTGACCAGGCCGGGGTTCTCCATTGCGCCGATATTGTATTCGGGCACGAATGCCTGCTCGTACTTGGGGTACGGGTAGGGGTAGTCGAAGAGGTCCTGGAAGAAGTCCAGGCCGTTTTTGGTGACCTTGAAGATGTGGTCGTAGTCGAAGTGCGGCTTCAGGGACTGGCGGCAGTAGGCGACCAGGGGAATGTCACCGCTGTTGACCTTGCTCTTGGGCTTGTAGGTGGTGGTTGCGGTGAAGTACTCGCCGGCCAGGATTGCGGTGATGTAGGTGGAAATCTTGGCGGTGGGGGAGAAGACTCGCTTGGAGATGGAGTCGTCGGAGGGGTCGGTCACCTGCGACTCGAGCACGGCGTTGGAGCTAACGACCCAGTCCTTGGGTGCGGTAATGCGGAAGTTGAAGACGGCCTTCAGGTCGGGCTGCTCGAAGTTGGGGAAGACGCGGCGGCAGTCGGAGGGCTCGTACTGGGTGTACAGGTACACGCGACCGTCGGAGGGGTCGAAGTAGCGGTGCAGGCCCTCGCCGGAGCGGGAGTAGTAGGAGCGGCCGTGGATGGTCAGCACGTTCTCGGCCTTCAGGTTGGCCAGACGGATGCGTGCGCCGTCAACGACTTCGTCCAGCTTCTGCTCGACACCGTTGAGCTTGACGGAGTCAATGCTGTGGTGAACGTAGTCGATGAAGGTTTCTGCGCCGGGGGTGTTGCAGGAGAAACGGACGGTGGTTGCGGTGGGGTAGGACTCGAATTCGGGGTCCTTGGCGTTCGTCAGGTCGACGTGTACGTCGTAGCTATCAACGCTGATAAGAGCCGAACGTTCTGCGGCTTCTTCGCGGGAGAGGTTCTCGTTGTTCATAGTTCCTTATTCTAATCGTTCCTGAAAGAAATCTGGGAGTTTGCGGGCCGTTCCCGTCATATAACCTCCGCGGAGTAGGGGACGTAAGGGTATTCTGGCGGATGCGCACGGCTCCTAATTACTCGCGAACCTCCCGCACGATAGTGTGATGCATAACATGCTTTCTTGATTTGCAGAGATCCCCGAAAGTCCGTATAGTATTACGTGTTGCTTCGAACGGCACCGCAAGGAAAACGTTCGAAAGTCACCTGCGCGGGTGGCGGAATAGGCAGACGCGCTAGCTTGAGGTGCTAGTCCTCGTATTAGAGGGTGGGGGTTCAAGTCCCCCCTCGCGCACAGATAATCCCCGGTTCTTCGGAACCGGGGATTTTTGTATACCCGGGAACGTGTCGGGAGCTCACGTACTCGAAAGAAGAACCCCCAAATATGCGAACCCCAAACATTTGGGCCATCGGGGAGTGTCCCGAGGCTGCGGGGCTGGTGGGAGAGCGAATCCCGGGGCGCGCACATCCGCTGCGAGGCTCGACTGCCTGCAGGGTCTACCCGCAGAACCGGGCGGGTGCGCCGCCGAGCACACTACCGGATGCATGCGCAAAGAAGTAGCGGGGCGAGGCTCCATGAGGAACCCCGCCCCGCTATCCAGTTCACCCCACTAGTGCAGGGTTGAAACTCGCTGCGCGAACCGTATTACTCGGCCAGACGCTCCGGGTCGGTGGTGACCAGAATCTTCACAGCGGTCTCGTTGTGGTGAATCAGGGTGTCGAAGCCCTTGTCAATCAGGTCCTCCACAGCAATCTTGCCGGTGATGAAGGGCTTGAGGTCAATCTTGCCGGACTCAACCAGCTTGATGGTCTCGGGGTGGGAGTTCACGTAAGCGATGGTGCCGCGGATATCGATCTCCTTGAGCACAATCTTCTGAACATCCAGGGAAGCGGGCTTGCCCCAAATGGAGACGATGACGACCTTACCGGTGGGCTTGAGGGCATCCAGAATCAGGTCCAGAGCGGGCTGAACGGAGGTGCACTCGAAAGCGATGTCGGCGCCACGGCCGTCGGTCAGCTTGTGAATCTCTGCCAGAACGTCGGTCTCAGCGGGGGAGAAAGCGTAGTCGGCAACGCCGGAGTCCAGAGCCTTCTGGCGGCGCAGGGAGGAAAGCTCGGAGATGATGACCTTAGCGCCCTTAGCCTTCAGCACGGCGGAGGTCAGCAGACCGATGGGGCCGGCACCGGTGACCAGTGCGTATGCGCCTTCCTCGAACTCGCCGGCACGCTCGACAGCGTGGTAACCAACGCTCAGAGGCTCAATCAGGGCAGCCTCGTCCAGGGGAATGTTGTTAGGAATCTTGTGAACCCAGCGGCGCTTGACAGCAACCTTCTCGGACAGACCGCCACCGCGACCTGCCAGGCCGATGAAGTTCATGTCCTTGGACAGGTGGTAGTCCTTGGACTCGGGGCCGGTGTAGACGTCATCAGCAATGATGTAGGGCTCGACGACGACGTGGTCGCCGACCTTCAGGTCGTCAACGCCTTCGCCCAGTGCCTCAACAACACCGGAGAATTCGTGACCGAGGGTCACGGGGGAGTCCTCACCGGAAATCGGGTGGGGGTGGCCATGCTGGGGGCAGAAGATGGGGCCGTCCAGGTATTCGTGCAGGTCGGTACCGCAAATACCGCACCATGCGACCTTGACCAGAACCTCGCCCGCAGCGGCTTCGGGTGCGGGGATGTCTTCAATGCGGATGTCGTTACGGTCGTAGAAGCGTGCTGCCTTCATGGGATGGAGCTCCTTAAACGTTTTAAACGTGGTTGTGGCGTCTCACGGCGGTGTGCATCTGCCAGGTGGTTGCTATCGGGTTCTGCTGTGGTGAGCGGTAGAACCGTGGTGCGCACTCGCGAGGTCGAAAAGGGGACAACCTGCGGATGCGTTCACCGAGATAGCAAATTTTCCTGCCGACATGCTCATCGCGACGCCGGTTGTAGGAGGACGGTAGGATTACCGCTCTCACTGCTTAACGCTACTCCTGTGAAGCGCAGAAAACTAGGCGACATACAAAAAATCTTTTATGTGACGCACATTTCTTCATAAAGTTATCTTGACCTACCGAATAGGGTTACTTCGACCCTTCATGTGCGGGTTGGCTAGCGTAGGTGATGCGCGCACGGTAGCGTAGAGTCCATGAGCACGAACCCCACAAGCACTCCCGAAAATCCCGCCGCACCCGAGACTAAAACTACGCTTGGAGCGGAACCCTCTCGCCCCGAACAGCCAGCCCCCACCGTGCACCGCTACACCGCCCCGGACGCCGACCGCCAGCGCGGCAGCGAGTACGCCGAGGTACTCGCCTACGAGACGCAACAGCGCAAGAACGCCGCCGACCGCCGCATCGGCAGAGGCAAACACCACGCCGGTCACCACGGAGAACCCGACGGCGGAGGCTCTCTGCCCGGCCCGCACCCCAAGAAACGCCCGAGCAATCGCCACGGCAAACCTTTCGGTCATCGCCTCGACCACGACTGCGGCCTGGACGATACCCGCCGTGCCCTCGCGGACTCCATCGCCAACCGCGCCAGCGATCTCACCGAAATTCTTCGGGCGATTCACGCGCATCCCGAAACCGCCTACCGCGAGCGCTTCGCCTCATCCACGCTCGTCGAGGCAGTCCGCAGCGCACACCCGGACCTCACCGTCACCCACCCCGCCTTCGGAATTGACACCGCCTTCGCGGTCGAGCTGACCAGCGCCGACTACGACCCCGAAAAGCACCGCACCATCGCGATCCTCTCCGAGTACGACGCGCTACCGGGCATCGGGCACGGCTGCGGCCACAATGTTATCGCCACCGCCGGCCTCGGAGCGTTCCTCGCCCTGACGGATACGCTCGCGGCCACCCCGAACGCCTTCAGCGGGCGGGTACTCTACTACGGCACTCCCGCCGAGGAGTCCGAAGCCGGCAAGGAGCTCATGGCCCGCGCCGGCGCCTTCGACTCTGTGGATGCCGCAATCATGGTGCACCCCTACTTCATGGACGTGGCGGACCAGGCGTGGCTGGGCCGCCGCGAATGTCGCGTCACCTACACCGGCGTGAGCGCGCACGCCTCCTCGCATCCCTTCATGGGACGCAACGCGCTGGATGCGGCCAGCCTCGCCTACCAGGGGCTCGGCCTGCTGCGCCAGCAGATTCCCGGGTCCGACCGCATCCACGCGATTATTGACCGCGGGGGAGAAGCACCGAACCTGATTCCCGCCACCGCGAGCCTGCACATTAATATCCGCTCCAAGCACGCCCCCACCCTGCGAGCGCTCTCGCGCCGCGTGGAGGAGGTACTGCGCGGTGCCGCCCTCATGGCCGGGGTTTCCGCCGAGGTGACCTGGGATGGCTCGCCCATGACCATGCCCGTGCGCACCAACGGGCCGCTACTGAAGCGGTGGGTGGCCTCCCAACGTGCCGTGGGTCGGCACCCGTACCCGCCCGGGACCGTGAGCGATACCCTGGCGGCCTCCACGGATTTCGGTAACGTGAGCCTGCGCGTGCCCGGTATTCATCCGCTCATCGGCATCGCGCCGGAAGGTACCGGCATGCACACCGAACAGTTCGCGCTCGCGGCCAACACCCCGGAGGCTGTGGCCGGCGCACTGGATGCCGCCTTCGGCCTGGCGTTTGTGGCGGTGGATTACCTGGTGGACGACGAGCTGGCCCGCGCGGTGCGCACCCATTTTGAGGAGGCCGGCGGCGCCGTGGATGTGGAGGGCTACTTCGCCGGGCAGTAGTCGCGTGCCGTGGTCTTCGGGGCCGTGTTGGGGTTTCCGGCCCCCGCGGGTTTGTCGGGGTTCGCGCTCGCACCGCTTGGGGGCAAGATACCCAAGTGACCCAACCGGCAGATGTGAGATTGCTCAAAAGGTCAGAACCGCATTATTTGGTTTTATGAGCGAAAAACATCCCCGCACGCCCATAAAGTCACCATGACCCATCAGAAAAGACAAATTAACCCCACACAAAACGCAGATTCTTAGGCATAATAGAACATAACGAAGCGAGGCACCGGGAAACACCTCACCTCGGCCACACGTGCACCCCGCACTGTGCGCGGTGCAACAGAACCCCGAGGCACACACCCCGCTTCGCCATCCCGCGAGAAAACACTCGCACAGCACAGATAACTCTCACGAAAGAGGGCATACAGCAATGAACGGTGTCAACACCCCCACCAAGCTCGGCGTCATCGGTGCAGGCGGCGTCGGTAGCGCAACCGCATACGCAGCAATGGTTCGCGGTTCCGCCGATGAAATCGTCCTGTACGACATCGACGGCAAGCGCGCTCACGCAGAGGCACTCGACATCGCCCACGGCGCAATGTTCGCTCACGAGGCAACCGTCACCGGCGGCGACGATATCGAGCTGCTGCGCGATTGCGACATGATTATCATCACCGCAGGTGCCCGCCAGAAGCCGGGCCAGCCCCGCCTCGAACTGGCCGGCGCAAACGTTGCCATCCTCGAGAAGCTGCTGCCGAACGTGCTTTCCGTGGCCCCCAACGCCATCATCATGCTCGTCACCAACCCCTGCGACGTGCTGACCGTCGTGGCCCAGAAGATTACCGGCCTGCCCGCCAACCGTGTGCTCTCCTCCGGTACCGTGCTCGACTCCTCCCGTCTGCGCTGGCTGATCGCAAACAAGGCCGGCGTCTCCATCAAGAGCGTTCACGCGAACGTCGTTGGTGAGCACGGCGACTCCGAGTTCCCCGTCTGGTCCGCAGCCAACATCGGCATGGTCCCCCTGACTGAGTGGGAGCAGGACGGCAAGCAGCTCTTCACCGAAGAGGTCCGCGCCGAGCTGGCCACCGAGGCCATGCGCGCAGCCTACAAGGTTATCGAGGGTAAGGGCTCCACCAACTACGCCATCGGTATCTCCGGTGCACGTATCGCCGAGGCATTCCTCGGCGGCCAGAACGCAGTGCTGCCCGTCTCCACCACCATCGCAGGCGAGCTCTACGGCTTCAAGGACGTTGCACTGTCCCTGCCCACCATCGTCAACCGCGAGGGTATCCAGCGCGTTCTGCCGGTTCCCATGAACGAGGCTGAGATGGCACAGCTGAAGGCATCCGCTGAGGCAATCCGCGCCTCGGCCGCATCGCTGGGCTTCTAAAAGCTAGACCCGGGGCCCGCGCCCCATGAGAGCCCGCCGCATCCGTCACAGTACATGACCGGATGCGGCGGGCTCAGTCTATGGGGTCGTAACGTATGACGGGCGAAAACACGCCACGCTCCCGTAGGTAGTAGAATAAAGAGCATGAGCACTGATCCTCGCACCGAACTCACCCGCCTCCTCGACGCGCTGGAGGCCCACCTGTCCGCCGTGATTGAACGCAACGGCGAGCACGACCCCGCCATCGATGAGGCCTACGTAGAAATCGCCAACGCCTTCGAGGCCTACGAAGACGCCCTCTTCGAAGCCTACGAAGAGGTCACTCCCCTGAGCGTGTACGGTGATGACGAGGAAGACGATCTCGAGGAAATCCTCGACGACGAAGACGACATCGACGACGACGATATCGAGTACGAGGACTAATACCTCTCACCATACGTTCCGACCCCTGATCGCCACCCCCACGCGGGGTGATGCGGCAGGGGGCGAACCGTACCCGGTGCACCCGCATGCGGCGCGACGAACACCGCAGATACCGCAGCCGCAGATGTCGCACGCACCCCGCGGGGGAACCACCGCGCACCCGTCGAACCCGCAGAACGACAGCCAGCGAACAACTTTCGAGAACGGAGACACCCGTGAGCGAACCCCGCACCTGGCGCGATGCCGCCCTCATCCTCCGCACTCAAAAACTCGGCGAAACCGACCGCATCATCATCATGCTCACCCGCGACGGCGGAATCACCCACGCCGTCGCCAAGGCCGTGCGCAAACCCACCTCCAAGTTCGGCGGACGACTCGAACCGTTCATGCACACCGACCTTTCCTTCAGCCGCGGCCGCACCAACCTGCACACCATCACCCAAGCCGCAACCCTGCACGCCTACACCGGCCCCATCATGGCCGACTACGCCGCGTACACCTGCGCCTCCACCATCGCCGAACTCGCCGAAGACCTCACCCAAAACAGCGCCGGAACCACCGAACTGTACACGCTCACCCACGGGGCATTCGCAACCCTAGCCCACGCGCAGCACACCCCCCAGCGCGTGCTCACCCGCTACCTGGCCCGCGCCATGGACCGCTCCGGCTGGCCCCTCATCGGCGAACGATGCACCCGATGCGGCACCCCACTCACACCCGAAGCCACGGCTCGGGAGGGCACGGTGGAAGCCCCGGGCCGATACCTCGCCTTCCACACCGCCCACACCTACGGCCAGTACACCGTCCTCTGCCCGAAGTGCGCCCCCGCCACCGATGCGCCCCTCACCGCTCTCACGGCCGAAGACCTGGCCTACGCGCTCGCCGCCGCCAGCCCCAACCCGAGCGCCTGGGAAACCATCGACGCCGCACCCCGCGGAACCGCCGATAAAATCCTCAAACTCTACCTCGCCACCACCCAAAATCTGCTGGAGCACCCTCTCAAAACCCTCAGGGCGCTCGAGGCGGAAACCCCCGCAAAATAACACCCGAAGCACCCGCCCATGCGCGCTGTGTCACGGTAAAATAGCTAACAGCACGCCAGGTTTATATCTGGCGCATATCTAGGCAAACGACCCCGGGGGAGAACCCGCCAGGGAAGAAAGGCACACATGGCACGCACCCAGCCCGTACCCCCGCCCGCACACCCCACCGGGGTAACCCCGCCGCCGATTCCGAAGAAGTTCATCCCCCAGCACGTCGCCGTCGTCATGGACGGCAACGGACGCTGGGCCAACGAACGCGGCCTGCCCCGCACCGAAGGTCACCGCGCCGGCGAGGCCGCCCTGCTGGATGTCGTCGCGGGCGCCATCGAAATGGGCATCCCGTACGTGACCGCCTACGCCTTTTCCACCGAAAACTGGAAGCGCTCACCCAGCGAGGTTGCGTTCATCATGCGTTTCTCTACCGAGGTGCTGCAGCGTCAGCTGGCAACCCTCAAGACCTGGGGTGTGCGCATCCGCTGGGCCGGTCGCCGACCCAAGCTGTGGAAGAGCGTCATCGAAGAGCTCGAGCTCTGCGAGCGCGAAACCATTGATAACACCGTCTGCACCCTCACCATGTGCGTGAACTACGGCGGCCGCGCAGAAATTGCCGACGCGGCCGCAGCCATCGCGGCAGACGTAGCCGCGGGCAAGCTCAAGCCCGGCAGCATCACCGAAAAGACCATCCAAAAGTACCTGGACGAACCCGACCTGCCCGACGTTGACCTGTTCCTGCGTTCCTCCGGTGAGCAGCGCATCTCAAACTTCCTGCTCTGGCAGAGCGCCTACGCCGAGTTCGTCTTCATGAACGTGCTCTGGCCCGACGTCGACCGCCGCACCCTCTGGGAAGCCGTCGAAGAGTACGCGCGCCGCGACCGCCGCTACGGGGGCGCAGTCGACGCCATCGCCGCCGAGTAGGCCGACCACTAAGCCCAGGCGTTAGCGCCCCAACGCGACGACCCGGTTCGCCGCCCACAAACCACCCACACCTCCAACACTAGGGAGAACAAATGCGCATCTACCCGACCTTCTTCAACATCTTCTTCAAGGGCATGGACCCCGAGAAGGCACACCACGTCGGCTTCTGGGGCGTGCAGACCCTGCGTAACGTCGGCATCACCCGCGCGCTGCGCAAGTACTTCCAGCCCGCACCCGAACTGGCCACCACCGTCATGGGCATCACCTTCCCCTCGCCCTTCGGTCTGGCCGCGGGCTTCGACAAGGGCGGCAAGGGCATCGCCGCACTGGCTGGTATCGGCTTCGGCCACGTCGAGATCGGTACCATTACCGGTCAGGCGCAGCCCGGCAACCCGCAGCCGCGCCTCTTCCGCCTCGTGGAAGATAAGGCGGTCATCAACCGCATGGGCTTCAACAATGACGGTGCCGCAGCGGCAGGCCCGCGCGTTGCCGCCGCCCGCGCAGACCTCGAAACCGAATACCGCGGCGTCGTACGCCCCATCATCGGCGTGAACATCGGCAAGACCAAGGTCGTTGAGCTCGAGAACGCTATCGAGGACTACCTGATCTCTACCCGCACCCTGGCATCGCAGGCAGACTACCTGGTCGTCAACGTCTCCTCCCCGAACACTCCGGGTCTGCGCACCCTGCAGGCTATCGAGTCGCTGCGCCCGCTGCTCACCGCCGTGCGTGAAGAGGCAGACCGCGTATGCCCCAACCGTCACGTACCGCTGACCGTGAAGATTGCGCCGGACCTGGTCGATGAGGACGTTATCGAGGTGGCAGCCCTGGCTAAGGAACTGAAGCTGGACGGCATTATCGCCACCAACACCACCATTGCCCGCGAGGGTCTGGGCCTGACCAGCGACATGACTAAGGTCAAGGAAATTGGTGCCGGCGGCCTCTCCGGTGCACCGCTGAAGCCCCGCTCCCTCGAGGTGTTGCGCCTGCTCAAGCGCGAAATTGGTGACGACCTCGCGATTATCTCGGTTGGCGGCGTGACCACCGCTGAGGATGTGCAGGAGCGCCTGGATGCTGGCGCCGACCTGGTGCAGGGCTACACCGCGTTCCTGTATGAGGGTCCGCTCTGGGCGGCACACATTAACCGTGGCCTGGTGAAGCTGCGCCGCGCTCGCCGCTAAAAGGCTTACAGGCGGGAGCTTTGTGCTCCCCGGCGTGCTGAAAGGGGCACCGTTCTCTACCCGTAGGGGTGGATGCGGTGCCCCCTTTTTTTGTGCCCTCTATTCTGTCGAGAAGCCAGTTGTACTTTGGTGAAATGGTCTCCAATGGCACCAGAAAGTAGTTCTCTCTCTATGCTGACTTGTTATCGGCATCTCATCGAGCAGCTGTATACATCTCTGACGTAAAATAATGGAGGTTGCGGACAGATGAACTGGCGGTTTTATGGATTTGAATTAAATTTTAAAAAAGTTTTCTCGACGGAGAAAGTATAGACTTATCATGTCAGGAGTGTATATGCTTGACGCAGATATTATCAAAGGACAAGGAGGTTTTATAAGGCTAAAATTCGTGATTAGATTAAATTTATTTTGATTTTTGAGACAAAAGGAAACAATTATGCGTTCTAAATATTCTAAGTTGACCACAAATCTTAAGTGGAAAGACCTCGTCTACTCGTCGCAGGAAAAGGTAGATGATCTTCTGGTATCCAGCTTCAAATGGTGGAGTTGGAGTTTTGTAATAAAATTATGGGCAGTTAACGTGACTTTTTCTGAAAATTCAAAAAAAGAAGAGCTACGCCGTGAAAAGATGACCGAAGCTGGTAAATTCCTCAAGAAGCTGAACAAGCTGTGTTATGAAGATAATCCGCGACCTGGATCCTACCTGCTTGTTCGTTTGGCTGCTGCTGCCGGGACAATGTGGCCTTCGGGTACCGCGAAGAAAAAGATGAGGCGTGTAGCTTGGTGGGTCGGCGAGGGCGAAGACGTCAAAGTTTTGGCATACGGAAGCTTGAGTAATACTTTGCAGACGGGTTATGACCACAAAGCTCGGAGCACATGGTCCCCGTCTGTGATTGGCGCGCATTCCAAGTTGATGGATTCCGTGGTAGCAGCCACTAATAACAATTCCAAGGTCACGAAGAGTAGTGGGACAGTCCGCGAATTTCTTAGCTTTTGTTTTAACAATGGCGTAGTTGGAAGGGGCGGAGATTGGGTTCATCAGCCCGGAGTTTATGACATGCTTCTGCGCGTCGATGGTGTGGAAGAGGGCGAAACCGAGAGGGAAAAATGCGTCGTCTATGGGAGCCCTATCTGGGTTGCACGGGTTCTTGATCCTGTTCCTGGGGTGTATAAACTGAAACAGGAATATCCTGGACCAGCACGTTTTTATCAACAAAACAGGATGCGCGAGATGACCAAGTATGACGATGTAGAATCTTATTCGCTGGTAAAACAGCCTATGGAGATTGTTGCATACGGCGTCTGGGACGGAAAATCGTGGATTAAGACATACTGGGCTAAGAATATGTATGATGTTATTTTTGACTCTCGTGTAAGTGATCCTAAAGTCCCTAAAAGCCCGCCTAAGCCTGAGGACGTTGTTAGCTTGGAGAAGCCGCAGAACTTGAAAAAGAAATTCCTCAGAGGTTGGAAATGGAACGACCCTGATAGCTACGCTCAAGCACCACGCCCGTCTCTACGTTTACCTAATAAGAGTATCCAAGGATAAAAGTTACTAATTGTTTAGTTCTCTATCAGGAAGCCGCGTACCTGCTCAGGCCGCCAATTGCTGGCACCTCGACAGGCGCGCGGCTTCCCTGCTGCAGATGGTTAGCCTAGTAAATTTCAAGATAAGCCTGACAATAATCCGCGTTATTTGGGCGAATCAGGGCAGGAGCAATGACAGGTTCCCAGCGCGCGCTCCCGCATAATGGAGATAGACGGGAAATCATGCACTACAACGATGTGGAGGACTGACCATGAACCCCAACGCGCTGAACCGTCGGTCGATGCTGACGGGAGGCACACTCATCAGCCTCGGCACCATGCTCACCGCCTGCGTGCCGCACGACACCACGCCGACAGGAGGCGCAGCCACGGCATCCGGCGCAGCCACCACCAACAGCAGCTCAAGCACCGGCAACAGCGCCGGCGAATACCGCAAAGCAGACGCCAAGGGTCCCGCCCAGAACGTCCCCAAACCCAACGCCCCCGAAAACGGCTACCGCGCAAAGACCCCCGACGGCATCCGCAAAACCATGGACGCCTGGAACCAGTGGATTAACTACGGCATCCAAACCGGCGACTACAGCAAAGCACGCGAATTCCTCTCCACCTCAAACGACGGAGAACTCAAAATCTACCGGGAAATAGAAGAACTCTACCGGCGCGGCGGCTGGGTCATCGACGGCATCCAATACTTCAAGCCCGCCGGCGAGCCCTGGACCGAGGACGACCAAACCTACCGTCTGAAAACCCACCACGAATGGGACCAAGAAACCGACGTGGAACCCGACGGCCGCCAAGAAACCTGGAGCAGCGACAAACAAGAAGAAACCTACATCTTCGCCCTCGAACACCGCGACGGCAGATGGCAGATTCTCTACTCCCAAATCGACGTCTAAGCGATACATTCGCCGCATAAGAGGGTAGCGGGCATAAAAATAGGGGAGAGGCCCAAACAATCAGGACCTCTCCCCACACCCCACAAACGCAACCCCAACACGGGGCCGCGCCACAGGGCACTAACGACTAGCGCGGGTACTCGCCGTACTTCACCATCGGAACCGGACGGCGCCAACGACGAACCATCATCACACGGTTAAAGGTGTACATACCACCACCGCGCTGAACCTCGCCAAACTTAGCAATCAGCTTCTTCTTCAGGCCACGCCACAGAATGAAGTAATCAATCACCCACAGCAGCATCGCGGCGTACATCGCGTACACAGAACCGTAATAAATCGAGACGCCAACCTCGGACGAACCCGAAACACCCTGACCGATCCAGCCGCCAACCAGCAGAACCAGCAGAACAATCAGCATGAAATCGCCCAGGTTACGGCGCGCATCCACATAATCACGGATGTAACGACGCTGCGGACCCTGATCCACAAGAGGCAAGAAACGCTGATCGCCGCCACGCAACGCCTCATTCTGACGAACACGAAGCTTAGCGTTATCCTCACGCTCACGACGACGAAGCTCAGCACGTGCCTCACGATCATTCGCAAGCGCATGATCACCGCCGCCCACCAAAGGCTTACGACGAGCCGCCTCCCGCTCCTTACGCGAAGGAGTCGGACGGCCCTTCTTCGGGGTAAACTTCGGATCAACCGGAGCCTGCGGCTCCTCTACAACCTGCGGCTGAGCAGCTTCAGTCTCAGCCTTCTTATTCTTACGACCAAACACCCTCCCATCATACCCGACACACACAGATACACCCCCTCCACAACAAAACCACGTCAGAGCCTGAAACACCACAGCCCCACCCCACCGCAAGACCCCGAATAACACACCCCCACACCCCGCGATGTAAGGTAGAAACATGACTACTGAATTCACCCACCACAGCGCCCTCAACGACGCAATCAACGAACGATTCGAAGCCACCCTACAAACCCTCACCGAGCTCGTCGCCATTCCCTCCATCGCCTGGGAATCGCACGACCTCACCCAGGTAGACCGTAGCGCCGAGGCAGTCGCCGCACTCGCCCGCAAGGCAGGCTTCGACAACGCACGCATCGAACGCGCCACCTACACCACCGCCGACGGCACCGAAAAACAGGGCATGCCCGCCGTCATCGCCTCCCGCCCCGCCGCCGAAGGCTACCCGACCATCCTGCTCTACGCCCACCACGACGTACAGCCCGCCGGAAACCTCGACCTGTGGGACACCGACCCCTTCATCGCAACCCGCAAGGGCGACCGCCTCTACGGCCGCGGCGCAGCAGACGACAAAGCAGGCATCCTCGTACACCTCGCCGCGCTCGCAGCCATCAACGAAACCCTCGGCGAAGACTTCAAGCTCGGCGTGAAGCTCTTCATCGAAGGCGAAGAAGAAGCAGGTTCGCCTTCCTTCGTCTCCTTCCTCAACACCTACCGTGAGGAACTATCCGCCGACTACATTGTCGTCGCAGACTCCGCCAACTGGCGCGCCGGCGTACCCGCACTCACCACCAGCCTGCGCGGCGTCGCATCCGGCGACATCGAAGTACGCGTCGGCAGCCACGCCATCCACTCCGGCATGTTCGGCGGCC
>ERZ772974.378-NODE-378-length-34674-cov-7.055201_pt1 | contig 34674 bp, 53 predicted proteins | sample MGYA00580671_ERZ772974 | MGnify/ENA primary metagenome ERZ772974 (study PRJEB29015, sample SAMEA2738065) | human oral metagenome | biome: human oral; feature: human-associated habitat; material: saliva | place: China | collected 2218 ... | reverse complement strand
TGACGCGAGCGTAGTTCACAACCAGATGCTGAGGCTCGTAGCCATCCCAGTCTCTGCGCGGGTTGTCACCAATGCTCATGCCGCGAAGCTTCTTCTCTTTGTCAGTGAAGGCGAAGTCCGAACGAATGTCCTCTGCAAAAGGACGGACGATGATGTTGTCGTAAAGATCAACGCCAGCAATGCGGCCGAACATCTCCTGGAAGTCAATCGCGCCACGGGAGCCGCCGTAGTAGTCATCTTGAGTGCCGCTACGAACGATCTTGTTGCGCTGAATGCTGGCCCTCTTGTTCAAGGTCAAGTTCCAATCGAAGTTGTGGCCACCAAACACCGTATTGAGACGAATACCTGCGCCTTCAAAATTCCCCGTGATGAGGTTGTTCTCTGCTTTTTGCCCGGATCCACCAAAGAAACCGATTCCACCTGCGCGCCACCCGAGCTCGATCGTGTTGTGCGTGAACTCAATATTGTCGGTGTGACGAGCATTCGATACGTATTGAACGGGATCATTCGGCTTTGACTCTGCGTGGCTTGACCAGGAGGCAAGACCATCATCGCCGTTTCCACGAACATTGGAATTGCGAACGGCCGAATCCCGGCTGCCCTGCGAATAGTTCAGACCATCGGCAAAGTTATTGCGAATACGGGAGTGATCGACCAGCATATTTTCGGTGTACTGCATGTCTTTTTGGTTGACATAGTCACCCATCCAGAAGCCACACTCGAAGTGTTCGATCCAGAGGTTCACAAACTGTGAATTCTTGGTGACGCCTTGGAATCCCTTATAGTTTGCCCCTTCGTCGTAACGGGACTTGAGATTAGTCGACATGTAGAAGTCACGGAACTGCAGGTCATGGCTGGTATGTTCAAGAACAATTCCACCGCTGGCCTTGTTCGGGTTACGGAAGAAGAGATTCGAGTACCAGATACCTGCACCTTGGATCATCAGCTGGTGGTTATCATCTGGAGAATGCCGAACCACGAGCTGGCTATCAAACTCGAAGGTTCCACGCGGAATATACAGAGTCTTCTTCTCATCCGATGCGCGCTTAAGGGCTGCTAGGAAAGCTTCAGAGTCGTCCTTTCCATCGTTGGCCCATGCGTGAACCGAACGAGTCTGAAATTCCCCCGGTTTCACTTCTTCCGTAACCGTCAGGTCATCATCAGTAATGCTTACCGAATTGTCGGGACGCTGAATTTCAGGAAGAGCCTGTTCAAGTTCAATAAAGTCAATGCCATAGGCATAACCTTCACTCCCCGTTCGAACGACACTGACCGTGTCTCCCGGGTTTACTTGGCGATTGAGCAGAGTATGGACCTCATCAAATTGGAAGCGCGCATGCGCAGGCCCTTCGCCTGCCAACTTGTCTTTCTCTTCGTCAAATACCTTGCTCTTTTGAACATACTGATACGCAGTTTCTGACGAGAGATTAAAAGTAGCGGCCTTTTCTCCGTTAATACGAATATCAACGCTTCCGGCCTTGTGGTCAGGAAGAGTGAATCGAAGATCAATTGCATTCCCGGGAACTTCAGCAGTGAAGCTCACGGAAGACCCCTTACCTTCGAGCTCAACATAGGACTGTTCGCCAGCTTCAATCGCCGTCGAGTCGAGCATGTCGTTGACAGCCTGGCTCTCGTCAAGCGAGACGACGTGTGCACGGTCAAGTCGGCCACGCTCGGCCTCGTAACGGGTATAGGGGAAAGAGGCACCGTAGGTCGTGTTGCCGTCGGCGGCGACGGCGGTATGGGTGGTGCTCAGGGAGGGAAGGAGCGCGATTGCCGCAGCGGCGCCGACGCTTCCCACGAGGTATCTGCGTTTCATAGCGGAGGATCTTCCTTGTGAGTACGTGAGATAGGCCAGACCCACATTGTTTTCGCTGATCGGAAGGGAGTGGCCTATTGATCCTCAACACTAAAAACTCAAGGTGTGAACATAAATAAAAGATTCTTTAACGAAGCTATTCATCAGCTACAAGATTTCTGCGACTATTCTTGTAGCTTTCTTATACATTTTGATGCGCATCGCGAGCGGTTTTATTTCGCACACACATGCGCATCAAAGCGCAAGATTCCAAGGTTCGTAAGCCTTATAAAATGAGAGCTTCACACACTCTTGCTATATGTTCTGTTGGATTTTATTACCACTATTGCGCATTGATCGAGAATTTTCTGAAAGAACGTTCAATGGATTTCGTTTGCCGAGGCCGTGGGGGCGCCACCGGGGGCGTATTGGGGGGCAAAAAAACACTCACATACGCTCTTTGAAACCGCGCTTGCACTCAAGCGACATTCCCAGAAAAGCCTTGATAGCAATGGAAAACCTCGGGATTCCATAGGAATCCCGAGGCACAAGTGGAGATGGGGGGAAACAATAAACAACCATGCCTGACCTGCAGAAACACACCCACGTAAAAACTTGGGGGCGTAATGGGGGCGCTCCCAAGATCGCGTATGCAGCGAACTGCTGAGCGTGTCGAAATCGATATTTTTTATCGAGAATAGACCTCTCAGAGAAAAAAGGTGCCCCTAGCGCACGAAAAACGCCCTCTACCCCCGATTTTTCGGAGATAGAGGGCTGTTTTCCCGCTCAGAGCTTTTTCTTCAATCGATCAAGCTCTTGCCAAATCCGCTCATGCTCATCGTGAGCGTGCGAGTCTAGTGCGATGCGCTCCGCGCGGTCCTGCTGCTGAGCTGCCTGCAGCTGCGCGAGCACTTTACCGTGAGCGCTGATCTCTTGACCCTGCAGCTGCTGGGTGTGAGCTACGTCTGAGAGTAGCTCGCTGACGTCGTCGAGCTTCCCGCCAAGAGCGTCGATGTCGTCACGCAGATTCGTCGAGTGATCGTTGTGAGTCTGATCCTTGACGGACTCGACGACCTCCCCAACCTCACTGACCCCCTTGTGGAGGTCTTTCAGTTGGCTATTAATCTTGCTTTGGACGACCTTCAGATACGCGATCACGACGCCGATACCCATCACGAGGAGGGATGACAGCGCTGCTACCAGATCGGCGCTGAAAAAGTCGCTGATTGCCGGAGGCATCATAGGCATCACCGAGATCCTGCGCGATGGGCGCCCTCGTAAGAGTCGCTAACTCGCGGCTTCGAGACATCGTAGAGGCCCGCTGCAGAGAGACCGAGGATCATGCCCTGCACAGCTGCTTGATACCAGCCGTACCCCGCGAGTTCGTACTGTGCGACCGCGAGCGCGACGCCGAGGACGACAGCGAGGAGTGCCGAGACCTTACCTGACAGGCCAAGGGACTTGGCGAGGTTGGTGAGAGCAAGGATCGCGGGGATTGATGCGATTGTTACGATTTCGGGTGTCATCTCGGTCTCCTTAGATTGCGTCGTTGTTGAGGGCCTGCTGCAAAGCGCGGATCGTATTGGAGGGAGCGTCGAGACCTTCGTCAGGCTCGAAGCCATAGTGCGATTCGAGAGCGTGGATTGTCTCGGGGCCGAAGATGCCGTCTTGCTCGACGCCGAGAGTGGCCTGTAGGGCTTCGATGACTGCGCTGCCCTCGGGGGCTGATACCCATTCCCAGCCGGTCGTGAGGCCGGGATTATCATCCTTATAATCCTCATCCTGACTGGAGACGATGCCGTCGACGGTCGTGCCGAGGATTTCCTGCAGCTTCCGGGTCGTGTCTGCGCCCCAGTAGCCATCGACGGTGAGAGAGCCGTCTCCGGCTGGCGCTGGAGCGAATGCGGGCCGGATCACAGCGCAGATATCGTCGTGAGCACGGACGCGCCGGTATACGCCGCCTCCATTGGACTGCGAGCCCGCCGCGCCGCTGGCCGTATTGAATTCAATGGTATTGACATACTCGTTGGAGCGGTAATTAGCGAAGCCCGTGTGGTCGGCCAAGCCGTCGCCATCCCAGTCAAAGCAGAGGACGTCCCCCGGCTGGATGTCATAGAAGCCGACGAGACGACCGACTTGTGAAGCGTCGCGCACCATCCACGGGACATAAGCGTAGAGGCGTCCATCCCCGAGAAGGCTCGTGCCTGCCTGATCGAGAACCCACGAGACGCCCATCCCGCAGAACGCTACTCCCGAAGTGCCAAAGTAGGCTGACGACGTTTTCTTCGCGTACCAGCGTCCATACTTAGTGCCTTCTTCCGGGTCGTCCCAGCGGTTGTATCCGACCTGCGAGCCTGCGATGTCTAGTACCTGCCGTGCGTCTGCCATTGGTCAGGCCTCCTTGGTTTCGGGCTTCGGGTCGGCTGGCCCATCGCCGAATTCGGGCATCTGACGGACCTTCGTTTCCTCGTCTTCGTGATTTAGCTGCACTGTGTTTTCCTTCTTTCGATGAGATAGAAATGGATGGGAATGGATGGGATGGTGTGGGATCGGGAGGGGATCAGAGAGGCTCTTCGACCGCGGGAGGCAGGGTCGACGGGTCAGGAGCGCGAAGCGATGGATCCACACGATCGAGCAGGAGGCCGCGATCTCCTCCCGCGGCTTCGTATTCCTCGAAAAGGCTCTTAAGCTTTTCGGGAGACTCAGCGATGACAGAGCGCCGGTGAATCTCGTGCTCGGCCATTGTCTGCAGCTCGGCGAGATCGCGATCCGTCAGAGTCGCGAGGTCGATCGTTGCCTTGGTGATTGAGTCCGTAAAAATAGCCATCTAGGCGCTTCTCCTTATTTGGCGCGGATGATCTTCTGCACTGTGTAGTAAGGCTGGAGCAGACTCATCGACTGGTTCCCGCCGGTCTGCCCTGTTTCGGTGTCCCCATTGGTCAGGCCGTCATTCGCAGCAGTCGCAATCCAGCTGCCGTTGCTTTGGTTGAGGGAGATAAAAGACTGCCTGCCGTTGCGTTTCTGGCGGTCAAACCACGTGCGATCGTTGCCCGCGTGGCGGTGAGCAGGCATTTCACCGATCGTGATTTGGTGCCGTTTTTCGCCTCCGGTCTGACCGACAGACGAGAATTCTCCCGACCCGTCGGCCATAACTGAGACGCGGCCTCGAAGATCCGGGACGCGGAACATATCGCCAAACCGGAAGCGCCCGCCGAGGACTTGCGCGAGCTGCGGATACTGCACGACTGGATACGTCGCCCCGTCACAGAGCAGGTAATCCTCCGGAGCCGATGCGCCAGCGAAGTCGATGACCGTGCCCACCGGGACAGCGGGACTCGTCTGGACTGCTGCTGCGCTTCCGGATGCGAGGACTAGAGCGCGACGCGCGGCCAGCAGTACTGGGACGCGCTGCCCTTGGACCGGAGACCCGACAACGTCAATACTCGTGAGCGCCGCGGATTGGCCATCGAGGATGACCGAGACAGGACTGACAGCGGAGATCGTCCCCCACCGGAGGGATACCTTCTCCCCTGCTATCCCAGCGACAGCCTCGAGCTGCTCGGCTAGGAAGCCGGTGAGATCCTCTACCAACGTCCTACCTCCTTAAGAGTCGTCGTCTGTAGAGCTGTCGGCTCAAGCTGGATCCGCGTCTCCTGGACTGTGGCAAGTACGCTCACGCCGCCCGAGCGATAACCGACGAGGTCATTAGGAGCCAGAGGTAACGGGAGATGCTGAATTTCAATCTTCCCGACCGCTCCGGAAGCCGCGGCTAGTCGCCGCTTCGCAAGATCCGTAATCACCTGCTGATTAGCTGCCTCCACGCCCGTCTCTACCTTCGACACCCATCGGCCTCGCGCCTGATAGGAAGCAGGCGACGCGGGATCACGGTTTTCCGCATACCCCACGAATCCAGCTTTCTCTCCGCTGCCTTGGGAGACACAGATATACCGATTCGGGATAGCTGCTAGGTCTTGCTCACGCGTGAAATCCGCAAGGTGAATCGCGTTCTCTCCCTCGACGAAATCCCAGACTTTCGCGCGACGCAAAGGCTCGACATAAGGTGAGGCCTCGAAAGCGCCAGAGGCTCCGACTGTGAGGGACCAGAAGCCGATCGCTTGGAGAATGTCATTGATCGCGGTCAGCTTCGGCGTGCCCGCGTCCCAGACCATCGACGAGGAAAGCATCGGCCCACCATCGGTGATATTCACCGGAGAGACGTCTGTCAGGAGGTGCCGGACGTGCGCGAGAGGATGATTCGAGGGCACAGTCTGATAGGCAGCGACGAACGCATCCCCATCGAGCAGCGATAGCTTTGAGATCAGCTCGACCTGCAAGCTCGATCCGCCCTCGCTGTACGAGAGCTTCGGTGAGGCGAAGAGGAAGACTCCGAGAGGCCAGCTCTCACCGCTCGCGAGCTTGTAGATGATCTTGACTCGGTCTTTCGCCCAATCGATCTCCTGCCCGCGGTCGATGAGATTCAGTGTCCCCGAGGTGCGGAGGCGTGAGCCCGCGCTCATCGACACCTCGCCGCCCTCGACGCCGTCGAGACGACCTTTTTCGCGCTCATTAGAGTCGAGAAGAATAACCTCGATCGACGCCTGCCGGTGCCCTGTGAGGCTCACGCTTCGACCTCCTCAAGCTCGAGAGAGACTTTCCAGATTCCGCCGACGCTGCGAGGCGCTGAGATCGACGAGAGACTGCAGTAGATTCGACGTCCGAGAGGGTCGCGGTAGAGGAAAGGAGCAGGAAGCACCGCGAGTTGCTCGAGCTTCCTCATATGCGACTCGTACTCGGAATCCGTAAGGACAGCGCTGATCGCAATCGACCGCTGCACAGCCGTCCCCGTAACCTCTACGCCGCGAGCGCGGCCTGCAAAGTGCTTCACCTCGCGATGCAGGAGGCTGGGGGTAACGGTTACTTCTGGCTCGTACTTGAAGCCGACGCATGTGCGGAAGCCCTGGCCTCCGGAGATCCAGACTTGGCGACTGGCAGCGGTGACGGTGACTGTCGTCGACTCGGAGGAGGGAGTGACGCTGGAGGCCGTGACTCGGTAGAGCGTCTTGCCGCCAGATGGGGCTTCGCGATCTTGGACGGTCACGTCCGTCGGGAGATCAGAAGCGATCGTCTCCCATGTCTGCCCATCGTCCTGTGATCGATCGACCTGATTGGAGACGGCAGCGACTGTCTTCCCGGCCTTCGGCGCGGGATTGGTGATGCCGATGGAGACGACGCCTGTCGAGTCATCCCACTGAGCGGTTACCTTTGGAGCCTCGGGAGGCGCATAGCGGACTTTCGATCGTCGCGTGGCTTCTGTGGAGCTGAGGCCCTCATCCGAAAGCGCAGACACCACGACGATATATTCGTGGCCGTTTGCTGCGCGCTCTGGCACTTTGTAGGAGGTTGCTGTGCCCTGGATCGTTTCATCGGCGACGACACGATTCTCGGTCGCGTCGGTGACTCGGACTCGCGCGAGGACCTGCTTCGCGCCGCCCTGCTGGCTGTAGGACCAAGAGACGGATAGCGCGCTTGTGTCGATCGTCGGTTGAGGTGTGAGGATTCCGACGACTGGGCGCGAGGAGATCAGGAAGCTTGAGACCGCGCTCCACGGGGACGCACCGGCTTCCTCGTTGGGCTTATACATACCCCACGTGCGGACTTGCCACTCGTAGGTGCCCTCACCGAAGGCCGCGAGACTGTACTGCTGCGAGTCGCCGGTGACAGTGTAGGTCGACCAGTCGGAGGCGCCGCGAGCGCGGAGACGGATCTGAGCCTTGGTCTGCGCTGTGGTGTCTTGTGTCGCGTGGATCCACTCGAGGAGGCCCTCCCCCGCCGGGATCGTCGATCCTTGGGGCTTGAGTCCTCCGGGAGTGCCCGGGACGGAGAGGACGTAGACGCTATTGGAGGTCTCGCTGTATGGGGAGACGAGACCGCCCGGGCCGAGCTGACGGACCCGGTATTGATGGGTAATCGAGGGATTGAAGGAGGAGTGCGTCCATGAGGTCGCGCCAGCTGGCGCGGTGCCGACCTTGGTGTCGCCGTCCCAGATTTCGACGCCCCACCGATCAGGGTAAGGAGTGGTCTTCGTCCACGTGACGCGGATTGCGCCGCCGGTAATCTTCGAGGCTTTGACGTCTTTCGGTGCGCCCGGGGTCGAGTAGAGGTCGCCGGGCGCGGTCGTGTTAGGCGAGCCTGCTTTATTCTCGACCCAGCCCGACTCGGCGCCGTCATTCCGCCACGCGTGGATGCGCCAGCGGTACTGATCATTTGCGGGGACGTTTTTGTCGACCCAGCTACGAGCCGAGGCCGGGAGGTTAGCGAGGCGACGATACTGCGCGGTCGAGGCATCCCAGCGATCGACGCCGAGCCAATCGGCGGGCGCATTTGGGTCGGTTGACATATCCCACGTGACGAGGACAGTGCCGTCAGCGCGCGATGCCGCTGTGAAATTGCTCGGCGTCGGAGGATTACCCCACGATTTCGCGGGGATGTCCCAACCGACAGTCAGCTGCGGCGCGCCGCCGTTCCAAATAGGCCCGATAGACGCGGAGAATTCGACGTGACGCCCGCTCCCGTATTCCGTGCGATAGGTTCGTCGCTCGCGAGTGATCTCCTTCTCGTCGTATCCCCCGCGACCCGACGAGAAGGAGAAGCCTACGTCGCCGGAGACCTCGCCCCAGCGATGCAGAGTATTCGACCAATTATGACCGTAGCCATCAGCCTTGACGCGGTAGACGATCTCCAGCTCGACGGAGCCTGAGTTCGGATCCCCATGCTGATAGATGTCGATACCAACCATGAGATAGCCAGAAGACCCGGACCACCACGTCATTTTTACTCCTTATATATAGGTATAAGAGCTGAGGGGATTAACGGCTGATACCGATGCGCTCGCGAAGCGATCCACGCGAGACGCTCCCGAGAGCATCGCCCGTGACTCCGTAGGCTTCGACGCGCATACGCCCGACCAGCTGATCATTAACGTCGCGGACGACCAGCTCGCGAGCAGACTGAGTCTTACCAAGAGTCCAGTCAGACATCATCGACGCCCGACGATAAGCGCCGACTGCAGTGAGCTGCCCGGCTTCGAGGTCTCGAATCTGAGCCTGACCCTCAGCCAGCGTGTCGGCCACAGCTTCCTTGAAGAGGTGGCCTCGGCGCTGCATACCATCCGCGAGCGCTTCTGCGATCGACATGCCGGAATACAAGGTCCATCCGTGACCGGAGAAAGGGCCTTCTTTAGCGGGAGAGAAGGGCAACAGGTTACGGATACCGGACAAGAAACCGGAGACCGCGTTCTTGGCGCTCGAGAACATCGATTTAATACCGTCGATCAAGCCGCTGATGATCTTCTTGCCGGACTCGAAGAGCATGCGCGGGAAGCCCGCGACAGCGCTCATGATGCTTGAGCCGACTTGCGCGATCGCGCCGCCGATCTGCGGGATCGCCTGCACGATACCAGTGACCAAACCGACGAGGATCTGGATACCCGCGGAGATGATCTTCGGGATATTCTGCACGAGGGTCGTGACGATCGTGACGATGATCTGCGGGAGCATCGCGATCAGCTGAGGAATCGCTTGCACGATGCCGGTGATGACTCCGATCAGGAGCTGGATGCCTGCCTCGATGATCTGCGGGAGATTATTGAGGAGCGTGTCCACGATTGTCGTGATGATCGTCGGGAGTGCCTCGATCAGCATGGGGATCGCTTGGATCAATCCATTGATGAGGGCATTGAGCATGCCCACTCCTGCCTGAATGATCTGGGGAAGCGCCTGCACGAGGCCATTGATGACTGTCGTGATGATCTGGGGAAGCATCGCGATCAGCACAGGCAGCGTCTGCAAGATACCGTCGATGATCGATTGGAGGAGCTGTGTGCCCATCTCTAGGATTCGCGGTAGGGCCTGCAGAAATCCATTCATGAAGGTTTGGATGATCTGCGGGAGCGCGGAGATCAGCACGGGGAGGGCTGCGAAGATCCCGTCAACCAGCCCTTGGAGGAGCTGGAGGCCGGATTCGATGAGCATCGGAGCGTTCTCCACAAGCGCTGTCGTGATCGCTGTGATCATCTGAGCCACAGCGGGAAGGAGAACTGGCAGCGCGTCAGACAAACCCTTGACGAGCGCGGGAACGATCTTCCCGAACGCATTCGACAGCTGCGGCATCGACTGCGTGATGGCATTAATGACCATCGTGACGATATTCGTGCCCGTCGCTAGGGCCTCGGGCAAGGACTGAGCGATCTTTTCACCATAGAGCGCGATCTGCCCTGGCAGGCCCTGCAGAGTCTTGCCGATCTGAGCGACCAACTCGACACCGCCCTGCTGCACGATCGCGCCAATCCCCGCGAAAGCAGCAGCCGCGAGGCCACCGAACGAGAGGACCTTCAGCATGCGACCGGGAGCAAACAAGCCGCCGAGCTTGCCGAGAGACTGACTCGCCTTCGGCGCGAGACCAGAAAGCTTCGCTCCGAAACCATCGAAAGCCGCGCCCAGAGGTGCAAACGCGCCGCGCACACGCGCACCAATCGGTGCCAGCGGGCCGGTAATCTTCCCCCCGATAGACGACGCGACCCCACCGATCCGGGAGACCGCAGGTGCCATCCGCTCGGCGACTCCCTCAAAGCCACGTCCCACGAAAGACGCGGACTGCGAGACAGTGCCTTTAAGCACGCCCATGCCGGAGGACAGCTTCCCATTAGCCGCCGAGAGAGCGGAGCCGAGGCGCGTGCCTCCGAAAAGCGTGTCGAAGAATCCGTCGGATACGCCGGTCATCTCAAACCGCGCCGACGCGACACGCTTCGACATCTGGCCGAAAGCGCCAGTCACTTCACCGGGGAGATTCTTGAGGGAGGCGAGAGACTTGCCTGCTTCGGGCATTCCCTTAGCGAAATCGACCACAGAGCCGGATGCTTTGCCCAGGGCGCCGTCGAGGCCTCCGAAGAAGCCAGCGATTTGCTGGAAGTTCTTCAAGCCAGCGCCCGCCGCGAGCATCGCTCCGAAGCCGCCAGTGACGGCCTCAAGCTGCCCCTTAAGGGACTTAATGTTGGTCTCGCCGCTCTTGACCGAATCCGCTAGACGCTGGATCCAGCCAGCCGCGCTCTGCGCCGCCGGAGCCAACTTCTCCCCCAACTGAGGGACAAGATTGTCCGCGACCGCATTGATCAGCTCGGTCATCGGCTTCTTGACCTCGCGCAGCGAGCCTGTCAGCTCTTTATTCAGCGAGGCCTCGAGGTTGCCCCAAGCTCCCTCGAAAGTCGTCGCGGACTGAGCCGCCTTGATAGCGACTTCGTCGAAGCCGAGGGACATGATTGCTTTATTGAAATCCTCGGCTGAGATCTTGCCCTTAGCCATCGCGTCCCGGAAATCCCCGGTATACGCGCCCATATCTTTGAGGGCCTGCATGATCTTTCCAGCGCCACCGGGGATCGCGTTTGCAATCTGGTTCCAGTCCTGAGTCATCAGACGCCCGGCAGCGTTGACCTGAACCATCGCGTAACCGAAAGCCGCGAATTCGTTCTTGCCGCCGCCCGCTGCTGCTGTCAGGTTGCCTGCAGCCTCTGCCAATTTATCGAAGCCCTTGACCCCGTTCGCGGCCAGCTTCGACGTCATCGACTGGATATCCTGCAGATCGTAGATCGTCTTGTCAGCGTAGGTCTGCGCTGCAGCAGTCAGATCCTTAATTTTGCCCGGATCAACGCCAGCAAATTTCAGAGTGTTTTGGAATTTGTCCGTCGCATCCGACGCCTTGATGGCCTCCGGGATATAAGCTCCGAGGGCAGCTCCGATTCCGCCGACGGCTGCAGCGGTGGCGCCGAGGCCGATCTTCCCGATCGTCTCAATAGCGCCGCCGATGCCGCGAGTGAGGGACTCGCCGAGTCGCGAGCCCCACGATGAGGTGGATCCAGTGACGTCAACGCCGCCCAATTCCTTTGCGATTTCACGCTTCATCCCATTGAATGAAGGGACCACATTGAGCCATGCGCTCCCGAGATCGGCTCCGGCTTCTGCCACTGGGATCCACCCTCTCTATTTAGATTTTCACTGCGTCTCTTCCATATCGGCCGCGGTACGCGGCAGAGACAGATAAGCGTCGATGGCCTCCGGAGAGACCTCCTCGACATCCTCAGATGCCTTGCGTTCGCCGACGTGCGGGCGCGGAATCGGCTTCGGAGCATTCCTGCCCGAGGCCGCGTCCTTCGTCTTCGACCACAAAAGCGTCATCAAGACGTCGGCTTGATGGGCTTCGAGGTGCTCTGAGACGCCCCACTCCCAATCAGGATTGGCCGCGCGGTGCGCCCACGATTCAGGCTGGCGAGCAATTACACTCGCCAGCCTGACCGCTGTCTTGTAATCGAAGTCCCTCCATGACTTCTGGAAAAAGCGGATGAAATCCGCCTCCAGCTCGTCCGGATAGTTGAGGACTAGTCCTGCGAAGACTGCGATTTTGGGGCTGCAGCCTGCATCGCCTTCATGAAGAATTCAGATGCAGCCTCGACCGAGACTCGCCCGTCTTTATCTCGCAGAGCGTCATAAATCTCATCGCGCTTCTTCTTAGAGCCTCCCGCGAGCCGAAGCATCACCTTCGGGAAGACCAGTGGATTCCCATCTTGGATCTCTCCGAGCTGCTCAAGAAGCTCCATGTCATCGAATTGCTCCGGCTTGAGGTTGAGCTTGACGCCCTTAATGGTGTGAATTGCCATGTGATTATTTCTTTCTGTGCGGGGGATTAACCAGAAATGATGTGCGCGTGTCAGGCAGGCAGCACGCCGCCCGAGACAGCCGCGATGTACTCACGAGCGGTGGAACCGTCGATCACAGCCGACGGATACGCGGTGATCGTGGTTTCGTATCCGACTGCTTCACCGGCCTTGTAGACGACGTCGCCGACCTCGGTCACCTGACCGTCCGGGATCACGATGCGCTTGATGTAACCGCCTGCCATGATCATCTCGATCACGAAGACACGATGAGGCATATCCTTCGCGTTGTGATCCACGGTCACGAGCTTGTTGCCCGACGTAACCTTCACGTTGTCCTGGCCGTAGACTTCCTTGAGGACATCGGGATCGAGCGACTGAATGAAGGTCAGCTGGAAGGTTTCCTTGCGACCTGTGCCGACGGAGAGAACGGTATCTCCGCCCCATTCCTTAATATCCTCGGAGTCCTTTTCGTTACCGTTGGTGAGGCCGTCTTCGGAGACGTATCCGAGTTTGACGAAAGCAGCGTTCAGCGTTGCTGCAGCGTCAGCAGGGATCGCCGTACCGAGAGGAGCAGACGAGACCGCCCCTCCCTTCTGAGGCTTAGCAGTAGTGACGAGACCGGGAGTTGACTGTGCCATTTGATTTGTTCCTTTCTAAAAGGGAAAAACTGTGTGCGAGGGGGTCAGAGGTGATCCCACTCTTCGATGGGAGGAGGAGCAGCCACAGGCTGGCTCGTGTTGAAAACGATGACGTGTGCGGTGAGCTGGAATCGCTGACTGCGACTGTCGGGATCCGCGAAATCGTAGAGTGATTCGACAGTCGCGTCAGCGACCTCTGGCGCTGTCTTCGGCCAACTGTCGATCGCCATTGCCGCGGCCTCGGCGAGGGCCGCGGCCTCCGCCTTAGTCGGCGCCCACGCCTGCACAGCGAAAGTCGGCGAATCTGAGAAAGCGTCGATCTTCCCGCCGGTGCGCTCGACCGTCACGAACTTTTCAGGCCGCGTTGCCGGGACCTGCACGAAAGCTTTCACCGGGTAGAGATATGCTTCCAGCATCTTCCGCAGGAGCGCAGTTGAATCCATGTCGTTAGACCCTTCCTGCTCCGACTGCCTTTAGAAGCGCGTTTTCCTTGCGGTTGCGTCGGCGCGCCTCGAACGTCTTGGCCTTGACGACGCCGTGGGGTCGGCGCTTGCCTTGCTTGAGATCAAATACAAAGCCCGGGCCTGCTGCCCTGGCGATCGCCTCACCAGCGCGGACGACTGCGGGAGTCGCGAGCTCGCGCAAAGCAGCGTTATTCAGCTCGATCTTCACCTGATTACCCACAGCGCTTCACCCCTCTACGAGACGAACCGTGACCGGGCGATTCCACGCCCCGGGAACGTTCTGATCGGTGTACGGCTGAGGATCACCGATTACTTCCCATGTCTCTTCGCGCACGAAGACGCGCGCGCCGCGGAGAGACTCGGTGAAAGTCTTCGGGAAATGAAGAGTCAAACTGATCGAGTCTCCGTCTGGACGCATCCCCGGCTCAAGATCAGCTGTATTCCCCGGGGCAACTAAAACGTTCTCGACAGTTTCCGCGAGGTGCCACTCCATATTGGCTTCGCCATATGCGTCGGTATACGCGATCGACGCGCGTGAAATCTGGACAGTCTCGCCCTGGATCATCGCTTCCCGCCGATCGTGTCGACCGAGACAAAGCGACTCGCATGAATCCCCAGACGCTTGCGATGGAGCCGTGTGAAAGACAAGCTCCCAGCCGGGCTGGAAAGCGTGTACGACTGGCTATAAGGCCCGCCCGTCATAGTCGCCTGCGTGACGCCCGGGAGGACGCCTCCAGCCTGCTGGCGCGCCGAATAATTGACCATGTCGCAAACAACGTCGGTCAACGTATCGGCGCGGATCTTGCCCGCTGCCCGGTCGGCATAGACGTCGATTCCCGCATAAGCCAGCTCGTCCCGGACGATCCGAGAAGCTCGCTGCAGCTGCGCGGTGATCGTCTGCCGATCAGACGCAGGAACCGCGCCGTACATCGCTTCGTAGTCGGCGAGGGAGGCAAACGCCTCCACAGATTGACTTTCTGGATTTGGCACTTGCCTCCCCCTCCTATCTACTAGCCCTCAGCGGGAACCTCAGCCGGAGCCTCCTCCACAGGAGCCTCCTCAGCTGGGATGACAGGCGTCTTCACGATCCCGTACAGATCGCCCAGCTCGTCAAGGATGATTTGCGCGGTCTCCTCGTCGGTCTCGGCATATCCGCCGCGAAATTCCACACGCGGATAGGTGACGAGAAGCTCGGGGCAGTCCTTGCAAGTGAGCATTGTCATTGGAGTCTGCTTCTTAGCCATGTTTCAGCGGTTCCTTTCTCAGCCCTGAGCCACGGTCAGGACGCCGTGTGCCTTCTCATTGCCGTAGATGAGTCCCGTCTCGCAGTACAGCTGCACCTTGTCGGCAGAGCCGGTCTTTGCCAGAGGCTCTGCGAAAACGTGGCCCTTTCCGGGGACCTCGAGGAAAGCGGGCTTGAGCTGCTCGAGCGAAGCAACGACAAGCTTGTCAACCGGCATGTACCGATTGAGCATGATGTTGCATGCGCCGAAGTCCGTCTCGATCGTCTGCAGGTTGACGCCGCCGACGCTGCGATCGGACTGACGGAAGTTAGCGTCCTTGATGAAGATTCGAGACAAAGCGCGCTTGAGGGTCGCGTTGACGATGATGGTGCGGGTCTCGGACTCCTGAATACCGCCCGCAGCCCACACCTTCTGCATCAGATCGAGGATCTCGTCCTCGGTCAGCTGCGAGGCCTTGTGGGTCGACGTCGCGGTGTTGGTGGTGATTGCCGAGATCAGGCCGCGAGTCTTGCGAGGCGTTGCGTTGGTGGTGGGCTGTGCGAAGACGCCGGTCAAGAATGACTTCTCGATGTCGCGTGCGATCTCCTTGAGCTTCTGCTCGACCTGCCAAGCAAGCTCATCCGCGGGCATGGTGCCTGCAGTGACCTGAGTTGCTCCGGTGCCGGACCCGACCTGACGTGTAGCGCCAAGCTTCGTGTAGGAGACCGCGACGGCTTCCTGATGGATCTCAAGCACGTTGGAGGCTGAGAAGCGAGCGCGCGCCTCGAGTGCGGTTGCGTCGGCGCCTTCGGTGCGCTGACGAGTAGCATCAGCATCGCGCAGGTCGTACCCTTCCCACGTGAAGACGGTGGAGCCGACGGATTCACCGCCGGTAAGTCCTCCGATCGCGGAAAGCAGCGGCGTGTCCTCGGGAGAAGCGCTGAAAAGCTCCCCGACGTAGTTCGGGCAATTGTAAGTGGTTGCCATTTCGGAAATGGTTGCCATGAAAGGAACTCCTTAAGAGAAGAGAGTGTGTTGATGGGATGGTTAGGAGCGTCCGAGCTGCGCGAGCTTGATCGCCTTCAAGCGGGACGACTCCTTGAAATCTCCGGCCTTCTGAGCGGCAAGAATCTGATCGTCGATCGACAGATTCGCCGGGCGTGCAGGGAAGCTTCCTGCGCCGGAGTCTGAAAGCTTCGGAACCACAGGTGCGGCAGTTTCGCCGCGCCAATCGGCGAGGCGCTTCGCGTACTCCGCGATCTCCTCGTCCGTATCTCCGCGGATCAGATCAGCGGGCACGCCGTACTCTGACGCGGCTGCAGCGATCTTTTCTGCGCGCTCGGCAGCACGCTGGCGTTCAGCGACTTCAGTGCGGAGTCCCTCGATCGTCGCGTCCTTATCGGAAATCGCGGCCATCAAAGACTCGACCTGCTTGCGATCTGCCTTGGCTCGGCGCTCCCACTGTCGGGCGTGAGCTTTCCAGTCTTCGGGAGCTTCGGCGTCCGCTGCCTGCGTGTCTGCCGAGGCCGAGGCTTCAGCCTTCGCATCGGTTTCCGTAGAGTCGGCCTGCGTAGATTCAGCAGCGTCGGAGGCTGCCTGCGCAGCTTCGACAGTCTTTTCATCAGCAGGTCCCTGTGCAGTGGTTCCTACGAACAATTTGGTTTTCCTTCCATGCGGATGGGTATAAGAAAACCCGCTCCTATGCAGGTGCGGGTGGCATGAGAAAACCCCACTCGTAAGTTACGGTGGGGTTTTAGTCTAGGGGGGAAGAGAGAATTAAGCGTGCTGCCTGTCGTACAGGCAGTCCTCCCAGTACTCCCGGATCAGTTCTTCGTTGTACCCCCGTACAAGGCCGTCGATTAATTTTTCCGGGATGTCTGCTCCGTAAATAGTGAGCTCTCCGATAATTTTCATCGTGAGCGATTCGTCCTCGGCTATTTCAAGAAGGAACTTACTCTCCTCATCTTCGAGAACGGGATTAGGAAGGATACTGTCTGCATATTTGATAAGGTCTTCGACCGTATACATTGCCTCAGTCATGATCAATCCCTCACTCAACTGGTGTCAATTTACCATTTGATGCGCGAAGTACGCCTACGCCTCCAATGGGATGTGTAGTGATTGTTGCGCCCTTTGTCGCGTGTTTGCCTCTCACGCTTATCTGCGTAGCCACTTGCACTCCATTAACTGTGCTGTATGCGTAAATTCGGCGCCCTTGTTGCGTGACCCTAAGAGACGTCGGATTGGTAATTGTTAGAAACGCGGCCCTGATAATGTCTGTGTCGCTCCAGGTTCTTGGGAAGGCGATTTGTCCTGGCCTCATTTCGCGCTCTACCTGCCTGTATGAGTGTCCGCCCGTGCGCTTCCCATTTGCTTTTGTTGTCCCTTGGAGAATGTGATCAATCACCGCCTGCGTTGTTCTCACGCCTCGTGGGCCGAACTTCAGCTCGCTTCCGTCTGCGAGGCGATAGAACCCGTTTTCGCTAATACATGGCTTCTTATAGCCATCGCTAACGCTATCGCCGTAAAGAAGGCGAATAGCAGCGGTAAGAGAGTGCACATCATCTGTGAGGGCGGCAAAGCCTTGATCGATTAGTTCATCGCGTGCCGCCTTGTACATGGCCTCAAATTCGCTCGGGTCATACCCGTGAATGATTGGTTTATTGGACCATGAAGGGACGATTTGGCAGTCGCAGTCGGCGTGGGAGCGCGTGAACTGCGCGGTTTCTTCGCTCTTGTAGACGAATCCTCGCCCTGCCCACATGAGGCACCAAGCGCAGGTTGTCGCTCCTGCGGGTACGCGGGCATATCGCGGTTTGGCTGGGTCGTGGCGCGCTGCGTGCAGGCCGGTTTCGCGCGCTGCGGAGCTGACGAGCTGCTTGGCTCGGCGTTGGAGGATGCCCACCGCTGCGAGGCGTCCGCGCTGCGCGATCGCGCTGACAGCCTCCTCGACGACCTTGCTAGTCCTCGAGTAATCGATTAGCTCTGCGGGCATCTCCGGAGAGTAAGCTTCCTTGATGCCTGCAGCCGATCGCGCGTCCTCATACCACTCGAGCGTCGCCGAGGCCGCGAGTTGGGCTTGTTCTTCGACGAGGCGTGGGAAAAGCTCGTCCAAGACGTCGCGCAGCATGTCCTCGTCGAGGCCGTCAAGGCTCTCCCACAGCTCTGCGACGCGACTGGAAGCGAGGCGCGAGGCGCTGCGGTTCGCGTCGGCTAGTTTCTGGACGTCGAGGAAATCCACAGCGCCTCACTCCTCTTTTACTTGTCTTCGAGCGATTCAGCCACGCTCGCCGATCGCGCGGATTGGAGACGCTCAAGCAGCCCCGAGGCCTCAGCGCGACGCTTATCCGACATGAGGCGCGCGATCTGAGACGAGCTATAACCCAGCTCCTCAAGAATCACAGGCGAGGACGCGAGCCAGGGCATCGCCGCGACCTGCTTCACGATCGCATCCGACTGGGAGACGATCGACGGATGAGCCGGATCCCCCCAGCGCGTCGCCAAAGTGCGGATACCATCCGGTGCCTCGTCAAGACCGTCCCTGAGCATCACCGCGTGCATATAAATACGGCTGAGCGCTCCGTCATATACACGCTGAGCATTCTTGGCCTTGATGACCAATTCCTCTTTGGCCGCGTAGAGAGCTTCCGCTGAGGAGGGATTGTCTTGGACGACGCCGAGAGACGAGACTGGGAGGCAAGACACGCCCGCGAGTTCAGTCGCCAAGGCTCGCATCTGTTCGGTGAAAGGCTGCGAAGACTGCTGAGGGAGGACAGTGACCTTCGGGCCTTCCGGCTCCTCGCCGTTGGAGATCGTCTTGACCGTCCCTAGCTTCCAGTCCCACGAACGAAGATCATCAATCAGGTCGGAGTCGACTCCTGAGAGGAGGATTCCCGGAGCGGTGAAAAGCTCCGTCGCAAGCTCCTCACGCAGTACTGTGCGCATCGCGCGCTGGGTGATGCTCATGACGTCGCGCGAGATCCGCGAGCGCCCCATCGGTCGATCGAGGGAAGGCTCGAAAGGCAAAGCCTCCATCATCGGCGCGCCGATGCCATGAAGCTCGGCATGCACAACCTCCCAATGACCATCCGGGAAGGGCACAAGGACGTAGGTCGAATCAACCGTATAAAGCGTCATGCGCGTCGGTCGCCCAGCGTCGTCAACGTCATCGATCGTCAGACCGTAGGAAAGACGTCGACGGACGCGATCCCACAAGCCGGTCGCCCAATCCGCAGAATGTCCCTGAATGATCACGGGAGGCTCGCCCGGTCCTACGCCCTGGCGTAGGGTCAGGAAAGCGACGGAGTGCGTGAGACTGGAGGGGATCGTCTGGGCGATCTCAAGATCGAAAGACGTCTCGGCCAAGAGATCATTGATGCCGAAAGGATTTTCTTCGCCCCCGGCTGCGGTCACGCCGTCCCAGATCAAGAGATCCGACAGACCGAAGACCACTTTCCGCGGCCATCCGATGACCGCTCCAAGCTGCTCGACCATGTCGTCCGGGACCGCGATATTCAGATTGTCTGGACGGACGATCCCGTCGAGATATGCCTGTCGGAGTCGGTTCCGTGGCTGCTTCACACGCCACAGCTCGATCAGCTGGCCGAGAGCTTCGAGTTCCGGGCCCGTGAGCCCTAGCACGTTCGGGGTCTGAAAAGCGACGGGAGTCGCGATCATAAACTTATTCGCTGTCACAAAGCCCTCGCTTTCTTACCGGGTCGACGTTTCGTTGTTTTCGCAGCCAAGACGGCTGCAGATGCTGCCTCGAGAGGTGTGTCATCTCCGTCTGGAGTGGAGGCTTCCCATCCCCACGAGCCATCGCGCGAACGGATCTTCTTATCGCAGACGGCCACGGAGCTGTTGAGTGCGTCTTCGGGGTCGCCCTCGGGATGCGTGATCCGCCCGTCTCGCAGACCCTCGAAGAGCAGCGAGCAAGACTGGAAATACTCTTTGGTCGTCATTATGTGGACGAGTCGCTTCGACACTCCGCGGGCCTCCAAAGCATCCGCGAGCGCAAGCGCACCAGAGCCGCCGACGATATTGATCTGCGCGGCTCGGTCTTTACGCTCGGCGAGCCACGAGGCCACAGCCGAAACTCCGTCGTCGGTCGCACCTGTATAGGTATCGATGACGTTGATATGGAATTTCGTATCCAAGCCCTTGCCGGTCTTCAAGGCTCCAGCTAAGGCCTGTCGCTTACCGTCCGCGCTAAAAGCAACAGCGAAACTGCGGATGCCATCGGCGGGAGCATCGGCTGTGGACGCGGTCCATGTCGTGGGGTCGATCGCTCGAGAAGCTCCCGCGTGCGCAGGCCACATCCCAAGACGCTCGCGAGCAAAGCCCTCGTCAGAAAGCGTTTGTCGCTCTAGCTCGATGAAAGCTTTCTTGATACGGCCTGCAACGAAGCCCGGATTCGTGGCCTTCCACAGCTCGACGTCATCGAGATTCACCGGAGCGTCTGGATCGGGACTCCACTCATGCCAGCACATCGCGCCGGGATGATCCGATAAAGCTTGATCGCGGATGCGAGCAAAGATCGCGCCGTTGGCATTAGGGCCTGGCACGGTACCTGTGTAGATGACCTGCGAATTCCCGAGGTGACCTGCAGAACCTGTCGACGTCAAAGCTTCGAGAGCGTCCTCGGTCAATTCCTGCGCCTCGTCCAATACGATCAAGTCGGCGGTGAAACCACGGCCAGATGACTTGGATCGTGCGATAACTCGGAGGCTTCCTCCGTGCCAGCCCTTTTCAGGGTCATTCTTGAGGATGATGGCCTCTTGCCCGTTGACGTTTCGCACTTGCTCGACCATCGCGTTCAGTTCCGGATACCGCGCGTTTTCATCGTTGGCTTTGACGCCGAAAAACTCTTTGAAGCGCCGGTAGTGGGCCTGAGCGGTCTTCACCTCGTGAGCGGAGTGGAGGATATTCTCGCCGAGGAGGACGAGGCCGAAAAGCTCACGCATCTCCAAAAGCGCATTCTTGCCATTCTGCCGAGAAAGCGACAGACCTGCGATCGGATGTTTCCACTCATCCCGGCCATTGGCTGCGAGCCAATCCTCGAGCACAAGATCCTGCCAAGCGTCGGGAGTCAGGCCAAATTGGGATGCGAAGTCGCCCGCGAGTTGCCCGAAGCTTTTAGCCCGACGTCCGTCGGCGACGCGGAGCCGAGGATCCTGATCGCTGTTGCGCCAATCGAGCTTGGAAGTTGACAACAGCGCTGCCCTCCTCCGCTACCGTTTCTGCTCCTGCCTGTGGTTTCTGCACGCCTGCGATGTCGGTGATGAGCGCCCTAGCCTCGCGCACGAGCGGAGCGCGCTGGCCCGCATCGGCGTATTCGATCGAGACAAGGGTCGTTTCGAGGAGGCGAAGCCGGGCTTCTTGGGGATCGAAAGCAGGCTTCGAGTCGTCTGTCTTTTTCTTCTTCGCCAACCCAAAACACCCCGATTCCCCTGTATTTAAGCCAAAAGACCGTGAGCGCTACCATCAGATACCCCGTAGGCGCCCCACGCGATCCCCTACCGACCGTTCAGGCCCTCCGACCTGTTTTCAAGGTCAAGGCCCAAAATAACGGGGGGGTATCTCGCTATACCTCGTGGGCGCTAGTCCAGAGTGGGGGGAGGGGGTGGTGCCCCCAAAACCGCGAAATTCCAACGTTTCCAACAACCGCGTTTTTCGCGAAAAGCCTTAAAAAGGCTCGAGATTGATTACCAATCGACATCAACCGACGATCGTCGCGGCTCGGAAAGCTTCGGCGCGACGTTAGATCCGCGCGATTGATTGCATCGGCGACAGATCACGCGCCCATTATCAAGCGTATTCTTTCCGCCCCAGCGGACAGGAAGAATGTGATCCGGCTCGGCAGAGTTTGGAAGCCGGGTCCGCTCGTAATCGAGAAGGCAATGACAGAACGGACAGTGAGTCACGCCGCGATTCTTCGCCTCGGTGAGTACCCGCTTCCGCCAGTGGAAGTATTGAGCTGTGCCCGTGCGTGACATGTCTGCCCCCTCCCGTCTCCTGTCGGAAGGCTTGCGGCTTCGATAGTATGGCTTGCGAGCCCGCGCATCGGCGGGCGTCTAACGCAGCGTCACCCCCCGGGGTATTGTGGAGACCCCTACCCAAAAAGACCACCCCCCACCTAAGCGGGAGGACCCCGGAGGGTATGAGAAAAGGCCGTCTCGTTATCTCTCGAGACGACCCTTCCACAGCTGTAACGCTACGATATCAAACTAGCGCGGTGCATCAGGTTTGTCAACGCGCAAACGCACTAATTCCCATGTTGTTCGCGCTAGATCCGCGCCGAGCGATCCTACCGCTAAAGCTGCCTGAGCGATCACGTCAGTCATCCAATCGAGACCGTCGAGAATCTTATCCATCGCAGCGTTCCAAACATCGGCGCCGAGATCAATGAGGTCATCCATACGATCCCAGAACCGGAACCACTCATCCGCGAAAGCACGACCCATCCGCATAAAGACCCTGAAGTTAGCCCTCATCCCAGCTCACCTGCCTCACAAACCGAGTCAAGGACCAATTCTGTTCCGCGCAGATTAAAAGACCCCTCCCCGACTCTCTTACTAGGAGGCACGAGAATATGAAACAGCGGCTCCCCATCCCGGCCAACCAAAGACTCTAAAAACTTGACCCAGCCGCCCGGGCCAACACACTGCTCGAGATCTGGACTCACTCCTCATCGCCTCCCCTCAGAACATCCCCAACAAGAGCGAACGCCTCTCGTACTTGCCCCGACGCGCTGCGCAAACGCAGCGAAACACGCTCCGGGCAAAGGTGCGCGTCCTCCCAAGGGATCAGCTCCTTCGCATTCTCCAAAGCATCCAACGCCTCACGAAGAGACTCCCGAAGCTCCGCCCACGCCGTCATATCTACCATGTCTTCCTCGCTTTCTGAAACCTCTTAAACGCCAACTGCTCCACACGCTCCACACGCCGCGCCTCATACCGCACAGCCATCTCAAACGCCCACAACTGATCCAAAAGATCAAGCGCACGCCCACGAACCATCGGCCCCTCCCAAAACCACTCGACCACATCCCCGCCCGGATGCTCCACCGCATACGAAAAACGCAGCGGAATAATCGGCCCCTGCTCCTGAAGAAGATCACGCTCCCCGTACTCCATCTCATCTGCCCCTCTCCAAAGAAGCCTCGACAACCGACCGCGGGGTAAAAAGGCCCTTCCCGGTCGACGTCTCCGCGCTCGCGGCTAGGCGCCCGCGCTTTACCCACGAACGAACAGTCTCGATCTTCAAGAAGACTCCGTAGAGTCGGCACGCTAGGACGGCCTCGCCAAGAGACACAGGAACGTCATAAAGGGCCTCGAGACAACGATCGCGACCTTCGCTCGTATCCACCTGCGCCCCGCAGGATGGGCATCGGCTCACGAGCTTCGATGCCGGTACGGAGTAGAAGACAAGGCAATCGCTGCAGCGGATCATGATCTTCTCGGTCGGTGAAGGCTTCGAGATCAGATACTCAAGGCGATCGAGCACGTAGATGATCTCGTCGATACAAGCAGGAGCATCTTCCCAGCGGGAGATCTTCCCCTCTTGACAGGCGAAGATCCTCGCGATGAAGGTCCAATCCCCTGCGACGAAGATTCGAGGAACCTCCCCCGACAGATGCGTCAGCCACTCGACTGCCCATGTATTGATCGCGTCGGTCATCTCTTGAGCTTCGTCAAGAAGCGCGAGATTAATCGGAGCTTTAGGCATGCATGCCTGCGTGCATCCGCCTTCTCCTCGAGCTGCCGCGATCGCGTAATCAACGTCAGCCATGAGGGAAGGAAGCGTCTTGATGTAGGTGTGGAATTTCCGTACTGCGCCCCTGCTAACCGTCTGCCCTGGCTGCAAAGGCTCTCCCGTAATTGGGCAGAACTCACCCATTAGAGGTCACTCCTCTTACTGCGTCTCTTCCGTCTTGGTTTGCGCTGTGGGGAAGGCTGGGCTTCCCCGTCCCGGTTCCTGCCCGGTTCCTGCCCGGTTCCTGCCCTACCCGGTCTCTTCCCTGTCCGACCCGACCCGACCCGAGAGAGTCCCCCTTGAGACCCTTCTGCGGCGAATACGGGTTCGGACTTAGTTCGGACTAGGTTCGGACTAGGTTCGGACTTCTTGGTGTGCGGCTTGCTGGCTCGGGGGAGATCGCCGGACGCGGGATGGCCTGTCCCGCCGAGATCAATCCCTCGAGCGTCAGCTGGAGCTGGCATCGCTTCATCGAGAGGATCGCCGGACGCGGGATGATCAATCCCGCCGAGATCTACCCTCGATGCATCGCGCGCATGCTCTGCTGCGCCCCTGCGATCGACACTCGGCGCGTCTCCCGGGACTACGCAGCACGTCTGCGTGTCTGAGGAGATCGGCGTCGGTGGTTCAGCAGAGGGACGCACTGTGTAGCCGTTGCGGTTGAGGAAGTCCGCTGTCCACTGGCTGTAATAAGGAGTGGCAGGGACAGGCAGAGGTGGATTCTGGGTGTCAAAGTCTTCTCGCGCGGCCTGCCTGCTGCTATTGCAGTGATGGCAAGCGACGAGGAGGCCGTCGACGGATACGGAGCCGACAGACGTCGGATCGACGTGGTCGAGAGTGCCGACGTTGTAGCCGATCGGGCCTGTCCAGCGCACGATTTTCCCGCAGTAGCGGCAAGTGTCGCCGTCGCGGTGGAGCACTGCGCTCTTGAGGCGCGGATCGCGATTTTCTCGAGAGCGCGCACGCTGAGCCATGACTTCCTCACGACTGCGGATGTGGATGAACTCCTCATCCGTGAAAAGCTGGAGCTTCCGCTTGCCCTTCACCTCGACCCACTGGATTAACCCTGCCTGCAGGCACACATCGAGGAGCTTCGAGACGCGATCGGGAGACCCGACCGTATAGACAGCTCCACGCTCGATGATTCCGTCTGTCAGGTGCTTCGCGGAGTACGCAGCGAGAGAAAGGAGGAAGCCAAAGACTTCATGGAGCGGGATCGACTTCGCTTCCTCGACGTCATACACGCCCATAAGACGCGGATGAGTGAAAGCATCGTCGCCGACTCGGACCCATGCCATCTTTATCCCTCCTTCCTTTTCTTTATCTGCCGATTCAGTCGCTGCATCTGCACTCGCCTGTGATTGGATTGATCACGCCCCCGCACGATTCGCAAATCTTGGGAGCGCGTGGGTCACGTTTCACTTCCACCTGCCTCACCTCCGTCCCCCGTTCAGTAGGTACATCCGCCCTGGCACGAGCTTTGCCTTGGGCACCGGGCCGAGCCGCTTCTCGAGCGCGTCTTGAAAGCACCGGGGATGCCTGACGATCCCCGCGCCGACTTTCTCTCCGCACTCCGGGCAGAGGCGATCAGTCTTTTTAGTCATCGCTGCCTGCCTCAGTGATGATCAGCTCGATCGCGTGAGCGCCAACAGGCAGATCCCGGTCGACGCCATCCCACCTGTGATCAGGCCCGATCACATGAGTGTGATCGTCATCGACGAGAACGCCCGCATCGCGTAGGCCGTCGACCATCGCTTTCGTCGTGTCAGCAGCATTATTCGGGTCGAAGCGACGCGCTGACCGCGCGTAGATCTTCGCCGTGATCCGCACTTGCCCCTTGAAAGAGAAGATCGCTGACTTGCGTGCCTCGATCGCTGTGCGCCTGCGCAGCGCGCGCACGCGCTTCGCGCGAGCCATCGGATGCAATCGCAGATTCGCTGTGATCCACTGCGATTTAGGGATGACTAGATAAAGGGTCTCGATCATGTGTCTGCGCTCCTTCGCGCTTAGAAAGGAGGATCGGAAGGCATCAGAGTTTCTGCCCACGGATCCGAGCCGGTAGAAGATTCCTGCTCCCCGGAAGCGGGAGCGAAGCCAGAGACCGCGACAGGCTGTCCCTGATGGCCTTGGCCTCCAGCGCGCGTGACCTGCGCCCGCGCATGACGCAGCGAGGCAGCTACCTCGTCGGCTTGAAGCTCGACGACAGTGCGACGATCGCCCTCACGGGTCTCGAAAGACCGCTGCACAAGACGTCCACGAACCACAGTCCGCATGCCCTTGCGAAGGCTCTCGGCGATGTTCTCAGCCATTTCGCGCCAAGCAGTGCAGCGCATGAACAGGGTCTCCCCGTCCTTCCACTCGCCCGACTGACGATCAAAAGACCGCGGGGTAGACGCGATCGTGAACGAAGCCACCGGGCTTCCGCTCTGCGTCCAACGCAGCTCCGGATCAGCGGTCAAATTTCCGACGATCGTAATGACGGTTTCTCCGCTCACTGGGCTTCCTCCTCCTCAAAACGCTCGATGGCCGAGGTAAGACGCTTCGCGATGTCTGCGAAGCTCATCGTGATCTGCAGGTTGTAATAGGCACCGACGTCGATGTCCTTCTCAGCCGCGCGCTTCTTGATCCGCTCGCGCTCTTGGTCGACGTCGATTTCCTTGATCCCGAGATTTTCTGCGAGCTCGCGCTCGATGCGCGCTCCCTTGGAGTCTTCCCAGCCCTCGAGCATGTAGATGTAATCGCAATCGAGCAGAAGCTTCAGATCAGCCTTCATGTAATCAGCCCACGAGGCTTCGTCGTCGAGCTGTACCTTGCTCGGATCGACGGCCTCGTAGCCGCACAGCTCCAGCGCGCTGCGTGCGCACATGAAAGCGAAGCGATTCCCGAAGTCGATCCCTGTTATAGGTCCTGAGATGTAGACTTTTCCGCGGCTCATGAGCGCTTTTCCTTTCTGGCTTCTTTCATTGCTTTCCGGAGCCGCTTAATTAGCGGGCCTCGCTGATACGCTGTGAGACCTCCAAAAATCCCCGCAGTCTGCGCAGTCCCGCGCATCTCATAGCGGAGCTGGTACTCGAGACACTCGCGGCAGACCGGGCAATTCCTGCACGCCTGCTTGGCGGTGATGGGGTCGTACATCGGCCCCTCGAAAAAAATGTCAGTCGGCAGGCCAAGACGCCTGCATAGCGCGTCCTCCATCCACTCTCCGACGCTCTTCTGCTCGCTCATGCTGAGACCTCCTCATCTACGAGAGCATGGAAAAGCTCGCTAGAAACATGGATCCCCTCATCGCACAGGCGTAGAAGCTCGTCAGCGCGCCACTGGCGATGACCGTGGAGGCGACGCCAAAGGCTCATCTCTGCCATCCCGAGACGCTTCGCAGCGGCCCGCGTGCAGAGCTTCTGACGCTTCATCCAATCGCGAACAAGGATTGAAAGAACCTGATTCGGACTCATCGTCGATCTCCTAAAAATCTCTACCGTCGAAGAAGCCACGGATCATGAGACAGCCCTGCACCGCGCACGCGATGTCTGCGAATCCCCACCAAAGGGAAATCCCGTCTTCGTGATCTGGCGCCCAGAGCGCAAACGCTAGGAGCAGCGAAATCGAAAGAAGCGCGATCGCGATTGCCAATTTCAGGAACTGCGCAAGCGGGGAAAGCTGATTTTTCATGAGGTCACTTCTCCAGATCTACGTGGGAGGCCATGAGGAGGATGACGCCGCTGTCTTTGTCTTGGATCGCGTAGTCGTCGCCAAGCTCGGGAGTGTCGAGGTCGACGGTCTCGCAGTTGGGGACTGGGAGGGTCATGCTGCGGTTCCTCTCAGGGATTGTGCGGTCGTCATGGGGCGTCCGATTCGGTCGAGTTGGTCGATGGGGATGAGGATTCGTTTTCCGGTTCGGCGGCAGTTGCGGATTTGGCCGTCTGCGATGCGGCGTCGGATGGTCCAGACTGACAGCGATGTCAGTTCTGCGGCTTGCTGTGGGGAGACGTATTTGGGGGTCATTTTGAGGCTCCCTTGGAGTTGTCGCTGCGTGTGGTCAGTCCGTTTGCTGCGCGCTGCGTGAGGTTTTGCAGTTCGGCGACTAGCGCGAGTTGGGCTTCGAGAAGCTGTTTCTGTGTGGATTGGATGATGGTGGCGGGCAGTGTCATCACTGCGACTGGGGATCCCAAGAGTCCGATAGTGACTGTCACGTGCTGGATGCACATTGCGAGGGAGGCCTCGATGAGATCGCGTGGGTTGTCGGTCTCGATGATCTCGGTGACTTCGTCGCGAAGATTTGTCTTGTGGGTGTTGATGGCTTCATTCATCGGTTTCTTCTCCTTGGCGTGTCGCTGTGATCTCGCTCTCTGCTTGCCTCAGCAACGTTGACCCTTTCAGTCCGAAAAGGGCCGCGAGCGCTGCGAGTTGCGATGGGGTAAATTCGCTGCGACCTGCGAGTTTGGTGTGGAGCGTTTGCCTTGAGATACCAATGATCTTGGCGACTTGATTGATGCTCATCGTTGAGTCTTGGATCTTTTTTTTCACGTGTGCCGCGAGGGCTGCGGTCAGTTTTTCTGACCTAAGTGGGTCTGGTCTCATGTCGTCAATCTTGGACCCAAGTGGGTCACTATGTCAATTGGCTTTACAGGCGTGGCCCCAAGTGGGTACGATTTGGGGCATGCCACACGCAGCAAAAACACTGCAACCTTTAGATGTCGAGGTTGTCAAAGTGCTTCAAGAAATGATCGACGCCTCCGGCGTGTCGCGCGCACAAGTCGCGATCGCGGCGAGGATTGGTCACAACCGCTCGGGCCGGATTTTCCGCCTCGAGTCTCCGGGCGTGACACTCGGTGAGATGGATGCCCTGGCTGTCGCTCTCGGCTCGACCGGTAGCGAGGTCCTCTCTTTGGCTGAGGCGCGCCTGCGCGCGAATATGGGACTGTCCCCTGTCGAGGACATGCCTGCGCCCTCTGCCGAGGAGGCGACGGCTTCTGTGGAGGCTGCGGACCTTAAATAGTCTCTGCGTCTTGCTGCGCGCTGGGTGCGCGCGGCTTTTTTGTACCATGGGACAGGTCACATGTTGTTGATTAGGATTCATTTTTGTCTTGAGGCTTGCTGGTGCTAACCTGCAAATATGCTTAATGGATGCCCCCCCCCGCTCTGGCAGGGCTGCTAGAAAAGGCTGACGAAAGTTCGCTCCTGCCTTACCAGATCGCCATCGATCTTGATATCCCTATCATCCGAACAGACACCGTCTCTAAGTCTTTAGGCGTGACTGACGGCAGGCGAATCTGGATACGCCGAGGGCTTCCTCTTGCTGTCGAGAGGGAGACTGTCGCTCGGCTTCTCTCTCATATATCCGAGGCTTCTTTTATTAGTCGTGCGTGCTGAGGACTCTCTTCCCCATGTGTGACGCACATCATACGAATTAGGCAGGAAATAGGTTTATACATACACCTCTAGCGGTGTATTCTATTTTTGTCGACAGGGAATGACCCCTTCGACAGCCCGATCGGTTGGGATAGTCCCCCGATATACCTGAAAAGGAGATAATCAAATGTCGAGCTTCAACTGGGAAAAGGCCCCCTACATCTACGAAGATTGCGATCTCATCGCCGACCTGAGCACCGATGAGGAGGAGACCATCACCGCCCTTTTCGGTGCCGAGATCTTCGACGGAGAGATCAAGGCCGAATTCGTGATCCAGATCGGTCGCGACTCCTACAGCACGAACAACACCTCTGACTGGCCGATGGTTGAAAAGTTCATCCCCCGCAGCGAATGGCCGGAGGAGATGTTCGCAGGCGAGCACGGTCCGAAGACCCGCACTCCGGACGCAGCGGTCCAGAAGGTCATCGATGAGCTGAAGAAGCAGCTCGAAGAGGACTGACAGAAAGGAACCACAGAAGAGGCCCTCCCCTCGCCGGGAGGGCCTTCTCTTGAAAGGAGCACCATTGCTGAACCCATTAACTCCCGCGGGGATCCGCACGAGGCGCGAGGGTCTCGGCCTGTCTCGGCGCGAGCTCGCGGAAATCCTTGATGTCGCCGAAGCTTCGATCCGATCGTGGGAGACCGGAAAGACCGAACCTTTCGATCCGATCGTGACGCATATGGCAATTGGAGGGCTGGAAGACGATTTCCTCAACCTTATCGACGACCTAACCGACCCAGCAGACGGGGAAAAGCCGGAAACCGGAGAGCCACTGCAGCTGCGAAGCTATCTACGGCAAGACGATTACGAGACGCTCGAGCCGTACTGGAGCCAGCTGCTTCCGCTGTCGACCTACCGGATGGCCGTCGCGCAGGCCGCGTTGATCCTGCAGGTCTCGGACATCCCCACGTATATCGTGGGCGTCGAAGACTAGGAGTACCCTATGACACGCATGTATATGGGAGTCAGCGCGATCGCCGAAAAATCCGGCCTCACTGTCAACACGATCAAATCCTATATTTTCAAGGGCATGCTGCCCGAGCCTGACGCGATTATCCACTCTCCGAGCGGGCAAATCCGCGGATGGGAAGAAACGACGATCGATCAGTGGCTCCGCGGGCGCGCACGCGGGCGCGTTGACTCAAGTCCTGCTCAAAGCATCGAAAGCGTCAAAGAGGAAGGTGTCCAATGACTACGAAAAAAGCTCAACGTGTAGTCCTGATGTCAATCCACCCCCGCTACGCTCACGCGATCCTCGATGGTCGCAAGACCATCGAATTTCGCAAGCGCCCTCTCGCCTCCGATGTCTCACACGTCGTTGTCTACTCCACCGTTCCCGATCAAAAAATCCTCGGATACTTCGAGATTGACAAGCAGGTTGAGCTTTCTCCCAGCGCCCTGTGGGAACAATACGGAGACCAAGGGATCATTGAAAAAGATCTCTTCTTCTCCTACTACGAGGGCCGTGAATCAGCCACGGGGATCCTTATTAAGAGAGCATTTCGATGTGAGCAACCGCGCACTTTACGCGATATCGACGTGAAAACAGCACCCCAAAGCTTCCAATACCTCTCTAAGGAGGCGCTGCAGGTTGTCGCCTGATGCCCCTGTGAGATAAATAGCCCCACCCACTTTTTGGGTAGGGGGCTGACAACGCTTTCTGGGCGCGATCTACACCTACACGGGTAGCACGTCCGCGAGCGCGGACGCGGGAAAGCTCCCCGCGAGTGAGACATGAAGAAGATGGTCCCGGCCAGCATCCATGCTGGCCGGGATCTTTTCTTATAGCTCGACGGGTAGGGAGTCTGCGAGTCTCCTCGCTCTATCTTCGGCGGCATGCTGATATCTCATGGCTACCTCGACGTCACTATGTCCGCCTCTTTCCATGATCTCGGCGAGGGTCGCTCCCTGCTGCGCGTAGAGAGTGAGGCCTGTGTGTCGGAGGTCGTGAAAGCGGAAAGCGGGTAGTCCGACGGCTTCGCGGGCGCGGTTCCAGACGAGGTTGTGATTAGTCTGTGAGAGAGGCTTGCTCGGATCGTAGGGAGAGGGGAAGATCGGCGACGATGCTTTCTTCCCCACGTACATATCGAGATGCTCGCGGATCGCGGGGATCAAAGCGTGAGGCAGCGCGACCATTCGCGCCTGCCCATTCTTCGGGGACGTGTATCCGGGAGGCGTGGTCTTCTGGTTCCACTGCCTCGCCACGCGAAGACGGGGATTCTTCCCCTCGAGGTCTATGAAGTCTCCTCTCTGGAGGCCGAGAGTCTCTCCCTGCCGCAGCGAGCACCAAGCCGCGAGGAGCACGGAAAGCCTCAGTTGCACTGGCATCGCTTCTGCCAGGGCAGCGACCTGCTGGGGCGATGCGATCTGCCCTACCCCAAGCGCCGACGACTTTGGCTTAGATTGCTTGAGCTTGACAGGCGAGACCGTGATGATCTCACGCTCGATCGCAAGATTCGACAGGCGACGAAGATTCGCGATGATCTTCGTCCTCACTGCGGGAGTCCTCGCTTTATCCGCGAGGGCCTGTACGTCTTGGGGCGTGAGATCGCGGACGCGATGCGAGCCAAGCGCGGGGAGGACATGGAGGTCGAGGACACTCTTGTATTCTCGCAGCGTCGACTGCTTCCTCATCCCCGACTCTACCTGCTCGGCTAGATCCCTCATCCAGTCATCGGCGAGCTGAGAGACAGTGATTAGGTCTTTGCCTGTCTCGGCGGCTTGAAGCTTCGCGTCAGCCCTGCGCTGAGACGGTGGGATGAAGATTCCTCGCGCGATGTCAGCCTTCGCGATCGTCGCAGCGGCTTTCGCGTCCGTCAGCGTATCAAATCGGCCTAGACGATATCTTTTCCCGTTCACATAGACCGAGACTCTGTATTTCGACCGGGTCGAATCCCATTCGATTCCAGCGGGCAATTTTTTAGCCATCGGGTCTCCTTGGGTGGGGGCGCCACTGGGGGCGTTGGTGGGGGCGTATTGGGGGCTTTTTTGTGCTCACTAATGCTAACTCCTGCTCACTCCTGCACTCAACACCAATCCCCGCAAACCGTTGGAAACAAAGGAAAAGTCCCGGAACTTCAACGAAGTTCGGGGACTACTTGTGGAGATGGGGGGAACTGATGCCGTTCGTTGGAAAACCGGGGTTTTTGGGAACTGCAACTGAGCTGGTACCGCTATGGTACCGTTTTTGAGGCCATACGACCGCGAGCGCGGTGTAGTGTCAATATAGGTTATAACCTATTTCATCTGATCTATGGCACAGTATCCCGACGGCTGTCCTGGCCATACGCACGTCCACCCCGAGAGCCTCAGCCAGGTCTTCCATAGAGTCACAGCGCCGCAGCTCCCTCTCCACCTCCCCGAGGCTTACGAGCAGACGCGCCGCCAGGCGGTCTGCCCTGGCTTCTCCCCGCCCATCCTGGCACGAAGTGTGCCCGAGCAGAATATGGGCAAGCTCATGGGCGAGGGTGGAGCGCTCCACTGCCCGTGTCAGCCCACGCCGAAGCCAGACTTTCTTACCGTCGGTCACGCCGAGCGACCCGGTGAGTCTACGGGTGTACAGCACCGGCACCCCCAGCGCTTCGGCGAGCTGGTATGGATCCACCGGGCCACGCAGGTGGGTTGCGCCTCCGCCTTCCTTGAATAAATCCAGCATCTGCCGAGGCTAAACCCAGACACTGGCACTTGCGTGCAGTTTTAGTTGTCTTGTGATTCTTCACCCAGGGAGTCGAGGGCCGCCGCTTCCCTGAGTACTTTCCAGGCCACCAAATTAAGAGCACGCGCTACAGCAACTAGCTCATCTACATAAAACGGCTGTTCAAGGTTAAAGCAACGCTGAAGCCGGATGCGATTAACACCGCTGCGCTCGGATAATGCCCTGAAGCTGATCCCCTGCGCCTCTTTGGCCTTGATGTACAGGTCTACTACCGCCATAGAAGTGAGTCCGGGTTCCAAAGGTTTGCGTCCCATGTTCTAAACAGTTCCATACGTAGACACTCTGGGTCAAAGGCTTTAACGCTCATAGCCTTCACTATGACCCACACGCTGCGCCTCAGCCTCGGCGAGAAGCGCAGAAAGCCTGATACCGAGCGCCTGACAAAAAGAGTCCAGGACGGTGATTGTCACCGGAGCGGTGGGGCCACCGTCAGCCAGAAGACGGATCACACGCGATTTAGACACGCCTGAAAGCTCTGAAAGCGTGCGACGCGACACATTTTTACGCTGCATTTCAAGACGTAAAACGTCAACAACAGCACGCTCAAATGCTTGTGGCTCAAAGGCTTTAACGCTCATCGCCCCATTATGACCCACACGCTGCTCCTACTCCTGAGACTCCTCGCCAAGAGAATCAAGAAAAGCGGCCTCGCGCGCCTCCGGAGAATCCTCCACGCGCCGCGCTGCGAGAGTGACCTCCCAATCGTCAGGCAGCGTGATATCTGCATCTAAATTTGACTGCGCCCTAGCCTCAGCCTCTGCAAGCAGCTGCCCTGGATCCAATTCAAGCAGTGCGGACAGCTGTAAAAGCTCAGAGACGGTCATCGCGCTCGAAGCGTCCAAAATGGCTGCGACACGCGGCCGCGAAATCGAAAGTTCACGAGAAATTCGAGCCTGCGAAAAGCCAGCCTCCGTAAACCGGATATTAAGCAATGAAGCCAATTCGGCGGCTTCCGGAGCAACTTCAAGAGGGCGTTTTCCCATGCCTCAAATAGTGCCACACATGCATTAATTATGGCAAGACTTGACGATGCAGTAATTACTGCATACTATTGCCCACATGGGTGCAGTAATTACAGCAGGCATCGAAGAGGCCCTCGCCAGCGAAGTCCGCGCCGAGGCCGCACGACAACGCCTCGCAGGAACCGCAATCGCCGAGCACCTCGGCTACACCAAACAAACAGTCTCCCAAAAACTCAACGGGAGAATCGCCATCACGGTCGTAGATCTCTTCGCAATCGGCAAGCTACTCCACGTCCCCGCCGCCGAAATCTACCGCCGCGCCGAAGAAAGCCTCACAACGGCAGCCCTAACTCGCGGGGGTGACGCAGCATGACCCTCCCAATCCCCGATTGCGAGGTTGTCGACCTCGACACACAAGACCTCGGCGATGACTACGCAATCCGAGACAAAGACAGCGGCGTCATCATCCTCATGGCCTCCCACGTAGATCTGGAGATATGACCGATGAAACCCGCGCTCTCACAATTTGGCCAGCACATGCGCCTATCTCTCGCTATCACGCTACTCACGGTCTCACTCATCCTATCCCTCGCACTCTGGGCACCCGACCACCAAACCGGAATCTCCCTCTGGTGGGCGCTCGCGGTGATCGCGTCGGCTGTGCAGTCATCCCTTATGCTGCGTGCTCATTTTGCCGAGACAGATATGCGAGGAGGCCACCGATGACCCCCCAAGAGATTCTTTCGACTCTTGTCCGCGATTGGATGAAGCGTCAGAAGCTTAGCGTGCGAGCCGCTGCGAAGCGCCTCGGGATGTCTGAGATATGCCTGTCGCGTCGCCTACGCGGCGACAGTCAGTGGCGTGCAGATGAGCTACTGAGACTCAGGGATGAGGGAATCCACGTCTCTAGCGAGCTTTTCCACGCTCTCGTCGACGAGGAGATCTCAGCATGAGCGCGCACATCGTCGTCCACACGCCGGAAGACGGCGCAGTCCTCTTGGAGGG